>WSSedL2TaDRAFT_1000011_pt1 | contig 23175 bp, 30 predicted proteins | sample WetSurSiteL2Tule_FD_9463 | JGI IMG/M metagenome (IMG submission 9463)
AGCAGGGCAGAGTTCTCTAACGTATGGCTATACTTCCGGTGGGTACACCGGAAGCTCCTCAGACGTAATAGATAAGTTTAGCTTCGCTTCAGATGGAAACGCCTCTGATGTAGGCAACCTTACTGTTGCTAGGTATAGCGGAGCAGGGCAGAGTTCTCTAACGTATGGCTATACTTCCGGTGGGACCACCGGAAGCTCCTCAGACGTAATAGATAAGTTTAGCTTCGCTTCAGATGGAAACGCCTCTGATGTAGGCAACCTTACTGTTGCTAGGGATGGCGGAGCAGGGCAGAGTTCTCAACGATCCAATGCAACCCCAGCAGCAATCCTGATCCTTTAAGGCCGACCACAATGACCACTTCAGGCGTGACGGCGCTGACCATGACGGCCCGCGAGATTATCGAGTTCGCCTTGCGCGAGTTGAACGCCATCCCCATCGGGCAGGAGCTGGACGTTAACGAAGTCGCGCCGGTAATGCAGAAGCTCAACGTGATGCTGCGCGGCTACGAGACGCGCGGCCCTCATCTATGGCGCGTCGCCGATGGCTCCGTGGCGCTCCTGCCCAATACGCCGTCTTATTCGCTGGCGACGGATACTCCGCTGCGCGTTATCGAGGCCCGCTATCGCTACGCCAACGGCCAGGATTTGCCGATGAAGCAAATGACGGCCGTTCAGTACAAGACGCTTCCTATCAAGCTGTCTCCCGGCGTTCCGACGCAATGGTATTTCAATCCGCAGGCCACGTCGCAGACGCTTTACGTCTGGCCAGTCCCTAGGACGATTACGACGGAGACGATCCAATACTCATATCAGCGCCGGTTCCAAATCTGCACGACGCTGGACGACGATCTCGACATCCCTAGTGAATGGCTGGACACGGTCGGGATGAGCCTCGCCGCCCGGCTGCTGGCAAGCTACGGCGTCGAAGGCGAATCCGCCGCCAGGATCGAGAAGACAGCGACCATGCTGCTGCGCGCGGCGAAGGCTTTCGACAGGCCAGCGTTCGTTCAATTCATGCCTGACTATCGCGTGGGAGCGTAACCATGGCTGAATTTCCGCTCCGCCTCCCGACCGAGAGCACGATTGGAAAGGACGGCCAGGAGTCGAACGCGCGCTTGGTCAACGCCTATATCGAGTCCATGGGCCAGGATTCCGGCGGAAAGGTCGCATTCACGACGTACGCCGCGCCAGGCCTCGCCCGCTGGTCGCAGTCTTCGTTCATCAACTCGGGACGCGGCATGATCCTGCTGGACGACGAGACGCTTATCGCTGTCCTTGGAACGGCGGTCGTCCAGTTCGACACGGAAGGCGCCAGCACGGTTCTCTCCGGGTTGATTGGGGCGGACCGCCTCTGCATGGCGCGCAATATGAACGGAACGCCGCAGATCGGGATCGTCAACAGCGCCGGGAGTTACTACACGCTGATTTCCGGGACCCTCACGGACAGAACGGCGACGGAAACTAATCTCGTCGATCCAAATTCGGTCTGTTATGTCGGTGGATATTTCGTCTTCGGCACGAACGAAGGCAAGATCGTCCATACGCCTCCCATAGACACGGCCACGGGAATCACAGCCACGGCTTATGGCTGGTCTTCATCGACGAGCGACGCCATCGTTCGCGTCTACGCTCACGCCGGGTTTCTCTACGTGTTCAAGTCCAAGTCCACCGAGATTTGGGCGAACGCCGGAACCGTTCCCTTCGCTTTCCAGGTTCTTCAGCAGTTCTTTCCTCTGGGCCTCATGGCTAAATTCTCCATTGCGGAGACGGAGGACGGGATACTCTGGGTCGATCAGAACGGAACCGTGCGCATGGGCAACGACGGCTCCTCCCAGCGTGTCTCGACGAGCACGGTGGAGCGCGCCGTGGAAAGCCTTTCCGCCGAAGACAAGGCGGATATGACCGGCTCGATCATCTATTGGGAAGGCCATAAATGTTATCAGCTAAGGTCTTCAGGATTCACCTGGGTGTACGACATCGCCATGAAGCGCTGGTTTCAGCGTAATTCTGGTGCTTTCCCATACTGGTTCGTTAACGATTCGATCTGTTTCAACGGGAAATACATATGCAGCTCTAGCGAGAATGGGCTCCTCTACCAGCTATCTCCAGGAGTATACAACGACAACGGCCAGGAGTTCACCGTCGAGCTGTGGTGTCCCAACTCGCATAACTTCCCGAACGCCTTCCTGGCCGACAGCCTCGACGTGGACTGCATCACGGGCGTGGCGCTGTCTTCCGGCGCCGGCTCTGACATAGACCCTGTTCTGATGATTGATTATTCCGACGATGGCGGCCGTCACTTCCGTGGAGAGCGCCAAGTCAAGCTCGGGAAAATCGGAGACACCAATCGCTTTGTGCGGACGAACGGCTTGGGCAGGGTCAACTCCAAGGGCCGCATCTGGCGTTTCAGAGCTTCGGCGTCGATCCTGCGCGGCGTCATGCAGGCGCACTTGAGCGGGAGGAGGGCCAACACATGATCATGAGGCCGGTCTCAAAAGCCATCGTCAGCGGCGTCACGAGCATGCTGGACCTCATTTGGGATAAGTTTTTTCACGACGTGCAGACGGCGCTCAACGGCATTCAGCGGAACGCCTCTTTCACTATGAGCGCCGCCAGCTCCAGGACGGTCGCTGACAGCCGAGTCACCTCCGCCTCACATATCTCCATTGCGCCAGCGAACGCCGCCGCAGGGACGCTCCAGGCCGGTTCTGCGGCCCTCTATACGGACGCAGCCTCGACGACGCCTGGCGTGAGTTTCGTCGTTAAGACGGCGAACGGCTCCTCGGCGGCCGGGACCGAGCTGTTCACTTACGCCATCTTGGGCTGAGCCATGCAAATCAGGATCGCGACGCATGCCGACGTCCCGGCTCTCGTCAGGCTGTTTCGTTTTTACGAACTGGTGATGGAGGGGAAAGACGAGAGCGAAGTCTGCGATGCGTCCATATCGTCCAGCTTATCGGCCTATGTCGCCAGTCCAGCGGCTGTTGTTCTGGTTGGCGAGCATAAAGGCGAAGCCGTCGGCTTCTTCGTCGGGGCCGACATCCGGCACGAATCGTCCGGAAAGCTGATGTTTATCGAAGTCCATTGGATGTGCAGGCCAGACAGGCCGAGTTGCGGATTGGTTCTCAAACGAACCGCCGAGGCAATCGCAAAGCAGCGCGGAGCTTCTGTAATGTTAATGCATAGTCAAGGCGACCGTGTCTCGAAAATTCTAGAACGATCTGGCTATTCTCCCGTGACAACTATGTACAAGAAGGACATATAGCGATGCCTTTGGCTATGATCGGTATGGCGGCGGCGTCGATTATTGGCGGCATGATGAGCGCCGACGCCGCCGAGGAAGCTTCCAGTCAGTCGGCGCAGGCCTCGCGCGAAGCCTCCGCTATGCAGCTCAAAGGCGTTGAAGAGTCTATCGCCTTCCAGAAGGAGATGTATGCGCAGAACAAGGCGATTTACAATGAAAACGCCCCAAAAACGCAGCCGTACATCACCGAAGGAACGTCGGCGAACAAGCTTTACGCCGATTTGACTGGCGCGAACGGGTCTGACGCGCAAGCTACGGCCCTCAAGAACTACCAAGCCAGTCCATATCTCAAGCAGATGATGGACAACGCCAGCACGCAGACGATGGCGTCGGCCGGGAAAGCCGGGCAGGGCGTCAGCGGCAATGTCCTTCAGGCTCTCTACTCCGGCGCATCGGACACATACAACACCGCATATAACAATTATCTGAGCAATCTCAGCGGTTTGTCTACACAGGGCCTACAAGGGCTAGGCGTTCTTTCCGGCATGGAGGGCGCCATTATGGGCTCCGGCAATAACGCGGCGAACGCCGTGAGCAACTCGCTGATCACAGGCACGAACAACGCCGCCCAATCCACGCAAAACGCTGGAAACGCCCAGGCGGCGGGGACGATGGGAAGCTCTAACGCCTTGTCCGGGAGCCTGAACAACTTGTCCAATCTCTACATGTTCAATCAGGCTTTCGGTAAGGGCGGCAACGCCCTGTCGTTTTAAGGGGAGGCGCATATGGCCGATGTAAACGCTCTTATCGCCAGCCCAACCGTTCCGAACGCCCTGGCCGGGCTTTCTGGAAGCATCAGCGCAGCGAACTCCCTAACCCAGCTTCGCCAGCAACAGGCCGATCAGGAGACCATGCAGGCGGCAGGGAGCGCCTTGTCGCAGGGCGACCACGACTCTGCGGCGCAAATTCTCATGCAGGCCGGGAAGATTGACGCGGCGAACGCCGTTAAGGCCCAGGGAACCCAGATCAAGGCTGGCCAGCTCGCGGCCAGTGGAGACTATAACGCCGCAGCGCGCACGATGCTTCAGGGTGGATATTTCGACCAAGCCAGCAAGATAAAAAGCGAGGGACTCAGCGACCTTAACGATGCGTATAAGCGCATCGCTAACGTCGCAATGCTCAACCCAACGCCGGATCAATGGAATGCTACGGTCAACACTCTCGAACAGCATGGATTTCCTGTTCCCCAGCCGTGCAAAGACCCAATAACCGGACCAAAACTTGCTATAGCATTGGCTAACCAAGTTCAAGACTATAATAAAAACTTGTTGGAGCAGCGTAATGCTCAAACGGCCGACTTAAAGGCTGGCTTGGTTCGCGACTATACGCTGAAGTCGGCGGATGGCCACGACATACCTGGAACCGTGAGGATCGACCCGGCGACCGGCCAGCCGGACATGAAGACGTTTACGCTGAAGACGGCTGGAGGGGCGCTTGGCGAGTCCGCCGCGCCGTCCGAAATGAACGCCGGGAAGGAGAGCGGCGCCGCTGCGATCCAGGGCGCCAAGAAGCTCCAGGAGGATTACAAGAAAGCGAACGGCGACGATCTCGACTTCCAGACAGCGTCTTCCGCTTACCGAAACGGCCAAATCGTCGTCAAGGGGCCAGATGGGAAGCCAAAATCAGTTTCTCCAGAAGGGACAACGTCCTACGCCAGGACCGCCGAGGGGAATTACGAGCGGACCTACGGAGGCAAGGCGGCTGCGCAAGACGTAAGCGTCGCCGCGCGTAAGCAGCTTGGCTCCGTGATCGACGAGCACGCGACGCATCTCGCCGATATCTCCAACCGGCCGGAGTTCAACCAGGCGATGATGTTCCTGCATACGCCGGAAGGGCTCCAATTCCTGGAAGGCAAGGCGCTGCCAGCCGGAACGCAAATCCCGAAGACGGCCGTCGATCTGAAACAAACCATCGATTCTGTCAGCGGAGAATACAATAACTTTGTGTCTCAAGGACATAAAGGTTCCCTCCATGCTCACGAAGCCACTGTCCTAAGCCGCATTGGCCAATCCCTTTACAACGCGCCCGACCCGGAAACGTTCAGGTCGAACATCGACAACATTAAAGTTCTCGCCAGCGCCTTCCAGCACGTCAAGCCGGTCGGGCCTGTCTCGGAGTGGGGCAAAGGCCAGCAGCAAACCCCGACGGCGCCGTCGCAACAATCGGCGGCTCCTCGCCCAGTCGGCTCCAAGGCTGATTACGACGCGCTGCCAAGCGGGGCTGAGTTCATCGCTCCTGACGGGTCGCATCGGAGGAAGCCCTAATGGCCGACGATTGGTGGCAAGACGCGCCTCTCGTCTCCGCGAGCCAACAGCAAGGCGGAGGCGGAGACGATTGGTGGAAGGCCGCGCCCATGGCGTCAGGGCCATCGCCATCTCCGGCGTCGGCTCCGAAAGAGTACTCCGGGTATAAATTCGTTCCGGCTTCCGGCGATGAGAGGGCTCATTATTTAGACGACGCAGGCGCGTGGCTTCTCCCGGAAGACATGGAGCGGAAGCAGGGAGACCTGAAGCGCAAGGCCAGCGACGAGTACGCCCGCGAAGGCGGCGCCATGCACACGATGAGATCGATCATTAACGGTGGGCTGCTTGGCTGGGAGCCAAAGCTTGAAGCAGCTCTCCTTGGCGGAGGTCAGGACCGCATCGACATCGAGCGAGCGAAACAGGCTCAGTTCGGGCAGGAGCACCCCTTCGCTAATTTCGCCGGGGAGATGGCTGGCGGAGGAATGACGCTCGGGCCTGTCGTCGGACGCGTCGCCAAGGCCGTTGAAGCCGTGCCGGCTGGATGGGCTGGCCGAGCGGCGATCACGGGAGGCGCCATAGGGGCTCCTACGGGCTCCGTCGCAGAGATGGCGGATAAGGGCGTTGGGCTGGATAACGCCATGGAGGGAGCAGGAAAGGGCCTCCTGACGGGCGCTGTAGCTGGACCGTTGGTGGAAGGGGCCGGGCGTGGAGTAGCCGCTGCGGTGGGGCCGTGGGCGTCCGAGAAGGCGCGCTACCTCATCGACAAAGGCGTTCCTCTCACCTTTGGCGAGACGGTCGGCGGCGTTGTCAAGCGCGTTGAGGACTTGGCCAGCCGGTTCCCGGTCGCGGGCTCTTTCATCAGAGGCGCCCAAAACGCCAGCCGCGAGGAGTTCAACAAGCTCGCCGTGAACGATGTCTTGGCTCCAATCGGCGAGAAGCTTTCCGCCGACACGAGCGCGGGCCATGGCGCAATCGCCGAGGCTGGAGAGAAAATCTCTTCTGCGTACAGCGATTTGATGCCGACGCTACGCGGGGCGTACGACGACGCCCTGAAAAACAGCCTGGCCAAGATCAGAAACGCGCTCCCCTCCGCGAAACGAGCGGACTTCGACGACGCCGTGGACCGAACCATCGTGAGTAAGGTCGAGCAAGCTTCTGGCCTTTCTGGGGACGCCTTGAGGGGCGCGGAGAGCGATTTGCGCCAGGAGGCGACTGGCCTCATGAAGAGCCAGGCGTCAACTTTCTATGATAGGAAGCTCGGCGCGGCCCTGAACGACGCCAGAGAAGCGCTCTTCAGCATGCTTGACCGCTATAACCCGGCAAGCGCCGGAGAACGACTTCGCAGCATTAACCAATCTTATTCGCTGCTCACGAGAGTGGAGAAGGCGGCGTCGATGCTCGGCGCGAAGGATGGCGTGTTCTCGGCGTCCCAGCTCCTCAACGCCGTGAAAGCCACGGACCAATCCATTCGTCACCGAGCGTTCGCCAGGGGCGAGGCCAAGATGCAGGATCTCGCGAGCGCCGGAGAAGGCGTCATGAGGCAAGGCCCGACCAGCGGAACGGCCGAGAATCTCATCTCGATGGGCGGCCTGGAAGCGCTTATGCACGGCGGCGTAGGCATCGCCACGGGCGCGCAAAACGTTCTGGCTCCTATCGCCGCGTCGGCGGCTGCGTACAACCCCGTTTCGCAAAACATCCTCAGGGCCATGGCCTCCGCCGCGCCGGAAACGCGCATGCAGGCGGCGAACTATTTGAAGGCGCTCGCGTCTCGGGCCGCTCCAATCGCCGCAGCGGAAGAAAACGTTCATTAGAAATTAAATAGGACTCCGGTATGGCCGATAACTCTCAAGTACAACTCGGGCGCCAAGTCTACCAATACTTCTTGGATAAAGGTCTTTCGGCTCCTCAAGCAGCAGCCATCGCCGGAAATATGGCGTGGGAGTCTGGAGGCTCTTCTGGCGCTGACTCGATAACAGCCGGAGATAATAGAAAACACAGTTCAGCCTCGCCGCATTCGTTTGGGATCGGCCAATGGAACGACCGGCTTCCCGGCTTGATCGACTACGCCCGGTCGCAGGGCAAGGACATTCCACAAGGCGATCTCCGGGACGTCAACTATGTCAAATCCATCGCCCCGCAGCTCGATCTAAACACGCAGCTCGGCTATGCCTGGAATGAAATGCATGGGCCGGAGAGCCGGGCGTTCAAGATGATCCAGGCCGGGGACGACGTAAACAGTGCGTCGGCCGGAGCCATCTCATACCATCGCCCCGCCGGATGGTCGTGGAGCAATCCAACGGCCGGGCACGGCTTCTCGAACCGCGTCTCCCTGGCCAATCAAATCATGGGCGCCGGGGGCGAGACGGCTCCAGCAGCTCCATCGGCGCCAGCCATTCCTCAGAATGCCGAGAGAGGCGACTTCGGCAAGGCTCTCTCCAGCCTCGACAGCCATCTCGGCGAGATGAAGCAGAAGTGGGGAGGACCTCCCCAGCCTCAAGCCCAAGCTCCAGCGCCTCCTCAGACGCCCATGGAAGCCCCAGGAGCGCCCATGTCCGCTTCGCCCGACATGCTCAAGCTCGCCGCCCTTCAGGCTCTCATGCCTAAGCAGCAGCCCCAAGCTCCAGCGCCCGGCGCTGGCGGCGTCCTCTCTGCGATAGCCAACCCAGCGCAATCGCAGACCAACACCGGCGATTACCTCCAGATGATGCTCAACGGGCGCCAGAAGAGCAACGCGCTGGCCGCGCTAATGGGCCAGAACCAGGGAACGACGCTATGACGACGCTTCACCGTAAGCTCGGCGAACAGTTTTTCGACGCCAACGGCCGCATATTGTCCGGCGGGAAGCTCTATTACTACGTCGCCAACACGTCCACGGCGCAAGACACTTATTCGGATCAGAACGGCGCGACGAAAAACAGCAATCCCGTCGTGCTGGACGCTTCGGGACGCCTGACCACGCCAGTCTTTATCGGCTCGAATTACGACTATAAGGAGCTTCTGACGACGAGCGACAGTGTAACCGTGTCTCCATGGCCGTTCGATGGGATTCCGAAGGCCGTAGGAGGGGTTTCGGCGTTAAGCGGCTTCGAACGGCTATACCTTCCATGGACTCAAATCACCACGCTGAACAGCCCCGTGACGCTGCTGACGGCGAACGCCGGGGCTGCGTATGAGGCGGACGCCTCCAGCGGAAGCATAGACTTCACATTGCCTGCCGCGACCGCCATTCAAAATGGAACCGGCTATTATTTCAAACGCATCGACGCCAGCGCCTACACGGTAACCGTTACGCCAACTGGGGCCGACCTGATCGACAGCGCCAACGCCGCTCTCTCGATACCTTCCGGTTATAGCGGCGTCTATCTCGTCTCGACAGGCGCTCAGTGGATTTCGTTCGCCAGCACTGTGACGACGACGGCCATCAACTTCACCAAGGACAATGGCGGGCTAGCCATTGCGGCTGGCGTCCAAGGCGACATTCGCGTTCCGTTCAATTGCACGATCACCAGCGTCAATCTGCTCGCCGATCAGACTGGATCGATCGTCGTCGATCTTTGGAAAGACGCTTACGCCAACTATCCTCCAACAGTAGCAGACACGATCACGGCGTCAGCGAAGCCGACGATTTCGGCTGGAGTGAAATATAACGACGCCACGCTTACCGGGTGGACTAAGCCTATAACCGGCGGAGATATCATCAGGGTTAATGTAGACAGCGTGTCCACGATAACCAGGTTCACGCTGGTGCTGAACGTTCTGAGATATTGACATGACGACGATAACTCTTACATCAGGAACATCTTGGGCTACACCAGCAGATTGCCGGGTTGCTTTAATCAGAATTGTGGGGAAGGGGAGTAATGGATATAATGGCGCTGGTGGCGCCTCATATTTTTTTGGGATAGACGGCCAAGGTGGGAGTGGAGGAAGTGGCGGGGCGGGCGGCGATTACGCGTCGAAAACACTAACACTAACCCCTGGACAAGTCGTCTCTTTATCATTTGGGGACTCCTCCAATCTTACATGGTTTGAAAGCCCTTCCGCGGTCGCCGCCGCCGGGGGGCTGTGCTCAGCGCCGAGCATTGGAGACGTTGTTCATACGGGAGGAGTTGGGGGGAGTGGCGCCGGTCCCTATGGAAATTTTGGCGGGGGAGGTGGTGGCGGCGGCGGAGCCGGAGGGCCAACTTCCAATGGCTTTAGTGGAGCTAGTGGGTACACCTTTATCAAAGGGGCCGGAGGAAACGGGGGAGGATCGCCGGGGGCGTCCGGCGGAGACGGGGGAACAGGAGGTGCTTATAGTGGAGGAAGTGGGTCGCCTGGAGAGTCGTACGGAGGCGGCGGCGGAGGCGGGGCCGGTGGTCAAGGAGGGACACCCAGCCACGCATATGGATATGATGGCGGTGCTGGCGGCGCTGGCGAGTCAGCAGTCATCATGATCACCTACACGCCGTACTCACCACAATCCGTCTCGACGACGATTATCGGATGAGCTAAGTGATATAACCATGATAAAGCCACGCCAAAGCTGTGGCGTCGATAGCCAGCTCCGTCTGGGGACCAGCGGCGTAGAGGCCAAGCAAGCCATGCAGGCGAGATTGACCAGCAACGCCCGCCTATCCAGCCCTGGCCAAGCTGCCCCTCCACGCGGCCTCAGGGCTCCCGTAGCGCCCCTCTAACATCGACGCCAGTCTCCCCTATGAACCGCACGCCAGCGGCCTCTAGCGCCTCCCTGATGGCCTTGAGCATGTGAGGGTTCGTCTTCTTCTGGTCGTTCTCGAATCGCGTGATCGTCGGCAGGCTAACGCCTGATTTGTCCGCGAGGGCTCGCGACGTCCATTTCAGCATGGCGCGTGCGGCCCGGCATTGGGCTGATGTGATCATGGGGATTATTTTATCATCAGATGATGGCATTCGCAACGCTTTTCTCTTGACGCCAAGCCATGTCGTGATTATCTTGTAATCACAAGACAGCAAGAGCATCACAAGAGGAAAGCCATGAAGAAGCTCACACAGCCAAAGCCCACCCGCCAATCCGTCGATAAGCCCTACAGCCGTATCGAGCTGATGAGCCTCCGCCGCTTCGCCCGCGCCTGGGGCGACGATGGCCGAACGATCGACGTCATTGTGGACGGAACGCAGGAAGAGGCGGAACTGGCGGTCTGCGTCGCCTTCTACACGGCGAACAAGGCCCATGCAGCCCGCTCGGCGGCGCAGATCAAGCCATTCAAGCGCTGCGCCTGACGCGGCCCTGTAGAGCCGCTCTGGCGGCCAGGGGCGCCTCTCCTGGCTGAGCTGGCCAAAGCGGCTGCTCCCTCCCATCCGACCTCTCCCCAAAGTCACTCCCTATCGCCGAGCGGCGTCCAGCGAACGGGCGCCGTGCTCCGCGCTGGCGATCTCCAGACCCGTCTCTGCTCCATAGGCTGCGTCTGTCCCCCCTCCTTGCCCCGAAGGTTGGACAGAGAAAATCATTATAATGTAACTACTTACAGCAGATTTTGGGGCTGTCCAACCTTGTCCAACCTTCCGGTTTTATATGCGCATGCGCACGTGCGTGCGCGCGCCTATGTGAAGATAGACTCCATAAGGTTGGACAAGGTTGGACAGTAAAAATAACCCATATATAATAACATACTAGCCTGTCCATCCTTGCTTTTTTAAGGGTGGGACAAGGTTGGACAAGGTTGGACAGGGAAGGCGCAAAAAAAAGAGGCCTCTTTTTATGGAGGCCTCCGCCTTGGACTGGGCGCCTGACGATCATCCGTCGTAGGGGATGCTCCATCCTGGGCTATGCTCTTCGTCTACGCCAATCTCAGCCGGGGCGTTCGCCCCATGCGGCCACACAGCCCGTATCCAGCCGCCCTCACCCCTGACGAACGCCCTGACGCGTACTCCGCCCCTCTGTATCCGGGTCTGGCTCCAGCCTAGCGACTCCATCACCTCGGCGACGCCTTTGCCCCCTTTTTTGGTTAGGCGCCCGATTGACGCAAGGTCGCGGGCTCCGATCAGCGCGTACGTGTCCGAAACAGACACCCTCCCCTCCCGAATCCCGCAAAACAGCTCACGCAGCGCCTCATCGCACGGATCGACAGCTCGCGCCCTGGCTCGTTCTCCTCGCGCCGCCTCGCGCAGTGATGGGTGCAGCTCCAGAATCGGACCATAGGCTCGCTCAATTTGAACCGCCTCGGCCAGTATTTGCATCCTGTCTCGCGCGACCCTGTCAAGGTCAGCACGTCTATTTACTGGAATAAACAGGAACCGGCGGTCCTCCTCCAGAAGGTTTGCGACGCCAGCCCCTTCTGGATTAACGGTTCCGATAAAGACAAATCGGCGACGACGTTTTGTCGCATGCTTCTCATGTTTCAGGCTGAACTCGTCGGTCGTCGTACTAAAAAATGTTTTTACATCGTCTCTGTCAGTCCTCTTCATGCCAGACAGTTCAGCTATCTCTACGATTAATTTTCCCTGAGTAAGCTCAAGCACCTCTCGCGTTGAATGACAAAGTTTCAAATTCTCCTGGAATAAATCTTCGCCAATCAGCCGTTTGAATAGCGTTGATTTCCCGATATTTTGAGGTCCGGACAGGATAACCATTTCGTCGCATTTGGCCTCTATGCCTAATCCGCGCCGTATTAGCGAGGCGAAAAACAGCCGAGTCGCACCCCGAACGTACGCGGAATCCTCCGCGCCCAGCTCATCGATTAGGATTGATTCGGCTCTGGTGACGCCATCCCATTCGGGCAATCCGCCAAACAGCTCGGCGATGGTGTCGAACTGACGCTCGCGAGATAGGGCGGTCAGGGCGTCGCTGGTGAACGATAGACTCGCCCGTAGGCCGCTGCGGTGCAGCATGAGCCAGATCCGCTGACACGCTGCGTCATCGACCATAACGCGCTCCCCGGCGCGCTCGACGAACACGTTGCCTGAAAACGCGTCGCGCATCACCGTCATGCCAGCCGCAGTCAGGACGGCGTGCACATTTTGAACGTCGCATGGAGACGGACCGTCACGCCCTATGGCTGGCCACGACGCTATCGAAACTGGCGACCACATCGCCTGAGCCCGGTCCGTATCCTCCTCAGCATGCGTCTCCGGCTCCTCTGTAGCGACAGCAACCTGAGCAATCTGGCTGTCGCTCGCCAGAGAGCCGCCGACGGCCGCCATGATGGCGCTACGGACTGCCTCATCGCCCTGCTGCTTGGCCAAATCATTGAAATCGCTCAGCTTCATCGCGACCTTCTCTTCAACGGAGACGCCAAAATCTGGGAACACGGCGACACCATTAACGGCCTTCGCCGTCTTCTCGCCGAACTCGCGCCCAGCGTTTTTCGCGGCGTCGGGCTTAGCGTCGTCGTCGCCGCAGATGATGATCCTGGCCGCCGGATATCGGCCCCGAATCGCCTTGGCGACCGGCTCCAGGTTGCCTGTGTCGAACGCCACGACGGCCGGAAGGCCAGTCGCTTGGTGAAGGGTCGCACCTGTGGCGTAGCCCTCGGCGATGAGAATCACGAGCGCCGACGCCTGTGTGTCGATCTGGCCGATGATATGCATCGCGCTGCTCTTGCGCCCGTCAGGAAGGAACCGCTTCTCGCCGTCGTCGTCGATGAGTTGGAGAGTCCAGATTTTGCCGTCGATATCCCGAGCCGGGATCATCAATCTGCCGTCCTCAGCCAGCCTAACGCCATGAGTCGAAACGCTTTTGCGGATCAGGTACGGATGATCGCCAGCGTCCATATTGGCGCTGTTGAAATCGAACTCGGCGTCGAGAGCGACCTCGTCATGTCGAGCCTGACGCTCCTCTGCGGAGGATGCGGCCAGCCGACGAAGCGATTCGCTCCGCTCTGCGTGCTCTGCTGGCGACAAATTCTCGCCAGACCGCGAGAACCACATCTGGGGCTGTTCCATCGTTGCGTGGTCCTGGAACCATCCGCCAGCGCCGTCCTCGAACAGAACGTATGCGCCGTTTTTGCCTTTGGGTTTGCCCGTCGTCGGAACGCGGTGAATCCGGCCGTCAGCGACTGGATTATCGATAATGACGCCATGGCTAAGCGCATCATCCGAAAAAGTTTTTCCAGATGTGGGCGTGGCGCAATGAGGGGGGTTGACGCGCGCTAGCGCATCATTATAATGGGAAACGCTCATATGGATTCACTGCCTTATGTGAGCCGCAGCCGGAGATCCTACGAAGATCGTCTGGCCACAAGGCCCCCCTCGTGGGGGCCTTTTCGTTTTTGATGCTAGAACTGCTCTGTGCACTAGTCAAGCGCTTGATTTTAAGACGTTTTTTGCCGATACATATCCAACAGCAACGCCTAAATTCAGTCTTCCCTTGAGCCTCGACTTCGCCATCGCCAGTCATATCTTTGATTTGCATTATGTTTTCCTGGCGTTTATGACCCCGCCACGAGAGCGACGGGGCTTTCTTGTCGCTCGTCACGCAGCGGCTTCTTCTCCCACGGGAAGGCTCCACATCCCGCTCCCGCCAAATCCGCCCCTTTCTCCTCGCTCGATGTCCAGTTCGTCAGCCACGGAGTACAGCAGCCGGTTGCTCCTGAATCCGTTGGCCATGGCGAATGCCTTTACGCGGGCGCCCGGCATCGGTCCATTCGCCAGAAGCGCACGAAGCGTTAGCCTGAGCTGCTCGCGATTGGACGGCGAAAAATCCTCATCGATGAAGTCTTTTGGCTCGTCAACAGCGGACGACGGCACTTCGTCGTCGGCTAAGCCATTGATCCACGTGACGCATGATGTGCTCTGCCCACCCACGGTCGCCCCATCGATCCGATAGAACAGCCTGAAGTCGTCGCTCGCTCCGTTGATCCCGGCGCAGCACAGCACGCGGCGCTTGCGCTTCTCGACAGGGTTGGGGTCGGAAGCGTCGATCATGGCGACGTAGGCGGAGCGCGCCGCCCGGCGGTAGCCGTCCGCGCCCGCGAACTGGCTCTCCAACGACTTGCCCGCGTTCTTCGCCGGATGCATCAGCCCGAGCACCGCCACGTGATTGCGCGCCGCCCATTGCAGCAGAGCGGCCATTCGTCCGCGCACCGTGGCGTCATCCGTGGCTCCAGCCCGCCCGAAGAAGGCCAGCAAAGGGCTGATGACCACCAAGCGAACGTCACCCATGGCGAGCGCCTGTTGCTTCAAAGCATCCATTCCTTCGGGCGTGGACAGATCGAGCGGCCCCATCTCGCGGTCCCTGACGGCCACGCGGCGCAAGTCCGCGCCCGCCGCCTGAAGACGCATCTGAATGTCCGCGCGGCTATCCTCGACTTCGAGTAGAAGCACATTGCCGGGCGTGCAAGGCGCGCCGTCCGGCCAACATCCCCCAGACGACGCGACGGCCGCCGCATGGATGGCGATTTGGCTTTTCCCAATTTTGGGCTGGCCGGTGAGCAGGGTTAAAGCTCCAATAGGCAAAACATTTTCCCACATAAATTGTGTCCTTTCGCTGGGGTTGACTTGAACATTGGCGGTGATGAAAGCCGGTCCGCTGTACGGAGCCGGAAGCAGATCGACGGGCTCGGACGCGGCGTCGATCACGATGGGCGGCGCTGGCGCAACGACCGGCTCGGGCGCAAGACGCTCGTCGGAATGAGCCGTAGCCAAGCGCAGCAGAAGAAGCCCGGAAGCCGACAGCAGCTCGTTGAGCACGGCGATCAAGCCAAGGAACTGTCCTGTCATATTCGGCGGGGGAACCGTCTCGGCGGGCTTCGTGCGCAGCTCGGCGATATCTCTCGCCAATTGGTTGATGCGCTTCTCGTAGGACAGCGACACCGTGTATTCCTGCTCCTCCCAATCGTAGGCGCGCTGCATCGACTTCAGCGCCGCCTCCTTGCGGGCGATCAGCTCCGACGCCGCCCGGTCGTGCACGACGTGCGGCCCGGCCGCGAACATGAACGAAGCCGTCGCGCAGATCGAGAAAGCCAGTAGCCACACGATGGCGACGAGATCCCTGAGCGCGGCGGCCCGCTTCACCCACAGATGATGAATGACGACGGGAAGCCCCATTTTCATGGATTGAAGGCTCATGGCCACGATCAGCGCCGGGATAACCAGCGGCATGCGGTCGAGCACAACGGCGGCCACGGCCAGGAATGAAAACAGCGTCGCGGCGAGCGCCCCGAATAGGATCAACCCGGAGACGAAGGATCGGATGCGATAAACCATCATTTCTCGATCATCCTCCTGCACTTTTCATGGTGTTCTTCGACGCGCGCCTCGAAGCCCTTGACCAAGCCGAGAACGCGGGCCAGGGCTGGCGTCAGGATCGGCTCGACGTGTCCTTGGGCGTAAGCGTCGATCTGCCGTTGCAGCGTCTTGAGTTCGGCCTCAATCGTCGCGGAGACGCCGACGGGCGGAGACGGCGCCTTCCCTGGCGCTGGAGGCGGAGGCGGAGCTGGCTGTGGAGCCGGAAGCCGAGGCGGCGGCGATTCTGGCGCAGTCATCCAGGCCACAGCCAGAATCACGATCAAGACAATCGCGACGAAGCTAAGCAACGCCATTCCTCCGCCAGCTCCCGAGTGTGCAATTTCCCATTCATCCATGTCTCCGCCTCCTTCCTGTTAGTGGCTGCTCAGAACAAGCGCCCAGAGCGCAAGCACTGAAGGGACGCAAATCACGGCGATCTTCCAGAGAACGCGATAAGCTTCGTCGGCTTCCCGCTGAAGTTTCGCAGCTTTTTCGTGAAGCTCTTGCGCGTCTTCACGGTGAACACTGGCGCGGCCACGGTAATAGTCTGGCGAATAAGTCATGCCCTCGCCCTCCCTCAAACGACGCGCAGGGCGAGCGCCCACGCGAAAAGCATGGTCGCGATCCCAACGACGATTAGGACGGAGACGGCGGCGCTTCCCGCCCTGGCGTTCGAACGATAGAGCGCCGGAAGGCCGAGCAGGATGGCTTCGCCCAGCCCGAACAGGCCGAAGCCGATGGCGACGCAGCCCGTGCGGAACACGAAAAGATCGTGAGCGCCCATCTTCACGGGCTGACGGGTCAGTTCGCTGATGACGTCCAGGCCTAAGAAGGCGAACGCGACGCCTAAGAAGGGCGTCATGAAAAAGCACATGTGGCAGAGCAGCAAGATGCTCTGCATGGGGGAGATGGAGTCCGTCTGTTCGTCTTGAGCGTAAGACGGACTCCGGGTATCGCTAACGGCAGCGTGTTGCATAGGTTGCTCCTATGTGATGCGTTAGGGCTGGGTCGGGGGTGGAGCCCCTTCTCAGCCCGCCTAAATCGCCGGACCCCTGCCCCGGCTCGGGCGCTCTGCAAGTGGCCTATCGGCCTATCGTCCCACCCCGCGAGGCGGCTTTTCTGGCCCTAGCCAAGCGCGGGACGATAGGACGATTGAGCAAGCCCACGGGAAATCAGTCTCCACCTTTGGTTGCACCTCTCTTCTTCCGCTTGACCTTCAGCCGTCTGTCCGCAGCCTCGACGGCGCTCTTCGTCGCGTTCAGGCGTTTCGCTATCTGACGAAGGGAGAAACCGGCCTTCTGGAGGTCGGACACTCGGCTGTCGAAACCGGCTTCCGGGGCGTCCTTATTGACGACAATGAGGTGCGGCCTGTCCCGTTGACTGTCCCGTTCGCTGTCCCGTTGCGGACACGAGACAGGCAACGGGACAGAGACACTGTCTTTTGCAGTCTTTTCAATGGGGTTAGCCCCAGACAGCCAGTAGTCGGACTGGTCGGCCTTTTCGCCGTCTGTCTCGCTCTCTGTCCCGCTGTCTGTCCCGTTCGCTGTCCCGTTTTTGTCTCGCGAGACAGGCAACGGGACAGGCAGCTCGGACAACGGGACAGTCGGGGCTGTCGAGGCAGTCCCCGAGGCCATTTTTGGGGCGCCGTGAAGCCTTCCAGTCAGCGAAAAAACGGTCATCTGCGACAGCAACCAGAACGAGCATACGACATAGGGCTCCCATCCGTCCCACCAGAGCCGAGGGTGGGACGATTGAGCAGCGACGAATGTCTGGGGCCGTACGATCTCGATCCGGGCGACGGACGCCTTCTCCCGGCGCTCCAGAGCCGCGATCAGCGACGCCTTGCGCTCGGATTTCATCTGCCGCCGGATTTCGCCGAGGTTCGCCTCTTCACCGCGAAGCTCTGCGGCGGCGGCCTGACGCTGCTCCTCGGAGAGAGCCGCTGGCGCGGTCGCCGCGTGGGTGTAGTCGAGCAGGGCCATGTTGCCTCCAGCGCACTCTGCGGCGCTGCATGCCGCCCATAGAGCGACGCAGGCCATCGCCCGGCCTGGGCGCTTCGCCCGTCCTTCGTCGAACGCCCGGACCAGGAACCCGATGACGGCCAGGTCGATCACAGCGAGCCATATGGCGGCGACGATCTGGAACTCGACCCTGGCGTCCATGAGAAACGCGCACCGCACGTTCAGCGCGACGAGCGCTCCCCACGTGGCGACGACGAATAGTCCACTGCTGACGCGCCAGACCATGATCAGCCCTCCTCGATCATACGAAGCCAGTCCTCGCAACTGGACCGGATCGACGCCTCGTGCTCCGCCTGGATGTCTGCGCCCCAGCGCTCGACGCTGAACGCCCACGATGCGCACTGGGCGGCGCGGTCTTCGAGCTGGCGGGCGACGCCTTCAGCCTGGTCGAGCACGGCGGGGTCGAGGCCGTTCGAGCAGAGCAGCGCGGTCGAGCGCGCCAAGAGAGCGGCTTCGGCGCGGCGGAGGATTTTGAGGAGAGGTTCGGTCACAGCGCCCTCCCGTCATCCGAGAGAGGGCCGCTGGCGTGGCGCGCCACAAATGCGCCACAAGCAAATGGCGACCGTGAACGACATCCAACGGCATCGAGCAACGCCAAGCGCCGCGTCTCCAGAGGAGAAACGGGTGGCGAAACAAGGATTTGTGATATATTTGAATGGAGCGGGCGAAGGGATTCGAACCCTCGACCCCAACCTTGGCAAGGCAAGCATATATACCCGTAAAGCATTGTTTCGCCTTCCTAACCTAAATGGGACTCTAACCGCGCCACAAATGCGCCACACGACCCTAATTCGAGCTGGCTATCCTCAGGGGCAGTATTCCGCCCCCAGCCGACTTCCGCGCCCAGATCGCCGCCGCTTCGTTGACGGCGCTTGCGACCTCAGATTGTTCGAGATGCCCATATCTGTCGGAAACCATTTTCCCCGTCGCCCACCGACCGGCGTCCTGCACGAACTTCAGACTGAACCCCTCCTTTAGGAGGCGGCTGGCGAACGAGTGACGGCCGAGGGCGTGCGTGCCGAACGTCGAAAGCTTCGCGTCTGGATCGGTCATCTGAAGCTCAGCCTCTGCCCTCTTAACCGCCGCCTTGATCGACTTGGCCAGATTGCTCCGGTGACAGGAGCCACACAGCCAGCGTTGCTTCCTCCAGGCTGGAATCGCCTTGATCGCGTCGATTACGGGCGGAGATAGGCGGACGAGGACCGGTCGGCCGTTCTTCGTGTCCGGGATGGACAACGTCCAATCGGAGACGTTGACCTCGCCAGGAGTCCGCTCAATGGCCTCGCTGACGCGTAGGCCGTGTAGTGTCAGTAACAGGATCGCCAGACGCGTCTTGGGGACGGCGTGCTTCAGGGTAAGCTCGAACCACCGCTCGTCAGGTATCTCCAGCGTCGGCGCCTTGTCGTGGCCAGACGGCCGCTGCAGGGCTGGCGGAGGACACTTCCTTAGCCGGGCGCAAAAATTGATCACGGCCAGGACCGGCGTGAATACGTGGCGGTTGAGCGTCGATGGCGCGCAGTCCGGTTTGATCTTCCTGCAAAGCTTCAGAATGACGTCCTGGTCGATCTCCGTCACTGGCATAATTCCCAGCTCGTCAATAAGAGGGCAGAGGTATTCGCTGAATTTCCCGCTGTCCATATAAAGAATGCACGCCTCGGCGAACGTCAGAGTAGACGCCGCTTCGAGCCGCGTTGACGCCTCTGCGGCCTCCTGCTTGAGACGATCCGCCGCCTTTCCCGCCAGTTTCTTATTGTCTGTCCCGCACGATTTCTGTGTCCACGCGTAGACGAGTGAGCCGTCAGCTTGGCGATATGGAGCCTTCCATTTGTAATGCCAAACGGGTTTGTTTTTGTTCTTTTTCAGAATGAGGAACCCCATCGCGGCTACTCCGTTTCCGCCACCAGCTTGAGCGTGTTCAGCCCGACTTCGACGCCGTGCTCGGCGAAGGTCTCCCGCATCAACAGCCGGTCGCCTGCGCTTAGGAGCGCTTTTTCACTCTCGAACAGCGTGATTAGTGTCCGCGAGCGTCCTATCGAGGCGGCGATATCGTCTTGACGCATTTGAAGGATCGCTCTTGCACCCCTGCACATGGCGGGCGTCATCGAAGCCACGGCCTCCTCGGAAGATCTTCTCTTGTTGCCCGGTGGTCTCATAAAAAGCTCCAATTTTTTATTGGCTGTTGATTAACGTTTATTATGAACGCGGCTTGTCGTCAAGAGTCACGGCTGACGCCATGTTAAAACGTACGGTGGATGTTCGCTATTCTCAGCGTCGTAATTAGTGACTCTGGCGAAATGAGTAGCTCTTGGAGTACTAAAATCACTATTATTTATAATTTTGGCTTCGTACTAAAAGTGAGCAACAATGGGTAGGTTTATCTATGTTGCGCTCCATCGAAATTCGATCTATCTTAGTTTCGACGAACAGGAGTTGGGGCTATTTAAATGGACATTGGAGAGTTAATAGATGCAATCGGCGTTAGCGAGCTTGCCAGGAGGATTGGTTCGGCTCAGTCAACGGTATCTTATTGGAGGCGTATAAATAAAGCTCCAAAGTGGCGACGAAGTGACCTGGAGAAAATCGCCGAACAGTTTGGCGAAACATATGAGGCTGAATCCAAATGGAAAGTGATAGTTACGAAATGACTGCGACAATTATCGAATACGTGTTCTGGGCGGGGACTGTCGTCGCCTTCTGGCTTGTTTACACGGCGTTCATGAAGGTTTTGCGCCTGGTGGCCATGATCACCGAAGAGCTTAAAAGATATAATCCAGCATGCAACAATGACATAGCAGATAATGAAAGCAATGTTGTCATTGGAACACGTATGGCTGAAAGCCTAAACTCAATAGGGCATCATTGATCGTTGTAAATGTGCGAGTTGTTATGGCGAATCTTAAAAAGAATCGAAAGAGAAGTTTGGCATTTCTATTACGCGTCAACGCGTCGATGAATCTATTGCGCGATTTCGTTGAGGCTGAACTCAAAATTTCATGCGGTCATCTTTCACACGAAGGACTATTCGACGCTGCGTGCGAGGCCGCCGGGGCTCAGCGCCCTGAGAGACTGAGGGGCGAGGGGTGGCCGAGATACGCCGTTCGGCTGGTGAGGATGTTGGCCCTGGGCGAGCCGCGCCTTCTAAAGTCATTCCGTGCGGACGAGGAATTGCGCTGCGCCCACTGGCGGGAAATCTAAAGGGGTTGAGGAAAAATTATGACCAAAAAACAGCAGGATAAAGATTTCATAGCGTTTCTCTTAAAATCGTTCACCTATGACCCAGACGCAGGACAGTTGACGTGGCGTACTGGGCCTCGTTCAGGCAGACCCGCTGGAAGTGCGAGCAGCGCTAACCCGTACATTCGAATAGGAATCGGTGAAAAATTGTATTACGCACACACTCTTATAGTAGAATACTGCACGAGGGATCGTGTGCCCGAAGGATTTGAGATAGATCATCGCAATGGTGATGGCCATGACAATCGCCTTGAGAATCTTAGACTCACGACTCATGCTGATAACATGCGTAATGCTAGAATGTATCACAATAACAAAAGTGGTGTGACGGGAGTATACTGGGATAAGGCAACTAATTGTTGGAGATCGTCGATTGGCACTACGTCGATTGGGAGATATGGCGATTTTGAGTCTGCTGTCAGGGCTCGTCGCGACGCCGAGTGGAAGTTGGGCTATTCGCCCTCCCACGGACGGAGGACGGCATGAAGCGCGCAGCCCGCGACCATATGGCCCTGTCCAGAACTCGCCAACTCCTGGATGCCGTGGCGGCTTCCGGGGCGGCCAAAGGAACCAACAAGTCAATGATCCGCGAACCAAATTCAACGGACGCCCGGCCGTCGCCAGAGAGAGCTCGTCACGCTAGTTTGGCGGGCCTTGAGATGAACCTGACGGACGAGCACACGCCCAGCGGGCAAAAGACAGGGCGTCAGTACCGAAAACTGGAGCACGTCCTTGAATCCGCTCATCGCCGACGCTGGATCGACGAAGACCAGCTCGCCGCTGGCATGAGATTTCGCACGCACATCGTTGGAGCGAAGCTGGAGCCAAGCGTCGTCGCTCAGTACGGAGAAAGGATATCGAGCGGCGCAGCAGAATCGACTGGAGAAGCTCGTCAGCGCCATATTCAGCAGTTGCGCGGCTCAATGCTTGCAATCTCGGCGCAACTCCGCAGTAAGTTTTACGATTTCATGCAACAGGCTGAATACGCCGACGTATCAATCGGAGATTTCGGAGCAATGTTCTCTACGCTCAAACATGTTGAGGCATTAAAAGGCGCTGGGATATCCATATTGAAATTAATATTGTCCGACTTGGCGGCGCATTATGGCATGACGCAGACAGCAAAGCGGCCTTTAGCCTGATTTTATACTTGCGCGGTCGCGCGATGAACCGTATAGGTTGCATAACGTGGGAATCGCGTTCTAGTGTTTCCCATCGTCGCGGGGCACGCGAGAGTCGTCGGCCAATTTCGCGCATCGTTATCGGTCAGGCTCTCTTCCCCGCGTCTGTTCAAGGGCTGGCCCATCCCGTGGGCTGGCCCTTTTCATTTGCCGCAGCCGAACGCGCGGCGCCCAAAAGCCGAGGAAGCAACATGGCCTCCTGGTTCTCCTGCGCATCCACAGCCGCAGTCGCCGCCTTCTCGATTTACGAGTGCTTGGCCATGGGAGGCCCACTCGGGATCGTCCTGGCTATTGCAGCCTACTTCGCCTGGGCTGCTTACTTCGTCCGCGTTTTTCCATAGAGCAACAGAGCAAAATGTCCGAGGAACAGGCCGCCACGCCGCGTCGCGTCATCGACTGGGAGGCGATCGAGCGCGAATATCGCGCAGGCCAGCTTTCAGTGAACGAAATCGCCAAAGGAGCTGGCCTCACCGAGGGGGCCATACGCAAGCGCGCTAAGCGTGACGGGTGGACGCGTGCTCTCGTCGAGCGAGTCCGCAAGGCCGTCAGGGAGCAACTGGCTCGCGCCGATGGTACGAGCTGCGACGGTACGCGCGACGGTACGAATTTACAGCGTACTCGGACTGACGCCGAGATTATCCAAGCCGCATCAATGCGCGGAGTCGAGGTCGTCACTTCGCACCGCAGCGATCTGAGGCAGCTCACCGAGATGAAACGCACCATCGCCGAGCGCCTCGAAGCGCACCTGAACGGCGATGTTGTCGAGAAGGCGTTCATAGGCGACAAGGAGTCTCCAGGCGACTTGCTTGAGAAGCTGTCTCGCGTCACCGCCCGAATGATCCCCCTGGAGCGCCAAGCCTACAATCTGGACGGCTCCTCGGACGACTCCGCCTCCTCCACGCCAGGTGCGGCCCTCGACGCCATCCTTTCCCGCCTCGGCGCTTTGGCCAGTCGCGAGGCTGAGTTCGCCGAGTGAGCGATTCTCTTGCGCTGCGCCTCGCCAAGCT
>WSSedL2TaDRAFT_1000013_pt1 | contig 22304 bp, 32 predicted proteins | sample WetSurSiteL2Tule_FD_9463 | JGI IMG/M metagenome (IMG submission 9463)
CGGAGTACGGCCTCGAGGGGTTGTTCAACAATAGCCTCGTGCCGACGGCTACGCTGCCCTACGGCAACTGGACGGCGACCACCGACGTCAACCAGATGCTGGCGGACCTGAATTACCTGCTCTACCTGACCTGGGTGGGGTCGGCCAACAACGTCGTGGCGAACCAACTCGTGCTGCCGTCGAAGGCGTACAACCTGGCCCAGCAGCGCCAGATGCCGTACACCAACACGACGGTCCTCAACTTCTTCCTTGCCAACAACCTGGCTAAGGACCAGGGCTTCGACCTCTCCGTGGACCCGGGCTTCGGCCTCGAGACCGCGGGCGTGGGTGGGGCACCCCGGACCATGGCTTACTACCGTGATGAGGACCACGTCGTGCAGCATATCCCCCTGCCACTGCGTTTCCTCGCCCCGCAGCCCGAGGGACTCATGATCCGCGTGTACGGTGAATACCGCTACTGCGGCACGCACATCCGCTATGTCAACGCCGTGGCCTACGCAGACGGCCTGGTGGCCGCCGGCTAAGCCGTTTTCACGCATCGGTTAAAGGAGGACCTTACGAATCATGGCAAAGATCAAGTTGGAAAATACGTCGAAGGCGGCCATCGTCTTGGCGATCACCGAGACCTCTCCGGAGGGCAAGGAGATCTTCTCAGGCGACCAGGTCACCGTTCCACGCTTCAAGGTCGAAGAATTCGAAGACGCGGCGGGGGAGAAGCATACCCGCACCATCTTTGGCACCGCCGAGGTCGACTCAGAGGCGTGGGAAAAGCTCAAAAAGAATAAGGTCGTTGCGACCTACCTCTCGTCAGGACGTCTGCGGGTGGCCGGGTCCGCCGGTCCTCCGCCCGCTGCCTCCCCTCCCTCAGGCGGAAAGACGACGAGGTAGGTCGTGACGCCCGCTCAGCTAAAGGCCGTCCTTCCAGCGCTCAGGAGCGTCAGTAATGACGACATCCAGGCGAAGATCACCCTAGCAGATCCACATTTCGATGTGGAATGCTGGGGGGATTTCTACTTGGAGGGACTGGCCAACTGGGTGGCGAACGAACTCTGCCTCGACGAGGTGGGGTTGAGTCCGGACGACGGGCTCGAGGTTAGTAAGAGCGTGGGTGATACGTCGTTTTCACTCCACTCTGAGCTCGTGCTGGCACAGGCCAAGGACCGTGCCATGCGCACGCGCTACGGTCAGCGCTACCGCCAGCTGGCAGATCTGGTAGGGATGGGAGGGGTCTTCGGATGAGCACGTGGGAAGACACCCTGACGCCATCGTTGGAGAAGCTTCAGGAGCGCCTCTCGGCGGGGGAGCACCTAGTCAAGGTAGGTCTACCAGACGACCCGGCACTGACGACTGATGGGAAGTTCTCAGGTAAAACGCTGGGTGAGACGGCTCGCATTAACGAGTTCGGTTCGGAGGATGGAGTTATCCCCGAGCGGCCAGCGTGGCGGATGGGACTGGCTCACGGGCAGAAGGACTTCAACCGGTTGAACAAGGCCAACCTCGTGCTCGTGGCGGCCGGGCGGAAATCGCTCGAGCAGGCCCTGGGCGAGCTCGGGGCTATGGGTGCCGGACGGGTCAAGACGGAGATTCAGGATGGTGACTTCGAGCCTAACGCGCCTTCGACCATTGCGCGGAAAGGGTCAAGTCACCCGCTTATCGATACCGCCCAGACCCGTCAGTCCGTCACATGGGAGGTGATCAAATGAACGCCGACCAGCGTATGGGCCGCGTGGTCCAGGACCGCCGCTTTCAGCAGACGGCTGTGACCCTCCACCGCCCTATCTTTGGGACAATGGTGCAAGGGGTCCAACCCGTGACCTTCGAGAATCCTTTAGTGCTCACGTGCGTCGTGCAACCCGCGTCGGGGGATGACCTCGAACTCCTGGATGAGGGACAAAGGCTCAACAACGTGCAGGCGGTTTGGTCCGTCGTGCCGTTGTACACCGGTAATGGGAAGGACCGAGATGCGGACGTACTCGAGATCAACGGGGTGAAGTTCACCGTGGCAAAGGCTTTCCCCCGGGCCCTCAATGGCTACCATAAGGTCTTGGCGGAGGGCTACGTTGGCTGACGAGACCACTCCTTCGCCGGTAGACGCACTGACGGCGTTGCACGAGCTCGTGCGGCGGCTGCTGACGACGGTCATGGGATATACCGACACCAGCTTCTTTCGTCCGGCGGGGCAACGCGCCCCGGTGGGGTCGACCGATAAGCCCTACGCCACGGTCAAGCTCTACGCCGAGGAGCTACTTTCATTCAACCTTCGTCGCTTCGAGGTGACGGACTCGGCGGTCACGGTTCCGGTGGAGAAGTTGGGGAACCCGACGAGTGATTTGATCGAAGTTATTGACTCACTTGACACAGTTACCGCCTCGGTGCAGTTCTTCAAAGACGGCCGGGTCGACGCAGTAGGCCGCGCGGCCTGGGGCGAGGCCGCTCTCTCACGAGCCCACGCGCTTGTGCGACGTCTCGAGCTGACCCAGTCGGTCGAGGCGGCAAACGCCTTGGGCCTCGCCTATCAGGGGACCCTCGGCCCCGTGCGAGACCTCTCTGACGTGAAGGTCGACGGCGTGGGGGAGCGTCGGGCGCAGGTAGACCTTGTCTTTTGCTTCTCGGACTCGGAGGCGGCCGCCCAAGCCATGTTCCGAAGCGTGTCCTTCCTGGTGAAAGTTCAACAGCCTGATGGCTATATCAACGAGGTGAGCTCATGAGCACCGTACCCGTTCGAAGAATCGTCAACGTGACTATGCAGGTGGCGGCGCTCGCTCCAGCGGCTCCGACCTTCTCTAAGCTGGTCTGCATCGGCAGTTCCGCTCGTCTACCAACGTACGACCGCCTCCGGACCTACGGGCCGACGGAGTACGCGGATGACTTCCAGGCGACAGATGAGGAGTACAAGTTCGCCCAGCGGTACTTCGCCCAGAGCCCGCAGCCGAAGGAGCTGATGATTGGGCGACGGCTGCTCGCCGCCTTCGCCGGGACGCTGAAGTCGGGCCTCCGCAGCGCGACGTTGACGGACTACACCGCGGTGACGGCGGGTGGGTTCGACATCACCATCAACGGGACGGCATACAAGGTCCACAGCATCGACCTTCACGCGTGCACTGACATGGCGGGAGTCGCTACCGCTGTGCAGACGCGGTTGGCCGCGGCGCTGGCCAGCACGACCTGTGTGGATACGGGGTCGGCTTTCCTCGTCACCTCCCCGACGACGGGTACCGCCAGTACGGTAGGGTACGCCTCCGCGCCCACGACCGCGGATACCACGGACCTCTCTGGCATACTGGGTTTGACCGCACTAAAGAGCGCTATCCGGCAGACGGGTGGCGTGGCGGAGGACCTGGCCGCCGCTGCCGCGGCGTTCGCGGCGCTGGACGGGTCGTGGTACGGCTGCCACGCCACGAAGGACGCGGACATCGATGATGATGACCGCCTGGCGGCGTCGCTCTGGGCGGAGGCTAACAACAAGTTCCACTTCATCACGTACTCGAACCCGGTCGCCTATGACGGGACGAGCCAGGCAGACTTAGGTTATCGCCTTAAGGCGGCCCAGTACACCCACACGCTGATTCAGTTCAGCTCCACGGACGATTACGCCGCAGTATCGGCGGCTGCTCGGGGCCTGGCGGTGAAGTACAGCCAGATCAACTCGACCATCACGCTGGAGTTTAAACAGGAGCCCGGCGTCGTGCCCGAGGACCTTTCGAGCACGCAGCGGACCGCCCTCGAGGCGAAGAATTATTGCTACCTTGCCACGGTGGCCAACGGATTCATCTGCCTCTTTAATACGAAGACACCAAGTGGTCGCTTCTTCGATGAGATCGTCAACTTGGATTGGTTCCAGGCGGACTTGGCCAATAACGTCTTCACCGCGTTGGCGACGTCACCGACGAAGGTGCCCCAGACCGACAAGGGGATGACGGTACTGCTTCAGGCGGCGGCGAAGACCTGTGACCAGGCAGCACGGAATGGCCTCGCCGCTCCGGGGGTCTGGACCCACGATGAGTTCGGGGCACTCAAGACGGGGGACTTCCTGCAACAGGCGTACTACCTCTATGCCGGCCCCGTCAGTGCCCAGAGCGACGCTGACCGGGCCTCCCGCGTGACTCCGCCAATCCAGGGTGCCCTCATCGGCGCCGGGGCATTACACTCGGTGGATATCACCTTCAACTTCCAACGCTAAAAGGAGAACTCTATGAGAGCGTATGCCTTCGGCAATATTGCGGCCATCTTGGATGCGATTCACGAGATCACCGGGTACGCGTCGGGTGACGATGTTATCACGGCCAGCCGCGCGGAGAACGCGGCCTCGGACGTGGTCGGCGCTGACGGGTCGATGGCGGTGGCTATCTCGTCCAACAAGTCGGGGTCGGTCAAGTTTAAGCTGCTCCAGACAAGCAGCACGAATCGTTACCTCAACCAGCGTTACGCGCTGCAGGAAGCACTCGCCACGAAGTTTGTTCCGGTTGAGCTCCGGGTGACGGATGTCCACCGCTTGGACGTCATCGTGGGCGTGGGTGGGTACCTCGTCAAGCTTCCTGAGCTGAAGCGCGGGGAGAAGGTGAACGAACAGGAGTGGGAGATCCGCTTCCAACAGCTGTGGTTCGACCTGGGTGATGCCATGGGTATTGGGTCACCCTCCGCCGCCCTCGAGGCCCTGGGGTAAGTCATGGCCTGCAAGGAGGACCGCTACCCCCTGGGTGACCGGGTGTACTTCATTCGCCAGATGCCTCCGCGCCTGGCGTTCAAGGTAGAGGTGTGGCTGGCCAAGACCGTGGGTCACCCGCTGCTCAAGGCCTTCGCCGCGGATGAGGTCGGGGTCGAAGCTGCCATCGGCCTCGCCCTCGGGCTCTTCGCGGAGCGAGTTGATGAAGACGACGCTCTCAAGATGATGCACCACGTGTTTCGTTACGTGGGTATCGCAGACGTCTGCGTGCGGGTTTGCGAAGATGCTAGCAACGACGGCCTCGATGTTCACTTTCAGGGGCGAAACAAGGAGCTACTTCAGGTCTTTGGCCAAGCTCTGAAGGTGAACTTCAAGGATTTTTTCGACGGGCTCCCCTCACTTTCGACTCTGTTGTCGAAGTTACGGGGGCCCAGCTCGTCGGATTCCCCAACCTCGACCCTCGGCTCGTCCGACCTCTCGTCTCCGAACCTCCCCTCTACCGTCTCCAAGACCTAGATACCGGCGTGATATCCCTTGATGACATAGCTGATATGAATGAGATTCTCGATGTACTTGCAGAGAATCGTCGGCGCACTCAGGAGCATCGAAACCATCAACAGGCCCTAGAAGATGAGCGAAGAAAGCGTCATAGGTAAGTTCTTTGGAATCCTCGGCTTTAAGGTCGACCATAGCGGTGCCGAAGAATTTAAGAAGTCCCTAGAGCATACGAAGCACGCAGTCGAAGGTATCTTCGCAGTCGAGATCTTCGAACGGATCAATGAGTTCATCGAGCGGTCGGTGGGTGCCGCGGCCGCGACGAACGATCTGGCGGAGATGACAGAGATGTCAGCGGTCAAGATCGCCGCCATGGGTCGAGTCGCGGTGGAGAATAGCGCCAGCATCGAGGCGATGAACAGCGCTATTCAAGGTGTGACCCACGCGACGGGTCAGGCCGCCATGGGGCTGGGGAGAAACGTTCGGTTATTCCAGCAGCTGGGGATCAAGGCGAAGGACTCCTCGGGGCACGTGAAGAGCACCGAGGAGGTCATGGGGGAGCTGGCTAATAAGTTCCAGACCATGGATATGTCTAAGGTCATGGCCACGGCGGGTCGTCTGGGCATCGACCCCATGGTGGCGAAGATGATGAAGGAGCTGGGGCGAGAGGGGTGGCGGAAGGCCTTGGGCGAGGCCATGGGTAAGGGACTCCTCTCGGAGGATGACTACCGCCAGGCGGATCGGACGGAGAAGACCTTTAAACGTTTTCACCTCATCACCGGCCAGTTGGCGACGCTCGTGGCTAATCAGCTGGCTCCGTGGCTCCGGCGGGCGGTGGATGCCATAGAGGGCTTCTTCGTCGAAAACAAAGTGGAGTTTACGCGGAAGCTACACGCCGCGATGAAGACGCTGTCGGAGGTCCTCTCTAAGGTCTGGGACTTTGGATCTCGGTTGGCTTCGGTTATGGGAAAGCTCTACGATCGGATGAATGCCTCGAAGTTGGCGGGTGAAGGGTTCCGCCTCGTGCTCGTGGCGATCGCGACGGTCAAGGCGGCGGAGACCGTGGAGAAGGTGGCGGAGGCGGTTACAAATCTCTACAAAGCTTTCACGAAGATCCCGAAGCTCCTAGGTGGGCTCTCCCTGCTCGTGGTGGCGGTAGGGCTGCTCGTCGAGGATTGGATCGGGTTCAAGAATGGGGAGGAGTCTGTTATCGGTGACCTCGAGAAGCGGTGGCCCGCCGCTTTCAAGGTCATCAAGACGATGATGGAAGGTCTACTAAAGGTGTGGGAAGGTATCGTCGACGCCGCCCGGGCCCTGGGGATCATCCAGGCCGCCCCGCCGAAGAAGGGGTCCTTGGCCTGGTACGAGCAGGAGAAAACGAAACCTCATTATGAGGACTCGATGTCGAAGGAAGACTGGGCGCTTTGGTCGCGGACCAAGGCCCTGGTCGAGAGCGGGAAGCACCCGGAGCAGCTCGAGGCTAAGAACAAACTGGCGGCCTCGGGTGCGGATAAGAGTTTGACTGATTTCAGGGGGCAGGACACCTCGTCGTGGAACTGGAAGGATTGGCTCGGGTCCATCTTCGCCGGTGGCAGTATGGGAGAGATGCAGCAGAGCTGGAAGATGCTCGAGGCCCTTAACGCCGATCAGCGTGCGAAGGCGGCCGCCACCAGCCCGACGGTCAACATCACGGGTACTCGGATCGAGGTCAAAGCTGATACCCCGGCGCGGGCCGAGCGAGCGGGGGAGACCGTCCGGGACGCGCTCTCGTCTCAGCAGATTCGCAACTACCAACCGAGTGGGGTCTAAGCGATGCCGGCTGTCACTGTCTATCGTCGTTGGTTCGGGGGTCAGGACGCGTCTGCCTGGTCCCGGACCTTCGACGCCGTAGAGGTGGAGGACCACGTCTTTGAGACGGAGGTCACCGATAGCCCGGTGGAGACGGGGTGCTCGATCTCAGATCATGCTTACGATCGGCCCGACAAGCTGACGATCACGGCGGCGGTCAGTGACCTCCCGCCTGCGGGGAAGGCCTTGGACAACTACGCCCTCGAGGGTCCGAGCCGTAGTGCGGCCGCATACGCCTGGCTGAAACGGATGCGCCGTGCCCACGAGCCGTTCTCGGTGCAGACGGGCTTGGACCTCTTCCCCTCGATGATCATTACGTCGTTGAAGGCCAAGAAGGACGCTCAGCACGAGAACATCCTTTACTTCGTAGTAGAGCTCAAGGAGATTATCTGGGTCACTACGCAAGTTGTGCTCTTTCCCGCTCACCCGAAGGTGAAGCGCGCGGCTGCTAAGAAAAAGGACGACGGGGAGAAGAGCGGGGAAGACCCCGATGAAGCCATTAAGAAGAAGGTGAAAAAGACCTTCTTGCGAATGGGGTACAACTTCATTACGGGACAAGGAGGGTCTGAATGATCACCCTCCCTTTTACCGCCGATCCGTGTCGGACCTTTACCATTGCTTTGAACGAGGTGCTCTACCAATTCACTACGCGGTGGAACGAACGCGCGGCTCGGTGGACGTGCGACATCGAAGACGTTGAGACCGGTATCTTCCTCGCGCGGACCATCCCGCTGGTTCTGGGGGCGGACCTGCTCCAGTCGTTCTGCCCCCGGCTGGGGCGGCTCATCGTTATCGATCTTGCGGCGGAGCCCGGCGCTGGGACTGAGGCGGGTGTCGATGATCTCGGGAGTCGAGTTCAAGTTATCTGGCTCGCCCCGGGGGAGGTTCCCACGTGACCCTCGAGACCGTCAACTGGGGTCGTGTCTGTGCTGTTGAGGTGGGTAAGGACCTCGGTAACGGCGCGGCTGCCGGTCTGAAGGTGCTTGAGGCCTTTCAGGTGGTCTTCCAGGTGGAGCAGACCCTCCGCGGGCCTCCCAACACGGCGAATGTGCAGATCTATAACCTGAACCCGTCAAACCAATCGAAGGTTAAGAAGGAATTCGACCAGCTCCGGTTGACCTGCGGCTACAAGGGGAACCCCCGGGTTATCTTCTGGGGCAATATCCGATTCTCAACAACCTACCGTGATGGACCCAACTGGATCACAGAAGTTCAGGCGGCGGATGGTGACCGGGCCTACACGCGTGGTCACGTGCGGGTGACTCTGTCTGCGGGGAGGAATGCGTACCACGCGATCGATGAGATTCTAAAGGTCATGCCCGGCGTGCGAAAGGGTCATATAGAGTTACCCGAGACGGCCTACGCCCGCGGTAAGGTGATCTTAGGTCCTGTGCCGCGGGTGCTCGAGCAGATCGCCCGAGACAACGCCGCGGCGTGGTCTATCACGAACGGGACGCTTAACATCGTACGGGCGGACTCGGTCTTACCTAGTCAGGCCGTAGTGGTCAACGCGGACACCGGAATGCTCGGTGCACCGGAGATCTCGGGTAAGGGGATCAAGGTCAAGCTGGAACTCAATCCGATGGTAGCACCAAACGGCACCATCATCTTGGACAACTCTAACATCAAGATTCAGGCCCTGCAGCAATACACCAACGGCCCAAAGGTCAAGGAAAAGCGTGTGGTTCGGTTAGACCCCGATGGCCGTTACAAGGTCTACAAGCTCCGTCACCAGGGGGACACGCGCGGTCCGGAGTGGTACACGGAGGCGGAGTGCATTGGCCTCGGGCAGCCCATTCCTCGAGCCGGAGGGAGTCTACGATGAACACCGATGCGCGAGCCTTGAAACTCTTACGAGATACTCAGCAACTCACGGGGCACCCGGAAGACGCCGATGACCAGTTGGTCGAGGGTCGCCTCATGGACCACCACACGGCGTTGCCGGGTATCGTCCAGAGCTTCAATAAGGATGACCAGACGGCCGAGGTCCAACCCGCCATCCGGCGTCTGCTCCTCCCCGAGGGACAGCTCGTGACCCTCCCGCTCTGCGTGAAGGTCCCCTGCTACTTCCCGGGAGGCGCGGTGACCTTCGAGATTAAGTCGGGTGACGACTGCGCCCTGATGGTCTCTGAACGGGCCATCGACGCCTGGTGGAAGAAGGGTGGCGTGCAGGACCCCACCGAACTACGTTCGTTCGACCTGACGGATTCCTTTGCCTTCGTGGGTTTCCAGAGCCTCCCGCAGGCGCTGCAGGACCTTCACGCAACCGCGACGGAGCTGCGGACCCGGTCGGGACTTAACCGCATCAGCGTCCGCGCGGACGGGACGATCCACCTCGGCACCATGGCGGCGCTGTCGACGTTGCTCCCCCCGACGAGTGGCGTCTGCCTGGCGAGCGGCATCGAGCCGCTGACGGAGCTGCCGGGATTCCTTCTGGGCTGGTCCAGCCAGACGGTGATGGCAAAGCCATGAGTGTGCGGCGACTAGATAGCACCGGTGAGCCGATGTTCGGCGCGGGGATGGCCCTGCTACCCTCTGGCAGTGAGGAGGTCGCGGTCCGCCTCGGGATGCGTCTTAAGTTGATGAAGGAAGAGTGGTTTCTTGACCGTACCGCTGGCGTGGGGTGGCTCGACCGCGGCGCGGGGGAGCCCCGGGTCTTCGGCGCGTCGGCAGACCTGCAGCTCCTCGAGTCGGAGGTCAAGCGGACCGTTCTCGAGACTGAGGGCATCTCCACGTTGCTCTCCTACCGTCAAGCCTTCGATCATGAAACGCGACGAGCGACGGTGGAGTTCACCGTCACGGATATTTACGATCAGATCATCCCTCTCACGGTGGTGCTTCCATGATTAGCATTGGCATCGATGAATCTGGGTTTTATCGTGACCGCCTCGAGACCATCTTGGCGAGGTACGTGGCGGCTGCCAAGGCCATCTACGGGGCGGACCGGCAGCTCGGGCCGGAGACTTCCGACGGGCAGCTTCTGGGTGCGCTCGCCGAGGCGGTGGACGACTGCGGGCAGGCCATCGAAGACGTATATAACGGTCGTAACCCGGACGTGGCCACGGGGCAGAATTTGACCTCAACCTGTCGATTTAACGGCGTGAATCGCCTCGTGGGTGACTACGCCTACGTCAACGTATCGATGAGCATCACCGCCGGGGCGGTTGTCCCCGCCGGGACGCAGGTGCAGGACGAGGATACGGGTGCGGTCTACGCCTCCGTGGCCGCTGCCACAGGGACCGGCAGCCCTCAGCTCGTGACTTGCAAGGCCCTAGTCAAGGGGTCTACCTCCGCCGCGGGGAAGGTCGTGAAGATCGTCAACCCGACCTACGGGCTAACGGCGGTGACGAACCTCAATGCTTCAACCGTCGTGTCAGCCGAGGAGACAGATGAGCAGTTGCGCACTCGCCGTAACCTCTCAACCGCGGCGCCGACGTCGGGGTACCTCGATTCGATCTGGGCCGGCATCTTGGCGACGCCCGGCGTCGGGAAGGTCAAGGTCTGGGAGAACGACACGGGAAACTACCAGGATGTCAAGGCGGGAGACCAGGTGCTCCCGCCTCATAGCATCGCCGTCGTTGTCACGGCTGGTTCAGCCACGGCCATCGGAGCGACGCTCTACGCGCGGAAGTCTCCCGGCACGGGTACGATGGGTACCTCAGAGGTCGTGGTAGCGGACTCACTCGGTATCGCCCACACTATGAGGTACACCGTGGCGACGCCGGTAGAATACTCACTCCGTATCACGTATAAGGAGCGAGCAGGCGCAGGATTCGGTTCGGAGGGTGGTGAGGCGGCGGTCAAGGCGGCCCTGGTCGCGTGGTCAAACGTGAAGCAGCTCCCGATGGAGGACGTCTATCGAGGTTGGGTCACTGCCATCGCGCAGGGCGCAGTGATAGGTCTCGACGGTCTCCCCGCCATCGTGATAGAAGATGTGCAGCTCGGGCGAACTTCTGGTACACGGGCCTCGACCGATCTGACTCTGCTGTGGAACGAGGTGGGTGACTTACTGACAGAGAACATCGTCATGGAGAAACTTCCGTGAGTGTAGAACCGGTTAACCACAGTGCGTTGGCGGTCTCTCGCCTGACGGGGCTCTACCAAGACAAGCTCAAGTGGCGATTTCTGCTCGCGGCGTTGGCCGAGCCCTATGATGACTACGAAGCCTTCCTGCCGGTTCTCGCCGCGCTTGATGATATCGACGCGAAGGACGACCTAGGTCGATTCCTAAATCGCGGTGTGGTGCTCGACGTCACGGGCGCGCGGTACGGGCAACCCCGCCGTCTCTCCGGTGCGGTATCGTTGCTCTACTTTGGCTGGGACGAGGACGACAGCGCGTTGCCGTGGGGGGAAGATGATGATGAGCTGACGGGTGGGAGTTGGTATGAGGACGGTCAGGCCCTGACGGCCGACGCGCTGATGGACGACGCCACCTACCGTGTGGCCATCCGCATGCGACGGGTCAAGAACAGTGCACCACGAGTTACGTTCGAGACGATCATCGCGGCTCTGATTCACATCTTTCCTGACGTGCCGGACCTTGGCACCTACGCGTTGACCCTGGATGAGGTTCCCGGCGCCGTCCTCTTCGGTCTGGGTCGTCAGCCGACGAACCTCGAGATCGCGCTGCTTCGTTACTCCGGGGCGTTTCCCAAGCCCGCGGGGGTGACCCTCCAGTGCTGCTGGTGGCCGACCGGTAGCCCGGTATTTTCTTTCGATGACGACCTGGACCCCAGCGCCGCCGGGTGGGGTGAGGCTGATGACCCCGACGCCGGCGGCGTCTTTGCCGAGGAGTTTTAGTCATGAGTATCACAGCCCCCTCCGCGCGTACGGCCGTTTGGGCCGAGTCCGGTCAAACCACGGAACCCTCTGAAGGTGAGCAGCAGAGCGGCTTTGCCGCGGGGAAGCCTAGCCGTCGAAAGACGAACTGGGTGCTTCAGTGGCTTGACAACGCGATACAGTGGCTCTTGGGTCTCGGGCTCGGTACCTACCGGGCCGGTCAGACCTACCAGCCCGGGGCCCGGGTCGTGGGCGCCGACGGTCAGTCATACGCCTGGGCCGACTCGAGCCCGGTCGTCGGCGTCGCCCCGGGGAGCGGCGGCGGGTCGGACCACTGGGTGCGGTGGGGGCACATGCCCGACCAGATCGATGATATGATTGACACGAAACTGGGAACGATCAGCGGTGCACTGGCTGAGGCTACCATCACTCCAACGGGCAGTTCCGTGGTGGGTTATCGTCGGCAGCAGTGCTTTCCCAACTCGACTGACAAGAACGTGTGCTTTCGGTTGACCATTCCCGCAGCATCGTACAACGAGACGATCACACTCAGTGGGGCTGCCGCCTTCACGACGGGGGCTGACGGCGTCGAGGTTACGATCGCCGATACGAAGGGCAACTCGGCCACAGGGTACACCTACGCACGCGGGAAGGTGTTGAATGAAACACAAGTTTCGATCGCCTTCTATGGGTTCAACCTGGCTGACTCAATAGATCTTGACGTGAAGATCCGCGGTCACTAATCCATGGCGACGCAGCGACAGACGATTGGTGACCAGCTGGGCGCGGCCATCCGCACCCTGAAGGCTCGCGCTGTCGCTGCCCTACTCGCACCTCGTTCGGACCCCAATGCTCCTCTGTCCGACGGTGAGCGCGAGTCACTGTTCGGAAAGATGTGGAAGGCCATCGGGGCGGGGCTAGCGCCGGTGTCGCCTGACGGTTCGATCGTTATCGGCACGCGGAACGATGCCGATGGCGTGCCCCAGCTTTCGCTTCAGGCAAGCGCCGGTATCTCTCGGTTAAAGCGCACCATCTATGATACCGCAGGCGCGTTCTACCACGATTTTGAGTCAGGGACACACACGGCAATCGTGGAAACGGTTGGGGGTGGCGGCGGGGGTGGTGGTGCCGGAGGTGGGTCTTCGGCGGGCGCTGGTGCTGGTGGCGGAGCCTATATATCCGTGTCGCTGCAGGTGAACGGCGGCTCAATCAGTGGAACAGTGGGTGCCGGCGGCTCTGCCGGATCTTCTGCTGGCGGAAATGGGGCCGACGGCGGAACCACAACTGCGACCTACAACGGCGTGACGTACACCGCAGGGGGCGGCCTCGGAGGCGCCGGAATGCCGGCAGGGTCGTCTGCCAGTGTGGTTCCGGAAGGTGGCGGCGGAACGCCTGGCACCACTGGTGACATACGCTCACCCGGACACGGCGGCATGCCTGGTATCAGGATGTCGACGACGTTGTTTGTCAGTGGATGGGGCGGCGGCTCTGTATTCGGTGGAGGTAACGGTTCGACCGGGACCCCCGGTGATGGTGGTCCAGGACGCGCCATCGGATGTGGAGGCGGTGGAGGAGCTGCCAACGCCACGGGATACGCTGGCGGCGCGGGGCACGCTGGCGGCGTGGTCATTACCGAGTTCTTGCCCACGGGTGTAGTGTTTGCTGGCGGCAGCCTCGCCGATGAGGACGACTACCCGGTGACCATCGTCGACGGGGTCATTTCGGGATTCGGCACACACCGAAAGCTGCTCGTCAGCGGCACTGGGACGTTGGTCGGCATCGACGCCCCCGACATGGCCTATGGGTCACTGCTGCTGACTTTCGTTGCTGATACGGTCATCACGGCCATGGGCGCACCGGCGAGCGGGCTGCCCATCAAGACGCCGCGGATGGGAGCAGACGACTCCATCGACATTCATTTGAAAGCAGACGACGTGGTTGAAGTCAGGCGAAGGTCATCTGATTTTTGGAAAGTCACAGGAGGTTCGTTCACATGAGAAAGTTCAAAGAAGCGCTGCTCGTAGTCCTCAGTTTTGTTGTGGTTGGTCTGTACGGTGGTCCGGTGAATGCTGCCGGTATCTGCGGTGTGCCCCGCATCGATTGCGACACGGGCCACGTAGAGCCGGCCAGCAAAATCGTCATCCCCGAAACGCAGTTGACATTTACCGATGTGACGACCAACAACCTGTCGACAGCCAAGCACGGCTTCTGCCCCAAGGCGACCAACAGCGCGACGGATTGTTTGCTCGGTACCGGCGTCTTCGGCACGTGCCCCGGTGGAAGTAGCGGACCAGTCCCAACAGGTACGGGCTGGAGGCACGTCACGAGCGGCGTGGAAGATGCAGTTGCCTCGACACCGACCGCCACCCAGGTGGGGGCGGACCCAACTGGCTCGGCTTCATCTGCCCAATCCGCCGCTGAGAGCTATGCGGACGGGATTGTGTCGACGCACGCGGGTCTGACCACCACGGCACACGGCGGAATTGTTTCGTCAACAGACACTAGACTGACCGACTCTCGGGCGCCTACGGGGGACATCACGTCGGCTGGCGCGGTCAAACTCTATCAAGGAACTGGAACATCTACCTATACATCCGTCGCGCTGTCCAGTACTCCCCGCGTGGAAGTCAGCGGCGTTACGGAAGCAATGCAGACCCTGGCTGACAACACCACAGGCAATGTTTCTGCGAGTGCGCATGGGTACGCCCCTAAGGCACCGAACGACGCCACCAAGTATCTTGACGGCACAGGAGCTTGGTCGGCCCCAACGGGCGGAGGGGGTAGCTTTACCACCGCATACAGCGTGGACTTCACAGGGCTATCAGCACAAAACCTCCTGACAGGCGGCGACGGAAACAAGACCATCGATGGGAAGACATGGGCGCTGATAAACTCCGCGAACCTGACCACGGCGTACTTGAACGACGGCACGCATTCTGGCCTGTACCTCCGATGCAACACCAACAATAGTAGCAACTACGGCACAACTCTGACCGGTGGTGCGCTGTACGCCACTTTCGGGGCATTTTCATCCGCCCTGAACGGCAACCAACTTGGGACATATACAGAGGTGTGGCTGTGGTACATGTTCTCAACTCCGCACGTTCCAAACGCAGGCACTGAGGCCATCAACCTGGGCACACTGTCCTTATTCAGCAGCTACACCACTGCCGGCATGACGTCTTTTCACGCGCAGAACATCTACTCCGGCGCATTATACTATGGGCAGGGGCAGACTATGTACAACGGGATTTCCGCATCAGCGTTCGGACAGACGTCGACTGCGCAAGATGTCTTCGCCTTCAAGATCACGACCAATGCCGTCGAGGCTTTCGCGGGAGCTTCTGTGGGTGGAGCCTTTCCGGCGAAGACTGCGCTCAACACCGCTGGACGCATTTCGATGCTTCCCCCCTCAACGCTTACTGGGGGCCTTCCCGTGGCCAACCCGGGCATGCGCGCTTGGCTGTCAGTAGTGTCGGGGAACACGGCAGGCAATGCTGATCTCCTCGTCAAAAAGATGTTCCTCGAATATCGGTAGGGTTTTCATGGGTCCTCTGACATGCAAGCTGTGGGCATCCTACATGGCCGATGCCTTGATTACGTCAAACGGGGCCGAAAACAAAGCTCTGCGCGAGGCCATCAACTTTGTTGTCGGCCTGGAACAGGGCCCAACTCGTGGGCTGATCATCACAGCTACGGAGTCTTTGCGGGCAGCCCTGGGGGCCGCGAAGATAGATCCAAAAAATCCATATCCAGGCGATGAAGAGCGAACGGCGGGGTGGATTCTGGGCGAGAAGGATAAGAAGTAACAAGAGAAAGGTACCTACCTTGGGCAAGACGCTGATTGAAAGTATCCTCGGCGACACCGGTGATCTTGCCGAATGGAGCGAGGACAAGCTCGACCCCGCTGACCTGACGAAGCTTTCGAAGGAGCCCGCCAGCGTCCTTTGGACTGTCCGATTCGTTCACCGCGTACACATTGGGTGCTGGGTCGCCCGTTGGGTACGCGGCTTTCGTTTGTGGCTGGCCGTCGGGATTGGGGTTGCTGTTGCGATATTGGCTCTCAACACTGTGGGCTTCTTTGCTCTACGCGCGGCGATGCGCGAGTCTCAGCGCGCGACCGTCATTCAGACCCTAAAAGAGTTGCGCATCATCTCGACCGAGTCGAGCCCGGCGGCGGAGGATTCCGTCGCAACCCTAGACCCTGGAGGTTCCCCATGACAGCGCTCTTGAACCACGCCCTTCCGTTTCTGCTCGCCATTCTGTGTTTTGTGCTTGCTGGCTTGTTTCCCAACGATGCGAAAGTACACGAAGGCCTGCTTGGCGGAGCGGCTTTTATGATGGGGGTAGCCGTGCCTCTCATCTCCGATTGGTTCAAGCGCAAGCCTAATGACGCCGGTCACGGCTCTCTCGCGATCTTCTTCCTCACCATGTTCACCAGCGTCGTGATGCTCTTCGGTGTGCTGCTGACGTCACCGGGTTGCCACCAGGTGAAGCCAGACCAATTCTTCGAGGCGGTGATCGACTGTGCGAAGATCAACCCCGAACGCTCTTCAGCATCTGCGGCCGTGATTACCTGCGTAATCGGAGCTGCGGCTGGAAACGCCGTTGCGTGTATCGCTGGGTTGCCAACTACCGCGCATTGGACGATTGACGAATCGGCGTGTGTGATTGCCGACATCGCCCGACAGGAAAACGTCAAGGTCGGGACCGCCGCCGGAAGCCCTGAGAGCCTCGCCCTTCGAAACGAGGCAGTACGGTTTTTGTCCGATCATCGTATTCGGGTCGAGAACTCATACGCGGGGGCACCGTGACCACCATGTTCGAGGGTTGTCGCCTGGGTGTGAAAAAACCCGACCCCAAGCGAATCGCCGCGCACGTCAAGCTCACACCCGACGACATAGACGCTTCGATCTCACGCGTACCCTTTGATTGGCACCAGGGGATCCGGTGGGACCACCCTGATCTCGGCAACCGAGACCTGAACCTCTGCGGCCCCGCGGCCGTGGTGGAGTGGTGCAATCTGATGGCCAGGGTAGCGGGTCTGAACGTCCCGATGTATGGGCGACCCGAAGCCGAGCGCATCTATCGCCGCATGGGGTGGGACGGCACCTTTGCTAGCGACGATGGGGTGGTGCTACTCGACCTGATGTGTCAATGGATGCAGGAACCCTTCTGCGGCGTTATGCTCGACGGCTTCTTCGTTATCGGCCATGGGGAGGATGACCATGTAGCGACGGCTAACACCCTCTCACCGCTGATCGCCGCCGCATCATTGACAAAGGCTTGCCAGACCACCGACCTCTGGGACGGTGTGGCCGCGGATGACCGGTGGCGCTTTTGGGGCAACCACGCCTTCCTTTACTTCGCAGACTCCCCGGGTGGTGGTACCTGTGTCTCCTGGTGCAAACCCGTCCGGCAAACCGACGACTTTCGCCGATCCAGTTGGATCGAGGCCTACCTCCCAGTCTGCCGCGCGCTGCAACCCCATCTCGACCTCGAGCGCTTCACGCAGATCGGGCGGCTGCTCTAGTCCTCACGTCGTGGACACCGATACCCCGGCCGCCCGAGGCCAGGGCAGCCGAGGCAGGACGTCGGGGCCGTCTCCTGGAGCTCCTCCAGCCCCGGAATGGTCCAGCTTCCCGCGCCGTCCCGGACGAGGACCTGCAGGGCCCGGGCCTCCGCGTGCAGACCCACGTCGGCGAGTGCGCCCCAGCAGGCCGCCTCGTAGGAGGTCTGCCGCGCCCGGATAGCGCGGAAACAGTCGAAGTTCTTCCCTTTCCCCCGCACGGCTGCCCACTCCCGCGCGAGGACGTCGAGGGGGAGGGTCCGTTGGGCCTTTGTGATAGTTACTTGTGCCACGTTAGTAGTTTCGTTCACGTTTGGTTTTTCGCATTAGTCACCTCCAAAGTGTACGGGCCATCGCGCGGGCCCAGGTCAATACGGAGTCGTCCTTCACCCCGTGGATTATGGCGGACTCCCTCCCGATCGGGTTCAGCGCCCCGGCCGTCCAGTCCCGGGTGTTGTACTCGTTTCGGATGACGTAGCTCGAGCGGCACTCCCGGATAAGCACCTCCGCGTGGTGGAGGTCCCAGGCTACGCCGGGTGGGCAAGTCAGCAGGCTCGGGTAGTCGTCCAGCAAGTTAAGTGCCAAGATAAATACTCCGTTGACGTGGGGCATCGGGACGTCCATGACCGCGCCGGTGACCCGGAGTCCCTGGGTTAGGGTCCGTGCGTGGGCCTCTTCGAGCCGCGTCGCCCAGTCGGGCCGGAGCGGCGCGCAGTCCGCCTCGGCCATGACGACCGTGCGGCCGGCGGACCACGGCAGGTTACCCCTACGCCACAGTCGGTGGAGCTTCATCACCGTCCCCGCCCAAAGCCCGTGGCAGCCGTCCGGGTGACCCCGCTCGGGGCGGTCCGACTGGAGCACGAGGACAGACAACTTCTGGCCGCAATGGCGTTGCGTCGCCGCCGCCTCCTCGCTCCACGGGCAGTCACCCCGACGAGCCAGCACGAGGTAGACGTCCTTACGCTCCTTCGGAGTCACATCGTGAAGGAGCCGGGCAAGCGCGAGGGCCTGCGCCTCGTCGCCTGACCAGTACTGAACCGCGATGGTCATCATGGCTCGATGAACCCCATCGACTTCAGTTGTGCCTGCACCTCGGGGTGGTCCACCGTGTGATGGGACCAAAATTGATGTATGAAGTTCTGTGGGATAGTTTCGTCTTTGTGATAATACGTGGTAAAGGCCTCCGGGAACTTTAGCCCGTAGTTCCCCATCACGTTGAAGTCAGAGATCGTCGGTACGCCGCGTGCGTCCCGTGGTGGGTCTTTGAGCAGTTTCGCCTCTCCGCCCAAGACCTCCCACAACCGGTGAAGCAGCCACCCCGGAAAGATGAACGGGTGGCAACACATGGTCTCGAAGGGTGCGTTACCCAAAAGTTCTACCGTGCTGGGATGCCAGCAGACAGCTTCACCAGCCTCTTCCCACGGACGGTTGACGATGATTGGTTTCTGAACGTTTGCTCGGGGGTCCGTCTCGAGGTCCACCGGGCGGGTGAAGACAAGGTCAGAGTCCAGAATGAAGATCCGGTCGGCATCGGTGTAGTGCCACGCGCGGAGCTTCTCCACCGCCTGGCCGGTATAGCCGGGGTAATCCGTATTGCGGTAGTTCCGGCAAGTTTGTGTGAACCAATTAGGAGGTCCATACCATTCGAGTTGTTCAAAAGGCGGACGATCTTGATTCTCCGTCACAATCACAAGTCTTCGGAACCCCTTAACGTAGCGGAGGATCGATTTGAATAAGTACTCGAGCCAGAGGTAGTCCTTGGGATAGGTCACGAGAAAGAGGTCAGTTGTGAGCTTCATGGGGTCTCCTTTAAGTCAACATGGAACCAGTCCGTGGTGGGGCCGGCGCAGAGCCAAAGCCGTCGAGCGGCGTCGTCGTGGGCATAGGGCTCGAGGAAGACGACGCGCTTACAACCGGTGTTAAGCAGAAGTTTCGTACAGGTCACGCAGGGCGAGACCGTCACGCAGCAGGTATAAATGAGCGCCGGGTCGCGGCATTGAAGTAAGGCGTTTTGCTCGGCGTGCACCGCCTCACAGAGCTCAAGTTCCGTCCCGCTCGGCGCGTTGGCTCCGGCGCAGGGGCTCTCGGGCGTGCAGTGGTTCATCCCCCGGGGCGGCCCGTTGTACCCCGTGGCGAGCACGTGGCCAGCGGCGTCGAGGAGGACGCAGCCCACCTGCCGGCGGGCGCACGTCGCCCGCGTGGCGACTACCCGCGCGAGCATGAGGCCCCATTGGTTCAGCGTCGGGCGGGTCACAGCGGATACCTCGGTTCAGCGCCGCGCTCCCGGTCTGCGCACTCCGCGACCCGGCTCATAATCACAGTGAAACTGCCGCGAGCTACCATGACAGGGTCTACAGTCGGCGGTACGTCTTCGGCTTGGTCCTTGATGACTTGGCCGGCCAGAACCCAGTGCTCTTCATAGAGATGGCTCGAGGTTGCCGTGATGGTTAAGTGGCCCAAACCGACCGGTGGTTGGCCGTAGGCTTCCGCCCGCGCATTGTACAAGCACGCTATTTCGATGCCAAGGAACGCGAAAGAGAACACGTCGTAGGGAATCCCAAGCCAAGCATCGCTCGACCGCATGAATGCCTGTTGATAGAGACGGTTTTCTCGGATGCTGAACACCATCGCGATGGTACACGGGATGTCCTTGCTAGGCTTCGGGTTAGGAGTCCAGATAGTCAACGCCGCTTGGCGAGTATCTCGTTCCTCCAGGAGTCTCGTCACAACGTACCCGACCTGTGGGCGTATTCTGGGCCCGTAGGCTCCGGCCAACACCATGCCGTCGTCGCTGAATTGGACCATATGCGGGTTCACGCGGGTGAGTGCCTCGAGGTCATCACGACCGTCACTAATCCACAACGCCTCCGCGGCCATGAATCGATAGTTGAGCTTCCGCCGGGGGCTCGTCACCACCGGGTGGTTGAGGTCGACGGATAGGCTCACGTGGTGAAGGACTTCCAAGGTGCCCTTCCCTCGAGGTGAGCACTGACGGCCTACGATGAGAAGCGTTCGCAGGAGATTCTTCCAAGCCTGGTCCGCGGTCGGGGCTACGGCGCCGGGGAGAGGCTGAGGGATGTCATGTGAAATCATTTTTGCTCCAAAGTGTAGTCGAACCTCACCATAGGGAGGCCAGTGAGAGTCTTGATGGCAGCGCCGTCGTTGTACTTCCGCCAGACGGCCCGAAGCTCTTCTTCCCGTTGGAGGTACTCACCGCCTTGAGCGTGGCAACGACGCCAGTTGGCAAGGCAGACCTCTTCGGGCGGGAGGCACAAAACGACGCGCGCCTCTACTAGTCGTGCGACGGCCTCGAGGACATCTCGCCCACGCTGCCCGAGCCTGTCCGTGCCGTCGCGGAAGACCGCGCCATATACGGGCTCGGAAATCCAGCACCGGTCCATGACGACGTCGTCAACGTCCATCAAGGCTGGCAGCATCGCCTCGAGGTATATCCATTTGAGCTGAGTGCCCTTGTCGAGGTACGGCCCGCAGTGGACCATCCTCGAACCCGTCTCTTCGGCGTACTTCGTCGCCGCAGTACTCTTTCCGGAGCCGTCAGGCCCTTCGAAGATGACAAGCTTTTTCATTTGACACGCTCCACGGGCGGCTGCACCCACCCATACTTGGCCAAGATCTCCGCCGTCTTCGGTCCCTGCCATCCCAACGGTTTTACAAGGTCCACAGCGTGGCCACGCTTCCCTACACCACGCTCTTTGGCCATGTTCGCCCGCATGACGTCATCGAAGAGCGCCGCCCATGGCAGACCAAGTTGGACCGCCGTGCCCTTGGCGAATACCACGAGGTCGATAAGCGCATCGGCAATGCCGGGAAGGTCCCGGTCTAGGTAATCGGTGGTCAGCTCGTTGAGCTCCTCCTGAAGACAGTGGATGCGCTCAAGCAGCGGTTGGCGCCCCTCGAGTGTCGGTACGCGTTCGACCCCGAGGTCGAAGTGCTCGTGCATCTCTCTTACCTGTAATAGCTCCGCGTCCTCCCCGAGGAGGCGGACGAGGGCGGCTTTGTCCTGACGGCATTTGTCACACATCGGTTTACTCCTTTCGCAGCAACCAGCAGCAGTTTGACGACGCCTCCGGGTAGAGCGGCGCGAGGAAGTTGGCGAGGATGTCCCAGGCGTACCACTTGGCGTGGAGCTCCTCGACCAACGCCCGTTGAGCCGGCGTCGCGACGCGCTTGATGGCCTGGGAGGTCATGAAGGTACCGACGACGCGGTCTATAATAAGCCCTGAGCGCTTGATCTCTGCTGCAAGTTCATCGAACCCGTACTCATGAATGTGGTTCGCTGCCATGTGCTTCCCGTTGTAGACTGGGGTGGAAAGCAAGATGATACCGTCGGGCTTGACGAGTGCCTTCAAAGCCTTGAACAGTGCCATACCACGCTCTACCGGCATGTGCTCAATGACCTCGAAGCAACAGATGAGATCAAAGGGTCCGAGATACTGACCCGTCATCACGTCGTTCTTCGTGAGTAACTCTTTCCACCGCCGCGTCACGTCGAACTCGTCGATGATGCGCGTCCACGCGATCTGACTCTTCCGGGCCAGCCGCCGGACGTCGACCCCGACGTAAAGCTCCGGGACGAAGCTCTGAGACTGACGGAGTACCTTGGTCATCATCTGGTCCTCTCCACACCCAATATCGAGCACACGCATTCCCGGCTTGATGAACCGTTTCGCGTGCTGCCAGCGGAACCAGTGAGCGGCGTAGTCACGGCTCACATAACGGCCGTATGTCGTCTGCTTCAGGCTCGTGATATCAAACTCGCGTTCCCCACGGTCAGTCCGCGGGTGTCGGACGGGGTCACTCATGGTGGTTCTCCTCGGTTATGATTTGTCGGTCCGTCGAACGGCGGTCGGTCGGTCTCAGGGAGAAGCCGCATGACTCCCCGGCTGGTTAGACCGACCGGCCGCCGCGCGGCGGGCCGACGCCGCGGGC
>WSSedL2TaDRAFT_1000014_pt1 | contig 22231 bp, 18 predicted proteins | sample WetSurSiteL2Tule_FD_9463 | JGI IMG/M metagenome (IMG submission 9463)
AAATGGACAAAGAACTATTAGAATATTTACAAGGAATGGAAAAAAGAATTAATATTAAATTTGATTCTATGAAAAAGAGGTTTGATTCTTTAGACAGTAAAGTTGAAAATCTAGAGGTAAATTTATCGAGAATAGAAGTATCTCTAAATGAAACTAAAGATGAATTTAATCATTTGAATTTGAATTTCGCAAAAAGCCAATTAGATATTGCAAAATTAAAACTTATAAAATGACAACGAAGACTATTCATGAATGGGATAGTCATATATAATATATCTAGTACTAAATTTAAACAAGCAAAAACAATGTAGAATCCTTCGGGGTTCTTTGGAGAAGTACCCAAGTGGCTAAGGGGATGGTTTGCTAAATCATTAGGAGTGAAATACCTTGCGTGGGTTCGAACCCCACCTTCTCCGTTTAAAATATATGACAATAAAATTTTGAACCTTTAATGGGTTCTTTTTTTTATGCAAAAAAGAAAGGAGTAAAAAATGTCAGTAACAATTGATAATTCAAAAAAATCTTCAACCTCTGGGAAATGGAGCAATCCAGGAACAAAATTATATACTCCAATAATTGATCAAAAAGGGGCAATCAACGAAGCTTATCTTGTAGTTGAATCAGGATATAAAGATGCTCCAAGTGAAAAGCTTAAATATCCTCATCACGTAATTAAAGGTAATAAATTAATAGTTCATAAAGATGGAGTGCAAGCAGCATTTTCTAGAGCCAAACAAATAGGATTAATAGGTAAGCCAATTACACATATTAAAAAACATTATAAGGAGTTGGGATTAGATATGAGTAATTTTAGTATTTGGGATGAAGAAATAAGTAACTTATGGGAGAAAAAAGATTTTAGTTTAAGTGATATTGCTGATTTGAAAGATACATTAGAAGAACAACTAAATGAGAATGATATAGACGAAATTATGATTGAAAATATTAGGTCATCATTTGAATCTCAATTAAATAAAAAATTTGCACAAAAACCAAGATGGCATGTGTCTGTAAGAATATATAAAGATGATACTGGAGCAATTATTGTGGAAATTAAAATTTGGTATGCTTAAATTAAATAATTTGTCGTAAAATACAATTGACTTTTGAGAAATTTTCCATTATTATAGTCATATACGATAAATTTCGACTTTAAATTACAGGAGGATTGACGTGAAAACTGTTTTTATACCACCAATTGTCGAATGGAACTTCTTGAAACAACTTCCGCAACAAATAGCAGAACAATTTCATAAACGGGGATATAGGGTAATTTTTTGTGGAACTCAACAAAGTTATTTTTTAAAACGTGAAGTTAAAGAGAACTTATTTGTCTATTCATCTGGACAACATGCTTTATTGGACATTGCAGAACAAAAAATAAAGATAGATATTATTTATAATACGTGGGCAAAAAACACAAATTATATAGATATTTTAAAGCCAGATGTGGCAATATACCATTCTTGTGATTCTTTTAATGAATGGAAAAGCATGGAGCCTACTATGTTGAAAAAGGCAGATTTAGTATTTTGTACCTCCGAATATTTATACGATTTAAGAAAAAATGAACACGATAAGGTTTTTCTTTGCCGAAACGGATGTAATGAAGAGATGATTGGTATGTCGGAATTTACTTCTTATGAAAATTTAAAATTTGTCAAACGACCAATATTTTGTTTTTCAGGAGCTATCGGACAATGGATATCCACCTATCTTATGAGAAAAATAGCTGAAAGATATTATACTATATTTGCTGGAATAGAATTTGGTAAAACTTTACCTCAAAACATAGTATCATACGGAACTCTAAACCATGAAAATGAATTAACCAATTTTTATCGTAATAGTGATTTTGGAATTCTCCCCTTTGACATAAAACAAGAAATAACACTTGCAGCTAATCCTATTAAACTTTGGGAATATCTAGCTTGCGGATTGCCTGTACTTTCTACGAGCTGGATAGAAACTGAGATTAGTGAATTGAACGATGTTGTATTTGCTGCTGACACTATGGAACAATTTATAGAATACGCTGATGAAATGGCAATGTTAAGCCAATCTCAATTATTGGAATTAAGACAAGAATGTTTTAAGATAGCTAGAAATAATACCTGGGAAAAACGATTTCAGATCATTCAAAAGGAGATTGATATGCTATGAAACCTAGAATACTTTTATTAAACCCCGCTCCTAGTCTAATTAAATACGGAATGAAATGGGGATTTGAGCAGAATGGATGCTTTGTTTATCTCCTTGATGGGGAAGAAAGAATATTTGATATTCCTCAAGAACAACAGTTAGCTATAATCAAGCAAAAGATTAAAGAACTCGATATTAATTTTATCTTTTGTGAAGGTTATACTAATATGCCTATTCATGCGATATCTGATTTATGCAGAACAAATAATATTCGTTTCCATTGGTGGGCAATAGAAGATCCCATTACACCTCATATTGGAGAACATAAGGCAAAAGAAAAACTTGTGGATTATATATGGACTACTACAGAGGAATTCATACCAAAGTATAAAAAATTGGGTGTAGATAGTGATCTATTATTATTTGGTTGCAATCCTGAACTTCATAAACCTGTACAGTCAGAAACAAGGTTTAAACATGATATATCTTTGATTGCTACTAATTACAGCAATCGATTTGATAAAACTATTGAATTCATAATGCCTTTTATTGACAAGTATTATGATATTAAGATATACGGTCAATGGTGGTATAACCCAAATCAAGAGTTTAATCTCATAGACTATAGACATATGAAAATAGTTTGGGAAGAACCTGGATATATAGCTTTGCCGTATGAATGGCTTCCTATAGTTGTTAATTCTTCAAAGATAATGCTAGGTCAAAATTGCTGTTCAACCTCTAAGTCACAGACAAGTTGTAGACCTTTTGAAACCCTAGCAAGTAGCGGAGAATCAGTTTTTTTATCTTGGTATACTGAAGCTCAAAATAGATATTTCGGAGATTATATTTATCAGGCTAAAACTGGAAAAGAGATGTTAACTAAGGCTAATGAGATATTAGATATGAAAGCTCCACAAAGAAGAGCAATTGCACTTAAAGCCAGAGAATATATTGTTAAACACCATAACTACGCATTAAGAGCAAAGCAAGTTTTAGATGTATTATAACAATGTCCCGATAGCTCAAAGGGAAGAGTGGCTGCAAAGATAAGGCAGCAGTTGTGGGTTCGAATCCTACTTGGGGCATTTCTCCTATTGACTACGTTCACCTATTCATCAAGTGGTTAAGATATCAGGTTTTCATCCTGAATTCGGGAGTTCGATTCTCCCATAGGTGATTATAAGTTTGTTTTTTCAAAATTTTCAAACTTATAGAAAAACCGTCAAAAAAGATGCAGGTGTAATCGAATTGGCATAGGTATTGGACTTAAAATCCAAGTTTTGAGGGTTCAAGTCCCTCTTCCTGCATGTTAAGGGTATAAAATCCCAACAAAGAAAAAATTAAAAGGGTATATATCCTAGTGACGAGGGAACGTAAGATACAACGGTGGTTCGAGTCCATCTATACCCCTTAAAAGATGAATATATGTCCCAGTGGCTAGGGCGATAAGTTTACGGTGGTTCGAATCCACCTATATTCATTTAACTTTAACGGTAGATATTTTGTCAAGGTGGCAGTAATTAAGTTTACGGTGGTTCAAATCCATCAATATCTATCTAACTAATAAAGAAGGAGACAAAAAATGAAAATTTTAATTGTATTAGACAGATTAGAAATTTTAGGCGGTTTAGAACTGCATATTACTACATTAGCGAAAGAATTATATGTAAAAGGCAATGAGATTATTTTATATACAAATGCAATTTCAGAACATTTCAGGAAAGAACTTAAGAATATAAATCAAATTGTTGGATTTAATGATAAAAATGATAAAAGTATTATTCTTTATAGTCCTGAGATAATACATGCCCATCCTTTTACTGCTATTGAGGTTGGATTGAAGATTGCTGATAAATGCCCAAAATCTAGATTCTTTATCACAATGCATGGAAACTATAATACAGGTCTAACAAAAGCAGCTATAGATAGAGCTGAGGATATTGTTTTTGTTAGTGAAACGGCTTATGCTGCTAGTAAAAGTCTATTGCCAAGTAATAAAGGTCAGATTATTTACAACCCAATAGATACAACAAAGTTCAAAAAAAGAATCAAACATAGAAATGCCTTAAATCTTTTAAACAAGGACTATAAGACAATTGTAGTAGTGTCTAGGGTTGCAGATGGTAAAGAAATTCCAATCATGCAATTTGCCAAAATAATTCCAGAACTTGCAAATAGAATTTCTGGTTTAAATGTAATCTTTATTGGTGGAGGGGCAAAACTTTCAGAACTCCAATCTTATCTTGATACTTTAACCTTTACTAACGTTAATATTAAAACGCTTGGAGAGGTAGCAAATGTAGCTATGTATCTTCAGGTTGCTGATTTAGTACTTGGATGTGATAGGTGTGCTATTGAGGCTATTCTGTGCGAAAAAATAGTATTCTATATGGGACTAAGTAAATGGAAATCATTAGTTGAAGAAAGTAATTACTTTTCCCATTTATTTACAACAGAAGGATTAACTGATTATACAGATGAACAACTTACTCAACACTTGACTTGGATGTTGACTCAGGAAGAAATAGTTAGAAAAAGTATTGGGAATCTTTCTGAAAAAATAAAAGATATCTGTAGTGAATATGTAATTGCTGACAAATACACCGAACTATATAAAAAAAAAGGATAGTAATTCTTTGGGCTACTAAACGACCTGAGATGTTTATTTTTAACCATAAACGTTGGATGGAAAATGCAATTAATAAAGATCAGATTGTAACTTATGTTGCGGTCAATACAGAGAGAGAAAAAGAGATATTATGTCAATATAACAAAAGTTTAAATATAAAAGTTTGTGGAAATTTATTAGGGGTTTGTAAGCCGATTTATGAGCTAAGTAAAGATTTAGTATTTAATGATAACCAGATTATTATTGTAGTATGTGATGATGTAAATTGTATTCCCTCTTGGGATGTATATTTTGACTCCTTGTTTAAAATGTATAAAAATTCTTTACTGTTGATTAATGATGGTTTGCAAGACCCTAATAATGTTAATAATCCTGCTGTGACTATGCCAGTAATGGATTCCGAAGGTTTGAAATCTTTAAATAATATAATATTCCATCCAGAATATATGCATTATTTTTGTGATAATGAACTTTATTATAATGCCAGGGAGATTGGGATATTGATCGATTTAAGAAAAGAAAGTGAAGTTTTCCAGCATGAACATTATGACATTGTTTTAAGACCAATTGATGATGTTGATGGAGAAATTATATCTAAATGTGGATTTCATGACAGAGAAGTTTATGATAGAAGAATGAAACTCAGCATTGGCGAAAGGTTAAAAGTATGAATATATATTTGTGCCAATTTACTAATTTATTTGATAATAATGTTTACCTTCCCTATTCAATAGGCATAATTACAGCTTATTTGCAAAAATTCCATCCTAGCTATGGTTATAATCTATTATTCATCAAAGAAGATTTTGATAAGCTTTTGTTAAAAATTAAAAAGCCAGATTATTTATTGTTTTCAACTTATGTTTGGAATTTTAATTTCTCAATAAAGTTCGCAAAAAGAGTTAAGGAACTATATCCGAATTGTAAGATTGTTTTAGGCGGTCATCATGTACCAGATTATAAAATAGACTTCTTTAGAACTTATCCATTTTTAGATATAGTAGTCTATGGTGAAGGTGAAATTGCATGTAAAGAGATCATAGATGGTAAATCTTTGTATACTATTAATAACATATCTTTCAATAAAGATGGATATAATATTGGAACAAAACAATTATTTAATAATTTAGACTTAAACGAGTTTCCTAGTCCATATTTAACTGGTATTTTTGATGAAATATTAAAAACTAAATTAGATTATACTGGAATCTTAGAAACAAATAGAGGTTGTCCATTTGGCTGTGCTTACTGTGATTGGGGTAATTGTAAAACTTCTCCAAAAAAACTTAGATTTTTTAATAAGGAAAGAATATTTAAAGAGATTGAATGGTTTGGTAAAAATAAGATACAGTATTTATTTGGAGCTGATTCTAATTTTGGTATTGTTAAATCTGATATGGCTTATGTAGATAAACTTATAGAAACAAAAAAGCAATATGGTTATCCAGAGAAATTTAGAGTTTGTTTTACAAAGAATTCAGATGATTTTGTCTTTGATATAAACAATAAGCTCAATAAGAAAGATTTGGCAAAAGGAGCAACTTTATCTTTCCAATCTTTAAATGCAGATTCTTTAAAAGCAGTTAAGAGAAAAAATATCTCAATTAGTACTTTCAGTAATCTGATAAAGAAATATGAAGATAATAATATCTCAACTTATACTGAGATGATCTTAGGCTTGCCTTGTGAAACTTTTGATACCTTTGTCAATGGGTTGTGCCAGTTATTAAAAAAAGGGCAACATTCATCTATTATAGTATATAATTGTCAAGTTTATCCTAATAGCGAAATAAACAGTAGACAATTTAGAACTGAATATGATTTAAAAACTGAATCTATTCCAGTCTATTCAGAACATTCAATAATAGATTTTAACGATATATTAGAATATTCAGAGGTTATAGTTTCAACAAATATAATGGATAAATCAGATTTTATAAAAAGCTGTTTATTTTCATGGGCAATTCAAACCTTTCATTGTTTAGGACTAACACAGATTATAGCTAGATATTTGAATCACAAATATGATATATCTTACAAAAAGTTCTATTTTAACTTATTAGAAGGAATTGTCAAATCTGATTCTTTATTAAATAAAGAATATATAAAGATATTAGATAAATATAAAGATATTAGTGAAGGTATAACATACTTCCATCCAAGTATGCCTAACTTTAATTGGACATTAGAAGAAGGTAGCTTTCTAAGTTTTATAGAGCAGAAGGAATTATTCTATACAGATTTATATAATATTTTAATTCGATATTATTCTCCCACTATGGTTAGAGAGCTAGTTGATGTTAATTCAGCTTTGATTAGAAATTATAATAGTGACTCTAAAAATTTAGTTTTAAATATCTTTAAGTTAGATATATTAAAGTTCTTAAAAATCAAACATGAGTTTAGAGCTATATTAATAATAAAGCCTAAATTACAATTTAGTAAATTCTCAGAATATGCAAAGGAAATAGTATGGTATGGACGAAAAGGTAGTAAATTTTTCTATTCAGGAACCGAAATCAAATAAAATAGTAAAATATAAAAAAATGATTGATTATTGTTTAATCATTAATCTTACATTTGGATATAGTCATGAAATAATTGGAGAATATCAAGAATTACATAGACAATATATGAAGTTAATAAAATTAATGGCTGAAAATGCAGATGATTACGTGAACTTAAATTATAGCGGATATTATATTTCATTTTATATATCAAATATTATATCTCTTGAATTATGCAAAATTGAAGATAAGGGACAATAATTATGGAAGAAACAAAATTACAAGAATTATATATTAAACTTATTACTATCAATAATCTTCTGAAAGAATTAAACCAGAATGATTTCTGTTTTACTGATCAAGAATTCGAATTAATAAAATCTCTAATAAAAAAATAATTAAAAATTGTACGAAAGGTATTGCTATGAAAAATTATTATCAATATCTTAAATTATTAAAGCTAAAGGTGATATTAGTTTTAATAAGTTTAAGATATTATTTAAATTTTTAATTTAGAATAGTGGTGAAAATAATGAAGAAAGCTTTAATCTCTGGAATTACAGGACAGGATGGTTCTTATCTATCTGAATTTTTAATAGCCAAAGGATATCAAGTCCATGGAATTATAAGAAGGTCAAGTCAATTTAACACTTCAAGAATAGACCATTTAATCGAAAAAGAGAGTATTTCTTTACATTATGGTGATCTTACAGATTCAAGTAATCTAAATAGATTAGTAGATGGAATCCAGCCAGATGAGATTTACAACTTGGCAGCTCAAAGTCATGTACAGGTATCTTTTGAAGTTCCTGAATATACGGCTGATGTTGATGGAATTGGTACTATTCGATTATTAGATACAATAAAAGAAGTTAAAAAAAATATTAGATTCTATCAAGCTTCTACTAGTGAATTATTTGGTGGTATGCCTGGAACTGAGCCACAAGATGAAAATACGCCATTCTATCCCCGAAGTCCATATGCGGTAGCTAAACTTTATGCTTATTGGATTGTAGTTAATTATAGGGAAGCATACGGCTTACACGCTAATAATGGCATTTTATTTAATCACGAATCCCCACGAAGGGGTGCAACATTTGTAACAAGAAAGATAACTAGAGCAGTTGTAAATATCTATAAAGGAACTCAGGAGAAATTAATACTTGGTAATCTTGATTCTAAAAGAGATTGGGGTTTTGCTGGTGACTATGTTGAAGGTATGTGGATGATGTTGCAGCAAGATAAACCTGACGATTATGTTTTAGCTACAGGTGAAACGCATACTGTTAGAGAGTTTGTCGAATTAGCTTTTAAAGTTTTAGGAATTAAAATCGAATGGTTATGTAAAGGATTGGAAGAAATAGGCATAAATAAAGAAACTTGCGAAATTTTAGTAGAAATAAACCCTAAATACTTTAGGCGTACCGAAGTAGAGTTACTACTAGGAAACCCAAAAAAAGCTGAAAGCAAGTTAGGTTGGAAAAGGAAAATAAATTTCGAAGATTTAGTTGAAATGATGGTTTTAGCTGATCTTTGGGGAGAAGATTATGAAAAATAAAAAAAGAATATTAGTTGGTGACATAAAACTAACTGAAAAAGAAAAAAGTTTAATACTCGATATCCTTGATTCTGGTAGAATCTCTGAATATAAATACGTGAATAGATTTGAAAATACATTTAAAGAACTCATAGGGACTAAATATTGTACTTTAGTCAATTCTGGAACTTCAGCTTTAATTGCTGGTTTATTAGCTTTGATCTATGATGACAGATATCCAAAGATTAAAAAGGGAGCTAAAGTCATAACTACACCTTTAACTTATATTGCTACTTCAAACGCTATTAAATTAGTCGGCTTAGAACCAGTATATGTAGATGTGAATCTTGGTAATTTTTCAATAAATGTCGATCAGATAGATTACTTATTAGGTAATAGTAATAGTGAAGAATACGCTATTATTTTGCCAGTACATTTAATGGGTTATCCTTGCGATATGGATGTAATTAATAAGATAGCTGATAGGTATAATCTTGTTGTATTTGAAGATTCAGCACAGGCACATGGAAGTAAATATAAAGGGAAAACAACTGGTAATCTATCTTTATTGGCAGATTATTCATTCTATATTGCACATAATATCCAAGTTGGTGAAATGGGAGCTATAGTTACTAATGATATTAAACTTGATAGATTATTTAGAAAGATTAAAGCCAATGGTCGAATGTGTGACTGTAGCATTTGCACAAGATCACAAGGTTATTGCCAAAAACAGGGTTTCTATGATCCTAGATTTACACATGACATTATTGGTTATAATTTTAAAACTATGGAATTTCAAGCTGCTATTGGGTTGTGCCAATTAGAGAAGTTTGATGAGATTATAAAGATTAGACAAAGAAATGTAAAGTTACTAAATGAAAGACTAATTAAATATTCAGATACTTTTAAATTACCAATTTATTCAGAAGATGTAAGTTATCTAGCTTATCCTCTTGTCATTAAAGATAGTAAATTAAATCGAAATTCTTTCCTAAATCGACTTAACGGTTACGGTATTGAATCAAGACCTTTATTTGGTTGTATACCTACCCAACAACCAGCTTATAAAGACTATAAAGAAAAGTACGAGTATAAATTAGAAATAGCCGAATTACTAGGTTTAAATGCGTTTTATATAGGGTGCCATCAATACTTAGAAATAGAAGATATTGAATATATAGGAGATGTTTTCGATGAAATACTTCAAAGATAAAAAGATATTAATTACTGGTGGTAGAGGATTCCTAGGTAAAAATGTCATAAGAAAGCTACAAGATAAAGAATGTGAAATTATAGTGCCTAGATTCTATTATGACTTAACAATTGAAGACGATGTTAGGGTATTGTTTAAAATCCATGAAAATATTGATATAGTAATCCATCTAGCAGCCGATGTTGGAGGGATAGAATATAATAGGAAAAATCCTGGTTCAGTCTATTATAATAACATCATGTTAAATACTCTAATGATGGAATATTCCAGACGAAATAATGTAGAGAAGTTCGTAGGAATAGGAAGTGTCTGCTCTTATCCAAAATATGCTAATCTACCCTTCAAAGAATCAGATATTTGGGATGGATATCCCGAAGAAACTAACGCTGCATATGGCTTAGCAAAAAAAATGATGATGGAACAAGGTATAGCTTATAAAAAACAATATGGATTCAATTCTATCCATTTGTTATTAATAAACCTTTATGGTAAAAAAGATAATTTCGATTTAAAAGATTCCCATGTGATACCTGGGCTTATTAGGAAATTTGTTGAGGCTAAAATTAATGGATTAGACGAAGTAATTGTTTGGGGTAATGGTTTAGTATCTAGAGAATTTTTAAACGTTGAAGATGCTGCGGAGGCAATAATATTAGCTACTGAGTTATATAATGATTGCTACCCTGTCAATATAGGTTCTTCTGAAGAGATATATATAAAAGAATTAGTCAATAAAATTTCAGATATAGTTGAGTTTAAAGGTACTATAACATGGGACAAAACTAAGCCTAATGGTCAACCTAGAAGGAAATTAGATACATCTAGGGCATTAAAAGAGTTTAACTTTAGATCGAGTATTGATTTAGATACTGGACTTAAAGATACTATAAATTGGTATATAGAAAATTATATATAGAAAGGAAAAATTATGAAAAAAATATTAATTACAAGTTCTGGTTTTTTAGGATATCACTTAGCTAATAAGTTAAAAGACAATAGAAATAATATGATTTATATTGTGGATACTGTTAATAAGATAGATAAATATTTTAAAAAGTTATGTCAAAATAAGAATGTAGAATATATAGAAGGTGATTTAACAAAAGATCATGTCTATAAGTTTATTGATTTAAACACAGAGTATATATATCATTTGGTAGATAAAAAAAGTACTCCTTTGAAAACAGTAGATTCAACTATTAATTCTACAATTAAATTATTAAATTTTGCTAAAGAGACAAAGTGTAAAAAATTCTTATTTGGAAGTAAATTTGAAAGTCGAGTAAATTCATCCGAATTTATCAAAGAAGACAATCCAATAATATTAGAAGATATATATTCTCAAGACAATAGTTTCAAAATAAGCAAATTAGTATCTGAAAATTATGTTGCAAATTTTTGTGTAGATAATAAATTAGAGCATAATATTCTAAGATATTTTAACATTTATGGCGAAAGGATGGGAGATAAATCTGTAGTTCCAAGTATAATCTATAGAATTTTAAATAATAGAAATGGAAAGATTGAATTAAACGGCGGTAATTGCTTGAGATCATTCCTTTATATAAAAGATGCAATAAGAAATACTATTAGCGTTATGGATGGATTCCCACAAGGCACATTTAATATCGGTTCTAATGAGGAAACTCCAATCGCTGATATAGTGGATATTTTATCTATTTTATTACGTACTGATTTTGAAATCGATGAAAAAGGTAAGCCTCTAAAAACTGTCTTGAGAAAAAATCCTGACTTAACTAAATTTGAATATTACTTTGGCAAACAAGAAAATTTAGAATTTAGTCTTGGTCTTAAACAAGTTTATCAATGGTACAAAAAAGAATATGAAAAATAGAAAGGTGTTAAAAAGATGAATAAAAATTCAGAAGTAACTACTCATTACTCTTATCCATTAGATTTTATTGGGGGGTTACAGCTATTATTTATAGCTTTTAAATTACTAGGTATTATTAAATGGAGTTGGTTTTTGGTTTTATTACCAATAACAATTAATATAATAGTCATATTGGTTTTATTAATAATTTTAGCAATAATTGGAGGATTAAAAAATGGTTGATTTAATTGAAGTTGAGAAAAAAATAGATAATATTAAATATACTAAAATAAATGAAAATACATTAGTGTGTACATTAGTTTTAAAATCAGGGTTTGAAATAACTGAAATAAACACAAATATTAAAGCAGAACATTTTAAAACAGATACATTAAATAATAGAAATATCGCAGAGTCAATTGTTTTTCATCAAGCTTTAACAAAATTAGCAGAATATGAAACTTATTATCAAGCTGAAGATGAATATGAATATACCAATGCTGTAGAATTAAATGAAAGATATGAAGAATTATTAAAATTATATAAAGATTTAAGTAAAAAAATTGATTCAATATCCTGTCCATTCAGATGTAATCCCGATATTATTCCATTCATTCCAGTAACACAGCCATTATATCAAGTACCTCCAACTTACACAACTACAATAACTTCTACAACTCTATAAGGAAGGTGACTTTTATGTCATTTCAAAATTATTTCTGTCATTTCCCCTCAGTCAAATACAACGATCATTATCTAGTAGATATTAAAGAAGCACTTAAAAACAAACAACCTTATTCCTGGATTAGAATTGGTGATGGTGAACTAGTGTTTTTACAGCAAGAATATGTAAGACCAATTCATGAAATCTTGGCTACAGTCGGTTGGGCTTCTGGAATAGGTTATTGTGGAGCTACAATCCCAAATACTAGACTTAGAGATAGAATGATAGAAGCGATAAAAAATTCTTCTATGGTTGGGATTTTTCAAGGTGACCCTCCAACTATGGAAGCTTTAGAAAAAATAAATGTTGCTCCTGATAATATATGCTATGCTTTCGATAATGTTTTCCTTCCTATGAATGCTGATTATGTCAATATCCTCCTTAAATATAAAATTCTTTTAGTAGGTCAAAAATCACAATTCTATGCTCAAAAATTTAAAGAGATTTTAAACGTTGATGTTGTTGGAACAGTTGGGATAGATAGCTATGATGATATAGATGAGTGTATGTATCAAATGGCTCAATATGACTATGAATTAGCTTTAGTTTCCGCTGGAGTTAACGCTAAGGTTATATGCTATGAAATGTCAACTCGCAATAATAAGGTGTTTTTAGATATGGGACATGCTTGGGACAATGCTTTTCATCCAAAGGGAATGTATGATGAATACTGGTTGATTCCAGCTTGGCAAGATAAGTATTTCCAACCTGGGGAATTAGCAATCTATGATAATAAACTTTATAAAAATACTTGTAATGAAATATTAAATTCCAATCCAGTTCAAGACCCACGATGGCTAGTATTGGAGAATCTATGAAGTATATATTTGCATTTGACCTTTCGATTAGTTGTGTCGGGATTGCCATCTTTGATACAATTGGAAATTTGGTAGAGGTTCTATCTATCAAAACAAATCCCAAACAAACTCATGGGGAAAGACTAAGACAAATAGGTGATAAATTTTGTGACCTTCGATATCAATATAACACTTCGACAATAGTAATCGAGCGAGCTTTTAGCCTTCACAATATATCTACTCAAGTATTATATAGAGTTCATGGTCTTACTAATTATCTGTTTTATGACTGTACGCAAGTCTATTACGCTCCAACGACAATTAAGAAAGCTATTACTGGAACTGGTAAAGCAGACAAAGAAGAAGTTAAGAGGATTATTTTGAAGGAACATTTTCCAGATGCTACTTTTAAAAACACAGATGAATCAGATGCCGTAGCAATTGGACTTACTTACTTTATCGATAAAAAAATTATTTAGAAAGGAAATTAATTATGAAGATTACACTAAATGAAATTATAGAAAAATTAGATTCAGGGATTCCAATCCAAGATACAGGAGTAAAAGTAAGGAAAAAAATTCCCCATACTGAAAAAATGTACATCATAGAAGGTTATCAAGCCGAAGATGGTGAATATCAAGGACTAGCAAAGGATTGTATTGAAATAGAAGATGGAATGTATAAGATAGAATTTGGTTTAAAAGAAATTATGACTGTGACAACAATAATATTAAATTACAGTAATATTATACTAGATGTAGAAAGTTCATTTTACGAAACAGTGATAAATAGAGGAATTTATAGATATATCTATTCGGAAATTGATCTTGAAGATATTGAAATGTTTAAATATTTATTAGAAAGTAACATCAAACAAAATATAGAGTTATTCAATAGTCCTGTAGCTCTTCTTAATCGTAAATTTAATGCTTTTCTAGATTTAATCCCAAAAGAAGAATCAATAAAAAAAATAATTGAAGAAATTAAAAATATTGATGATAAAAAAATAGATCAGATTAAACAGTTAGTAACAAAATATACTAATACAAAATAGAGGTGGTATTAAATGCCTACATTTGAATCTATTTATGAATTAGAAAAATATGTCGATGAATCTTTTAAAATAGCCTTAAAAGAAGTAGCTGACGAGATTAGAACTACACTTAGCTATAACTATACTAAACTTTGGTATGCTAGACCTTTTGATAATGTAAACGAAAATTATATAAGAACTTATCAATTAACACAGGGATTAGAAGTAATTCCAGTCAAATTCAATTCTTTTGGTGAATTAACAGTAGATATAATTTTTAACCCAGATAAAATACATCCTTTATGGGTGCAGGAAACAGATAAAACTAAATTTAATTCCTACATGAATTGGTCACGTAAAGAACCTGGTAAAACTGAATCGGATGGTAAAACGGTAGCTCAATGGGTAGCCGAATGGATTGAAGAAGGTAATAATGACAAAACATATAAAATGCCTGCAAAACATGTATTCAAAAAAACGGAGAAACAATATAACAGTACTAAAATTCAACAAAAGATAAGAGAAATACTAACACAAAAAGGATTTGCCTTTGCTTAAGGTAAGTTCTTTTTTTATTTTAAGGTGGTGAAGTCGTGGCTTTAAAAATTAATATAACCGCTCAAATATCCAATTTAGAACAGTTAAGAAAACAAATCCAAAATAATTTACAAAAGATTAAAATAAGTTTAGATGCTACTGACAAACTTAATAATCAGCAAACCAAAAGAAATACAACTTATACAAAAGATGAAAAACAGATATTAGCAGAGACAAATAAAGCTCTTGGAGATTTGCATAAACAATATCAAAATGAATTTATAGATAAAGAAAAATTTGTAAAAGCTACTAATGAAGAAATTCAAGCCTTAAGGGAACAAGGATTTTCAATAAAAAAAGTAATTACAGATTATGCAGGGATTAAAACAGCTCATAAAGAGATGCTTAATATCTCTCGTGATACTATTAACCAATTAAAATTAGAAGCCAAATTAAGGCAAGAAACATCTAATATAAATAGAAGTTCGGTTAATAGCAGTATTACTACTACACAGGAACAAAAACAGGCTTTATTAGGCGTAGACAAAGAATTAAAAGATTTAAACGCTCAATATAAAACTAAACAAATTACAGATAAAGAATTTGTACAGCAAACTGTAAATAAAATTAATGTTCTTAAAGCCGAAGGATTTACTATAAAGCAATTAGTCACTGAATATACTGGAATTAGAAACGCTTATATCCAAGTTTTGAATATTCAAAAGAAATTACAAGAATCAAGCAAACAAACTAAATCTGGAACTGGAAGCACAGCAACAACCGAAGCAGGAAAATATAATGCTGCAAATCTAGCTTCAAATGTACAAGTTTTAAATAAAATTAACGAATTATTTACAAGAAATATAATAACTGCTGACCAATACTTAGTTTCTGTAAAACGAATTACAACTGGAACAGGTGAACTAGGAGCTACAAATGAAAAATTAGCCAACCAAATCAAGGTACTATCTACAATAGCAGCGTTTAAAAATTCATCAATTTCAGCTAGTGAATATAAAACCCAAATAATGGAATTAATAAAGGACAAAAATATATTATTATCTTTAGATAGTAAAACTATGACAGCGGTACGATCTACATTAAATACTACTGAAGAGATTAAGTTATTATATGAAAAAAAGAAAGCACTTAAGGAAAATGCAGATCAGCTTTTAAGAAATCAAGTAGCTGAAAGAAAACCAATTGAATCAGGAAATAAAACCACCATATATGATTTAAAAAGAACTACTGAATATCTTAAGATAGCTAGTAATGAATATAAGGCAGGTAGAATGTCGGCTGAAAAATATATGCAAATTACTAGTCAAATTGGAAAAAATTCAGTAATAATGGGAAATTTAGATGCCAAAGTTCTAACCCAAATGAATTCAAATAGACTTAAAATTGAAAACGCAAATAAAAAAGCTGCTGATAGTCAAAATAAAGTAACTGACTCTATCAAAAAGACAAGTGCCACTGCTAATACTAATCAGAGTGCTGTTGGGAAATATGCTGCTAATCTAGCAATGATATTTAAGAAATTTGCCGATTGGTTTATAGTTGGTAATATTTTCATGATGCCAATCCAAGGTATTAAACAAGCTTTAGATTTCGTATTCCAGATGGATGATGCGTTAACAGAGTTAAGCAAAGTTACAAATATGACCGCTGGACAACTTGAAGTTATGAAGAATAAAGCAATTGATATGGGTAAAGAATTAGCCGTATCTTCTGTTGAAATTATGAAATCAATGGCTGAATTTGGAAGGGTTAATAAAAGCGGTGATGACATTGCTAAATTGGCTGAATATTCCGCAATGGCTTCAAAGATAACAACTATGTCAGCTCAAGATGCTGCTAAAGCTTTTAATACTACAATGATTCTTTATAAAAAAGATGTCGGAGATGTTGGACATATTCTAGATTCTTTAAATGAAATACAAAACAATTTTAGAACTAGTGCAGAAGATATGGCAGATGGTATTGATAAAGTTGGTGCTGCTGCTCAACAAACTGGCGTTGATATGGAGAATTTAGAAGGTTATATTACTGCAATTGTTTCTTCCACTGGACTTAGTGGTAATGAGTCAGGTACAGCAATAAAAAGCATAATTTCTAGAGTGTATAGAATTGGTGAAGAAGGAATTGGAACCGATGGTAAAGCTATGGAAGCTTTAAAGAAAATCGGTGTAAATGTAACACAAGTAAATGGAGAATTCAGAGATTTTGACACAGTTTTAGGTGAATTAAATGAAAAATGGGTAGACATGACTGTAGCTGAAAAACAGAATATTGCTCAGGCTGTGGCTGGAACTTATCATTATAGTAAGTTTATATCTTTAATGAATAATTTTGATATTGCAACAAAAGCAACGTCTACTGCTTTGAATTCAAGTGGTTCTTCTATAAGTGAGTATAATAAATATTTAGATTCAGCTTCAGGTAAATGGCAGAAATTGAAATCAGTTGTTGAATCAAAATATAATAATGCGATTGATTCTTCTTTATTAAAAGGAAGTATAGACGTTTTAAGAGAGTTAATTGATACTTTTGGTGATTTAGAAACAATAGTAGTTGCAGTCGCAGCAGCTTTCTTATTGTGGAAGTCGGCTGCTATTTCAGCAGTAGTAGTTGAAGGAATTACTAGATTAACAACTGCTATAACTTTTGCCACAACAGAACTTGGCTTAATGAATGGTGTATTGGCGGTATCTAAGGTTTCAGCAGGTATGTTTGCAGGTTCATTAAAAGCTTTATTCTTAACTATGGCTTCAAATCCTATAGCTATATTAGTTGCTTCACTTACAGCGTTATATTTTATTAATAAAATGAGTGAAAAAAGTGATAGAGATTTAAAAAATGCAAGGATAGACAATATTAATCATCTTATTAAAGAAAATAATACTGTAACTAACTTAATGAAAACTTATCAGAATAATTATAAACTTGTTGACAAAAATGCAACTGCTAAAAATGAGTTAATCAAAACTCAAAGAGAATTAATTTCAATTTATGGTGAAGAAGCTAAAGGATTAGATTTAGTTAATGGAAAATATGAAGATAATATCAAAAAGTTAAATAAGTTAAATTTTAATAAAGCTAAAAATGATTCTATATCTATTGCCAATGAATTAAATACTTTACAGAGTGAAAATAAGGGATTGCCATTATTGACTAAAAAAACAATAGGCGATAGAGCAAATTATTTTACCAATGAATATGAAATAGCTCAAAAAAAATCACTTTATGTTGAAAAACCATTAACAACTAATCCAAAATATCCAGAAAAGAATTATATTAAAAATTTAAATGTTGATTTAAAAGATTATGTTGCAATATTACAAATGATGAATGATAAATTAAATGAATCTAATAAATCAGAATATAAATATAAAGATTTAATTACTGGAAAATATAAGGATTTAATTAAAAATGCACAAATATATGATGATGTTGCTGTAAATAAATCAAATAAAGTAACAGCAGTAAAAGCTATTAATACCGAAATAGATAAGGCTACAAAAGATATAGAAAAATTACAAAAACTTAAAGAAGATGCTTTAACAACAATTGATTCAGCAATTGAAGGAAATTCAAAATTAAATGAAGTCCAGTCTAAATTGTACAATATTGCAAAAGCAAAAATTCCTACTGAAACAACTAAAGATTTTAAAGCCTATGCAGATAACCTATCAAAATTAATGGATAAAATTAAAACTCCTAAATTTGGAAATATGTATAGAGAATTTAATTCGTTAAATAATCAATTATCCAAAGGTAAAATTAGCTATGAAGAGTATAATACTGCAATGGCTAAGTTTAGAACAGAAGCAGGAAAACTTGAAATCACTAGTAAAGAATTAAAAAATTCTAAATTATTTCAAAATGAAGATATAGCTGCTCCAACAGTTCGATCAACTGAAGAATTAGATAAAGCTTTAACACAAGCCAATCAAGATTTAGATGATTATAAGTCTAATCTAAAATTAGTTGGTGAAGCATATGGAACTTTATTAGCAGGTCAAGATATGGATGCTGATAAGAAAATGGAATTGATGAAATTATATCCTCAATTATCAGAACAAATTAAAAATTCAGTTAAAGATCCAGAAACTTTAATGTCATCTTTAGATCGATTATATAAAAGTCAAGCTGATTCAGCTAAAGATACTTATGAAACTATGATTTATTTAGATGGTGATTTTTATAAAAAATTATTAGATAATAATACAACTTTTTTTGATGATCTCAATAAAAATTATGGAATAGATATAACAAATTATACCAATTATATGAATTTAAAAGAATCTGTTGGTTCTGATTTATTTAAAATAGTTGGCAAAGATTGGGATAAAAATTTAGACTCTACTCTTGATATATTACAAAAGAAATTAGATAAATTAACAAATAATCCAGTTTCTTTTTCTAATGAAAAAGGTTTCAATAAATGGAATTCTGATTTAAATAATACTAAAGAAGCTATTGGAGAAGCTATAGCGTTAAAAAAATTACAAGATGATATAAAAAAAGGTACTGAAAATGTAGATTTCAGTGACATGGGAGCAGATGTTTTTGCTGCTGCGGTAAAAAAAGCTGAAGATGCAAGTACTAATTTGATTAACAATCTCAAAGATTTAGGGGAGGCTATAGCTACTTTAAGAGGTGGGGATAAACTTACTACTGAAACTTTAATGAAGCTTTTAAAAATGTATCCTCAATTGTCATCTTCAATGGGAGATCAAGCTAATTTATTAAAAAATCTTGAAAAATTGCATGGTAATGAAGCTGTTGCTGCTAAAATAGCATATTCAGAGATGTTATATACTAATGATGATTTTTTTAAAAAAATATCTAAAAATAATGAAGAATATTGGACTAATCTTGGCAAGCAGTACGGAGTAGATTTAAAGAACTATTCAAATTACATACAAGCAAAAGCTGATATGAATGATCTATTGACAAATACATCAGGTAAGAAATGGGAAGAAAATTTAGGGGGTACTGTAGAAGATTTACAAAAACGATATGATGCTTTGAATCAACCTAATGTACCTGATTCAGCAGATATTATTAGAAAACAAATAGCAGAAGCACTTGCAAAAGCTAAACAATTGAAAAGTATTAAAGATGCAGCGGATAAAATAGCTAATAGCTTTGATTTTAAAACTTTAGGAATCGATAAGAATGTAAATAAAAATGAAGATACCGAACAAGCTGAGGTTAAAACAGATAGATATAGAAAATTAAACGCAGCTTTAGCAGAAACTAATTCTTTACTTGAAAAAAATAAATCTCTTCAAAAGGGCAAAGAAGGCAAAGAACTTAACGCTTTATTAGATGAGGAAGTTAAATTATTAGGACGTAAAAAAGGTAATTTAAGTGCTATAGCGGATGAATATCGAAAAGAAAGAGAGGAAACTAAAACAAAGTTAATCAATTCTGGAAAAGGTTTTCAATTCTCTGGAACTGGTGACAATGCTAAACTTATTAATTCGGAATCAATATTAAAGGGTATGGCAAACCAATTAAATGCCCATAGAAAAGATAAAGACCAAACTTACTATAAATCTATAGAAAAGGAATATAACAGATTAAATGAGTTAGCACAGACATTCTTTGATATCCAATTTACTAACATTCCTCAATTGAAGCAAGATTTTACCGATATTGGTTCAGAATTGTATGATATATCTGAGCTTAGAATTGACGATGCAATTAAACAGTTAGAAAAGAAATATAAAGAAATGGATGAAAGAATTGCTATTAAAGATACTGCAATTACTAAAAACAGTAACCAACTATCTTTATTAGACGATAAAGATTATGCTGGGAAAGCTGCTAACTATAAACAATCTTTAACATTACTATCAGATAAAACCACTGAATTAAAGAATGATATAGCTCAATTAAATGCTGTACATTCTTCAAGTACAAGAGTTATGGATAGTGTCAAAGATAAACTTAAAGATTTAAAAAGTCAATTAGACGATTCTACTTATGCAGTAAAACAACAAGAGAAAGCATGGAAAGATTATCAGAAAACAACTGCACAGGAAAATATAGGTAAATATGTCGACTGGCTTAAAAAAATGTCAGAAGACTATATAGACTCTCTTAATGAAGAAATGGATACAAGAGAAAGAGGTTATAAAAACTTTAAAGACAATATAGAAGATCAAATTAAAAAACTTCAAGAGGAAGCGGATGCAACTGATTTAGTCATAGAAAAAGAAAAGAAATTAGCGGAAATTAGAAAACAACAAGCTATAATTGCAAATCTTAAAAAGGAAAAAACTTCCAAAGTATACAAAGCAGGAGAAGGATGGATATGGACAGTTGACTTATCTAAGATAAATGACGAACAAAATAAATTAAAGGATTTAACTACTGATTATCAAGATTGGGAAAAGAAAACTACTAATGATGCAAAGGTTAAAGCTCTTCAAAAACAATTAGATGATGAAGAAAAAAGTTTTAATACTTATAAAGATGGTTTAAGTGACAAGATTAAAGAATTACAAAAGACAATGAAAAAGTTGGATGATATTGTCAACAAAGATAATTATATTAAATCTTGGAATGAACTTATGTCAAGTTTAAAAGGAATTGACCCTTCCTTCTATTCAACTGAATTAGCTGGTATCACTTCTTTCTTTGGTAGTTTAAATACTACATTATCTACAACCCAATTAGATGTCACTCCAATTCAAAATCAGTTACTTAGTATGATACCTCCTGAAATCAGGGATTTAATGTCAAAAACTATAACTACTAACGCTGAAACTGCTAAAAAAACAGAGAACCTTACAACACCAGCAAATACAACAAAAATAGCAACTATGCAAACTAATAGTAATGCATGGTGGACTTCAGATGCCACAAATAAAAAGAAATTGGAAGATGAGAATTACTATTTAGGTACTTCTATGGGTTTAACTAGAAAAAATGGTGTTTGGTATGATAGCTCAGGAAAACAAGTCTATGATGTTCAGAAATACGCAGGTTTAGGAACTGAAAATGTTAAAGCTGCTCCAACGGCAGTAAATGTTTCAGCAGCAGAACAAAGAATAATAAACGAAATGAAGTCCAATTCTGAAAGATGGTTGACTGCTAGTGATGCTGAAAAAACTGAATTATCTTTAGAAAACGATCTTTTAGTAAAAAACAGTAACTTGCCATATGTTAAAAAGAATGGTGTTTGGTATCGTTCAGATACAGGTACTAGAGTATATAGTCAAGGTGGAGAAGTTGGATATACTGGAATGGCTTGGC
>WSSedL2TaDRAFT_1000015_pt1 | contig 20925 bp, 16 predicted proteins | sample WetSurSiteL2Tule_FD_9463 | JGI IMG/M metagenome (IMG submission 9463)
CCCCCCCCACCCGCCCCGCCGACCGGGATCATGAACCACGCCCCAGACATGCTGCCCAGCGCCACAGAAGCCCAGAATGCTCCAGGCGGGCCGCCAGCGGTTCCCTCCGGTGCCCCGCCGTCGGGTGTGGTCGCCTCGGCCAGTGTTCCCAGCGCGGTCACAACCTTCGTCGTGGCCAACGCCGCGGTGCTGCGTGCCTTGGAGATCTCCGGCAAGCGACTGTTGGATGCCAAGAGCCGCGGGCAGTTCCCTGATACTCGGCCACATGAGCTGCACACGGTGATCCCGGTCAAGGGCGTCGACCACGCCCGCAAGATCATGACAGGAAGCTTGGATCACCTGGCCACGCTGGGCGACCACTTCGAAATGTCCATCACCGCCGACTCGCTGGCTGAGGCCCTGAACCTCTACTGCCTGACACTGCTGGTCCGCGGGGAACCGCACGCCGCACCCCGGCTCGGGGAGTGGCTGATGGCGCAAGGACTACTCGATGGCGCCCCGTAGCGCCGACGAGGCGCGCCTGGAGGGGATTGTCGCGAGCGGCCTGCGCTCGTGGCTGGCCAAGGCGCGCGACGCGGTCATGTCCCAATGGCACAAACATAAGGCCATGCCCGACCCGCACGCGATCTTCTCCACCCAGGCCGCCTGGAAGGACGAAGTCGACACGATCCTGACCGAGATCGGGAAGATCGGAATGGGAGCCTGGAGCCGGGCCACTGATGTCCCGCCCGTGTCCCGGCACGCGTTCGTCATGGCCTCGCTGGCACAGACCGAGAACTACCTGGTCGCCATCCCCGACGAGGTGTACAACAAGATCTTCGCCGAGATCACCGACGGCTCCAACGCGGGCGAGACGATCGACAAGATCGCGGCACGGGTGGATGACGTGCTCAACTGGTCTGGATCCCAGAACTGGCCCAACCGGGCACGCGTAATCGCAACAACCGAAACGACCCGGGCCTACGGATCGGCGACTGTGGCCGCGGGGATGGAGCAGTCGCGGGTCACCGGGCGCTTGCTGCGCAAGAAGTGGGTCAGCAGGAGCGATGCGAAGGTCCGAGCCGCGCACGCCGAAGCGAACGGCCAGATCCGAGCGCTCGGGGAACCGTTCCAGGTGGGTGCGGTGCCGATGCAGTACCCGGGCGACGCGAGTGCGCCGGCCGGCGAGGTTGTGGATTGCCGTTGTGGCGTGGAAATCCTGAACGAAGGGAACGTTCAGTGAGCGGCCCTTCTTGCCTCGGCTTCCGCGTTAAGGCGATCACGATAGCGCTGTCCAGACGCTCTATATGTGATTCTCCAGCAGATCTTGCAAGTCCTGCCGTATTTGAAAGTCTTGACGTTGTCAGGATTGCTAATGTCGTGAAGCCCGCTTTTGCACAGAACTCGACTGTCGTATCCACGGCGAAGGTTGGTGGATCTGTCGACAGGATCAAGGTGGTCGGGACGCACACATGCACGCACGTGGCACAGGTGATCCAGATCAAGGCCGACCGGAGGCTCGCCTCGATGTTCGATGAAAAATGCCCGGTGAGCGATCCTGGTTCCATGGATTGGAAGGCTCGTCTTTCCATAGCCATTGGAGTAAAGCGGTCCCTGCCAGATCCAGCACCCATTCTCGTCTGCGGCATAACGCGAAAGATTGTCGATACGTCGACTCGCTGTAGTTCCCGTGTACTTTTTTCGCCTCCAGTGTTTCTCGCACATCCCAACCTTGAGCCGACCGGGGACGCATTCCTCATCAGCAACAGAACACAACGGATTCATGGGCACACCATACACCACTCAGGAGGGCAGCCATGGTAGATCCCAACCCGCTGAGGGGGCTCCCTCCCCAGCTAAGGCGTTACTGGCTCGTCGGTAAGGGAGCGGCCAAGATCCGATGGAATGTGCCGCACGATTTTTACCGTTGTGTCCGTTTATTGCGTAAATACGCAAAAGGTGGCGCCGCATTCAGTCCCGAGGGACTCTGCAATATCTTGCACCGCGAGGCAACCGGCGGGGCGCCCGGCCATGGCAGCCTCGAACACCCAGGTCGCCATGCTATGGACGCGGCCGACTACGAGTTGGCCCTCACCGCCGCAGCCCAGCTGATGCAAGCCCAGCCCCTGAGCACCAACACCTGGGTCGGGCCCATCGCACCCATCGGCCGGCCAACCGGGGAACCGCGCCGCCAACGCGTCTTCGACCCAGGCAGCCTCGCCCACCGGCCGCTGCCCATTCCCCTGGCCTACCAGCGCACCGGGGCCGATGGCCATGCTGGCGCGGTCACCGTGGGCCGGGTCCTGGGCATGACCCAAGGGCCGGACGAGAACGGAAACGACTGCTGCTTCGCCTGGGGCGATTGGCTGGATCCGAGCATCGTCCCCGAAGTCACCGAAGCCATGTACCTGGTCGATCAGGGGGTCGTAGGCCCCTCGGTGGATCCGGGCGGCCCGGTGGTGGCCACAGCCAACCCGGACACGGGCGCCGAACACATGCAGCAGTACACGATCGGACGAGTCACCCTGGTCCCGATTCCGGCGTTCACCCCGGACGGGGCGAAGATCATCAACCTTCAGGACCACGAATGGCCCGAAGATGACCAGGACATGCCGTGGGACCAAGGCCCTGAGGACCCGAACGCCCCGGAGCAGCCTGGCGAGCCGGCCGAGGCGCCGATGCCGATGATGCCCGGTCAGGGCGCCGCGGCGCTGGAGGCTTCAGGCAACGCCGAGTGCGGATGCGGCAAGACAAAGACGGCCATGGCCATGCCGATGCCGATGAAGCCAGCCAACTGCCCCACCTGCGGCCAGCCCATGCCGGACGGGCAGTGCATGGCCTGCAAGTCGAAGATGGCCATGGCCTCGCCGAAGTGCCCAACATGCGGTGGCCCCATGTCCGCCGATGGCTGCATGGCCTGCAAACACAAGCCCACCATGGCCGCAGACCTGACGTATTCGGTCAACGCCGACGGGTGGCGCGGACTGCCCTTGGCCCCGCGTAAGGCCGTGTTCGACGCGGACTCGGCGATCGCACGGATCAGCCAATGGGCCGGCGTTGACCAGGGTCATCCGGACGTGGCCAAGCTGAATCGGGCGTTTCTGTGGCGCGACGACAGCAAGCCGGCAACCGACCCGACCTCGTATCGGCTGCCCATCGGGGACATCATCAACGGGAACCTGAACGTCATGTTCCACGCCATCTACGCCGCGGCGGCGCTGATCAGCGGGGCGCACGGCGGGCTGCCGGACGTGCCGGACCAGGACAAGAACAAGCTGCGCCCAGTGATCACAAACATCTACTCGGCGATGGCGAAAGACTTCAATGACAGCTCAATCCAGGCCCCGTGGGACCGCGGACAACAGATGGGAATGGACATGACGGAGTTCGCGGCCACGCCGCAACAGCCTTACGGGCAGGTGCAGTACGCCGACCCGGGCTATCAGAAAGACAAGCAGAAGCGGTATCCGATCGACAGCGAGGCGCACGTGCGCGCCGCCTGGGCGTACATCAACCAGGCCGACAACGCAGCCCTGTACAACCCGAAGCAGCTGGCCGCAGTGAAGCGCCGCATCATGATGGCCGCTAAAAAGTACGGCATCCAGATCGCCGAGAACGAGGCGACAGAGCCGAAGGCCGGCCCAGCAGAAGAGAAGAAGGGCAAGCCAGGCGAGTTCGCCATGGCGACCGGCGTAGCGCCGCTGGAGCCGCCGTCGCGGTGGTTCGCGGACCCGAAGCTTCCGGGCAAGACGCGTCTGACCGTGACGCCAGAGGGCCGTGTATTCGGCCACCTGGCAGCGTGGGACGAATGCCACTCGGATCTGAAGTTGCAGAAAAACCAGTGCTTCCTGGCGCCCAAGAGCAAGATCGGCTATGCCGCGTTCAACCTGGGCGAGGTGTACTGCTCAGACGGGGTTACCGTCCCGGTGGGCAAGATCGTCATGGACACCCGTCACGCGGACATCTCGCTCGGATATTCGGGCGCGGCGATCCACTACGACAACACCGGCGACGAGGTTGCCGTGGTTCGGGCCGGCGAGGACCAGTACGGGATCTGGGTTGCCGGCGCGATCGTTCCCGAAGCCACCTCGTACGACGTGGCGAAGCTGCGCCGCTCCCCGCTGTCGGGCGACTGGCGCCGGGTCGGAAACGGCCTGGAGTTGACCGCAGCGCTGGCCGTGAACGTCCCCGCCTTCCCGATCTACTCGATGGACGGGGACGAGACGACCGCACTGGTGGCGGCCGGCGTTCTGCTTGTCGGTGGCGAAGAGTTCGCGGCGGAAGATGCGGATCTGTCTGAGGAGCAGGACGACCGGCGTTGGCGGCTGCTGGAAATCTTGGACGATGAGGAAACGTTCGCGCAATCCGAGCGCGCGCACCGGCTGTTCGCGCTGTTGGACCCAGCGGCTCCGGTAGATCCGGGCATCCCTGTCGACCCGAACGCGGCGCCAGTTGATCAGTCGCAGGTTCCGGGGCAGACTGTCTCTGACGAGTTGGCCATGGAGTCGAACTGCCTGTTCAGCGTCGTTGAAGACACCCCAGGCGCCAGCACGCCTGACCAGCTTCAGCCAGTGAAGTAAGGACACGACCGTGGGTATCGGAGATTCGTGGGGCACACGAGAAGAGTTTCTTCATCCGCGTGACTCGCATGGGCGTTTCCGCAAGTCCTGGAAGATGGCGGACAACGTCATTTCACGGATCTCCGATTTCCTCAACAAGTTCAATCCACAGATTTTCGGAAATGACGGCCAGGCTGGCCAGTTCGCTTTCAACCTGGGGCAGAAGAGTCCGACAAAGTTCGCTGGCGGCGAGGATCTCCACCGACTTCGGCTGGACTTCGATCACAGTAACCACGCCTTGAGGCTTGGCCAGGCGGATCCGAGCACCGACAAGTTCGTGAAGATGATGGAGCGGGAGAAGATCGCCGCCCCAAATGACATGATCCTGAGTCGGGTCATGACGCCCGAGGCGTTCGGACTGCACGCCGACACGGGCGACCAGATCCAGGAACTGACCGGCAAGCTGGTCGCGGACCGCGGCTACGGTGCGGCCAGGATCGGCTCTCCGCTGGGCGAATCCGTGCCAGGTCAGCCGCGGGTATTGATGACGATCGCCACCCCCAAAGGCACTCCGATTATCGTTCCTGGCGAGAGCCGCGACGATCGGCGCATCTTCCTGGACAAGCAGCAGAACCTACGCATCACCAAGGTCAAGCCGGACGGGAAAGGTGGATACTACGTTCTGGCGGTGGCTGAGCCGGGCAACCAGACTGTTCCGGAGCCTGGCCGCAAGCTGTCCCCGTCTGGAGTGACCCCGCAGCAGCGAGAGGCGACGATCGCCGCCGCGGTGGAAAGCGGACGCAACAGGACGCAGGGAAACAGGACAGCCCAGGCCGCATCGCCGTCGGCGGTTTCCAACGGTCCGAACGAAGTCCCAACGACGCCGGCACCCGCTGCCCCGACACCCCAGACACCTGCTGCCCCGACACCCCAGACACCTGCTGCCCCGACACCCTCAGTCCCGGCAGCCCCCACCCCGAGCCCAGCACCAACCCCGAATGCCCCACGCACCGAGGCCCCGGTCAGCCACGTCATCGGGCAAGGACCAGCGGCTCCCTCCGCACCGGAGGTGCCGGCCGCGCCAACCATCCCGGAGGCGCCAGCCGCTCCGACAGTGGACCTGCGCGCCGAAGTCAAAGCTGCCGGGCTTCCATCACCGAGCGCAGGTCCCCGACGTTCGCAATGGAATTCCGCCTACATGGGAGTGGTGTCTGGCAAGAAGCATCCCGAGGACGCGGTGCGGGAACTGGACGCGGACATCGCCAAGAACAAGGCTCTTCTCGCCGACGACGTGAAGACCGGAACAGACTCGGGTCCGCTGGCCGGCGACATCAAGGCGCAGCAGCAGCTGCGTGACCTGATCGCGCAGAAGTACGGCCTAGAGAGGCCGGCTCCGGCGACCCCCAAGGCGGAGGCTCCCGCACCTACCGACATCTCAAAAATGACCATCCCCCAGCTGCGCGCACACGCCAAGGAACAGGGAATCAAGATTCCCTCGTCAATCACGCGCAAAGCCGACATCCAGGCACACCTTCAGGGTGGCGGGACTTCGGCTCCGTCGAAGCCTGGCGCCACCGCGACGCGGGTAACGACAGACGAAGCCGGCAAGGTCCTCAAGGTGCAGCACGTCGGGGAGAAGGCCGCCTCCATCGGCAAGCCGTCGCCGCACGACCAGGCGGTTCGAGATGCTCTTCAGTCGAAGTCGGTGGCTGAGATCAGGCGCATCGCCTCGGACTCGAACATCGAAGTTCCCTCGAAGATCCGGTCCAAGCAGGCGGCGATCGACCACGTCGTCAATACCCTCAACGAGCACCAGGGGCGCTCGGGCCGATCCTCGCACGCCAACGTCATCAGGATCGCTGGGGAGCGGTCCGCGGCACCTACCGATGTGTCGAAGATGACCATTCCTCAGCTTCGCGCGCACGCCAAGGAGCAGGGGATCAAAATTCCTTCATCGATCACGCGCAAGGCTGACATCCAGGCTCACATCCAGGGCGGAGGAACGCCTATCCCGCCGAAGCCGGGCGCCACGGCGACGCGGGTGACGACAGACGAGACCGGCAAGGTTCTCAAAGTGCAGCACGTCGGGGAGAAGGCCGCCCCGTCCGACGTGTCGAAGATGACCATCTCCCAACTCCGAGCACATGCCAAAGAGCAAGGGATCAAGATTCCTTCGTCGATCACGCGCAAGGCTGACATCCAGGCGCACATTCAAGGCGGTGGCAAGGCCGCCACGCCGAGCGCGCCGTCGAAGCCGAAGATTGACTATGCAGCGATAAGCCCGGCTGCAAGGGAGAAAATCTCTGGCCGACCGCTCTCGATCACCAGTCTATCAAACGATCAACTCAGATCGGCTTACGATAACGCACAGGTCGGATCGTTCCGACGTGGCGAACTTCGTGAAGAGATGATTGATCGAGGAATTCCTGATCCGCAGAAGGGGGACAAGTAGTGGCATGCGCATGCGGCGGAGGAACACCCGCCCCTAATCCGAGCACATCGCAATACCTGGTGAAACTGGCCAACGGAAACGTGAAGACAGTCACCGGGGAGGCGAACGCCCGAATCGAAATCACCATGGCCGGCGGAGGCACATATTCTGTGATCAAGTGATACGATCACCTTGATTGTTCATGATCGGCTGTGTGCCCCATGACCAGTCCGCCACTCCGGTTGGCGAGCTGAGAGCCGCGCTCCGGGAGACCTAACCAGTAGGAATCTCCTGAAAGAGGCTCAAAGTCATGGAATTCTCGGTCCCCCAGGACCTCACCAAGCTGTCACCTGCCGCGCTCGCCGGTCTGATCGAAGTCGCCTCGGCCGAATTCTCGGCGCTTAAGGAAACCGTCACCGCGGAAACCGTCACCGACGAGCAGCTAGCCGACATGGCCGCGTTGCAGAAGTTCACCCGCGTGGACGCACCCGCCGCGATCGCCGCCTACCAGGCCCGCCAGGACCAGTTCGCCGCGCTCACCGCCGAGCCGACCGCGCCGACAGGTCAGCCCCCAGCCCCGGCCGCAGAGCCGGTCATCACCCCGACCATCGCGGACATCATCGACGCCGGCACCCAACCGCCACAGACCGTGGTCGCCCCCGACGCCGCCATCTACTCGTCCTTCGTCGCCTCGGCAGGTGTCCCCGGCTTCGAAGGCGGCCAGAAGCTGACGAACCTTCTCGACGTGGCCAAGGCGTTCGAGGCCCGGTCGGCTGGCCACGCCGGCATGGCAGGCCGCGGCGGCAACATCGTCAGCATGAGCCCCGTGGCCCAGCTCGTCCGGGACTATCCGGAAGAGTTCTCGATGCAGGGCGACATCACCGACTACCCGAAGCTGCTGAAAATCATCGACGAGCGCCGGCTGCCCGGTGGATCCCTGCTCGCCTCCGACAAGATCGCCCGGACAGCGCTGGCCGCCAACCCGCAGCCCGGCCGTGATGTCATGGTCGCATCGGCCGGCTGGTGCGCACCCTCGGAAACCGACTACACGATCTGTCTCCAGATCGCCACCGACGGCATGCTCAACGTTCCCGAAGTGCAGGCCCGCCGCGGCGGTGTCCGGCACAACACCGGCCTGGACTTCGCCCACATCTTCGGTACCTGTGTCAGCGGCGGACCGTACGCCAACGGCTATTTCAACCTGTCCGAGGCCCAGGTCGCGGCCGGTGTCACCAAGACCTGCCTCGAAATCCCGTGCCCCGACTTCGTCGACACCCGCCTGGGCGTCACCGGCCTGTGCCTCACCGGCAACATCCTGGCTAACCGTGGCTACCCGGAGTACACGGAGACCTTCACCCGTGGCGCCCTGGCCGTCTCGGCGCACCAGATCAACAGCCTCCAGATCGCGGCGATCGTCGCCGGCTCTACTGCTGTCACCCTGACCGGCAACCAGCCGTGGGTTTCGGACGCGAGCGTCGTCTCGCAGGTCATGTCCGCCGTCGACATGGCGATCATGGACATCAAGTACGCGCTGCGCGCCGAGCAGGGCGCAACTCTGGAAGTGATCCTTCCGTTCTGGGTACTCGCCCAGTTCCGGGCGGACTGGCTACGTCGCCAGCACGCCCTGTCTACCAACGCTGGCGACATCCTCACCTTGACCGACGATGCGATCCGTCAGGGCTTCGCAGACCGCGGCGCCCGTGTCCAGTTCGTTTACGACTGGCAGGACGCGTTCTCGACCTGCGCCGTGTCAGGTTCCCTGGGTTCTTCGACTCCGTTGACCCAGCTGCCCACGAGCCTTCAGTTCCTGGTCTACCCGGCCGGAACCTGGGTGCGCGCCGTGCAGAACGTGATCACGCTGAACTCGATCTATGACTCGACGAAGCTGGTCACCAACCAGGTCACCCAACTGTTCACCGAGGACGGCTGGGCGATGCTGCGCATGTGCACCACGAGCCGCGTCTACACGATCAACATCTGCCCAACCGGCTCAACCGGTGCGGCTCACACCATCGTCTGCGCGTAGTGACCTACGGGGTCCGGGAAACCGGACCCCACCGGTCCGTCGCCTCAAGAAAGGAGACATGGTGTGGCAACAATCCCCCCGTACCTAATCGACCCTCCCCCTCCTCCCGCGGTTCCACCTGGCATCTTCGATGTGGCCCTAGGGCCGATGTCGTGGCCGACACCGCAGGCGGCCGGTGGCGGCATCATCTACCTACCCGACGACTGCGACAACCACTACACCCTGATCCCGATGTCGTGTACCGCGATCACCGGGGCCAAGACATTCACTGGGATCGAGTCGCCGGCCTCTGGCGCCCCGTTTGCGGTGATGACCTCATACCAGTGCTCCCCGGTGGGCGTGGACCTGGCCGAGGCCGAGCGCCGCGTGCGCCTGCGCATGTCCTTGCGCGAGCAGACTGCGGTGGAGGCCCGGATCTGGTCTGGGTCAAGCAACGCTCTGGGAACGATCCCGAGCCTGTTCGCCAATGCGACCGTGCTGCCCGCAGCCTCCTGCATCTCGGTGGCCATCGAGTCGCTGGAGCAGTGGCTGGCCGACAACGGGATCCTCGGCGGGATCATCCACGCCCGCCCCGGGATGTCGGCGCACCTGGCCGACCACTTCCAGTTCGAGTCCCCGCCGGCCCAGCCGAGAGTTAAGCGCACCCATCTGGGCACGGCGATCGTGTTCGGGCAGGGATACGCCGGCACCGGTCCCACAGGTCAGGCGATCGGGGCCAGCGACGAGTGGATGTACGCCACCGGCCGTGTGCTGATCTGGCGCGACTCGGATGTGCTCGTACCTCCGGCGCCGCAGGTGTTCGACCGGACCACTAACACCGCCTACCTGCTCGCCGAGCGCGTCTATGACGTGATCGTCGAATGCGGGGTCGCGGCGATCCTTGTCAACCGGAGTTGTACGTCTTAGCCGTCGCCTGTAGTGCACGGTAGGAGGAGAGAAACATGACCAGCGTCTGCTACACCCCGTGGAAAGTCCCACGAGTTCGAGTGACGAAAGTCGATACGTGCGGTCTTCCGGTGACGGGATCCTGCTCGCGCGTGACAAGTTCCGGCATCATTTCGATCGCGATGACGAAGGACTACGAGGCCCGCCAGGAGTTCTTCACCAAGAACGCGGACGGCGAGTTCTGCGTCAAAGAGACCAACCCCCCAATCCTCAAGTGGATCAACCTGGTGTTGACGTTCTGCAACGTCGACCCCGACATGGTGAACCTGATCGCAGGAGAACCGGTCGTCTACGACGATGCGACCAGCCCCGTTTCGGTTGGCTACTCCACGACCGAAGGTTCGGCGGCCACCGTCAACTTCGCCTTCGAGGCGTGGACCCGCATCGCCGGCAGTGTCGCCTGCTCAGGCGGGGCCGAATACGGGTACACCCTGTTCCCGTGGGTGGTCGAGGGCACCATCGGTGACGTGACCTACGAGAACGGGGCGGCCAACTTCGTCGTCAACGCTCGCACCAGGTCCAACAGCGCCTGGGGTTACGGCCCGTACTACGTGGATCTGTCCGATGCGACGGCCACACTCAACAACCCGATCGCGCTGCTGACACCAATCCTGTCGACGCAGCATCACCGCCAGTTCCTCACCAGGCTGGCACCTCCGACGGCGGCGTGTGGTTGCACATCGCTCGCACCAGGAGTCCAGTACTAGGATCTTCCTTGGGGGCGGGAAGGTCGCCCACCAAACCCGTGAAAGGGGTCGGACGTGACTACTCCGGTTTTCGTCACACCGACCCCTTCCATGCCCTGCAACTTTGATGTGACGATCACCTGCGACGCGACGACGTGGGCCACCTATTCGGCCGCGGTGCAGACGGCGGCCATGGAGTATGGCGCGTTCACCATGTGGTCCGCGACAGGCCGACGTTACGGGCTGTGTTCGCGCACGATTCGGCCATGCGGGCGCACCTGTACCACCAACGAGGGCATCGGCGGATACTTCTGGTCCGAAGGATCCTGGTATCCGTACATGTTCAACGGGGCGTGGCGGAACTGCTGGTGCGGGACCAGCTCGACCCCCGGCTGCTGCACCTGCGAACCGTCGTGCCAGATCCGACTCCCGGGCCCGGTGTATTCGATCCCAGCCACCGGGGTAAGCCAGGACGGCGGGATCGTCCCCGTCGACGCCTGGCGGGTAGACGACGGAAAGTGGCTGGTGCGCACGGATGGCACCTGCTGGCCCGAATGCCAGGACTACGATGTCGACTCCGGTCTGAACACTCTGTTCGTCACCTACTGGCAGGGTGTACCCGTTCCGAGCGTGGTCGCCTCGGCCGCGGGAATGTTGGCATCTGAGTTCGCGAAGGCGTGTGTCGGCCAGCCGTGCGCCCTGCCGCAGCGGGTTACTTCCGTCGCCCGGCAGGGTGTGACGATGTCGAACGTCAGCATCGACGACCTGTTGAAGAAGGGCCTGACAGGGATGCCGATCGTGGATTCGATCATCGCCAGGCTCAATCCGGGCGGACTGCCGCACAGGCTTCGAATTTCGTCTCTTGACGATCCGAAGAATCGGATAGTGACGCAGCCATGACCGATCTCGCCTCGACCATCGCCGCCGCACTGCTGTCTTGCGTATCTACCGAGGTTGCCAAGATTTCGACACCACCACAGCATGTGCGCTATGCGGTCGGAACCGAAGTTGTCTGGGATGTCTCGACCACTCAGGACCTGTGCTGCGAAGGTCTGGCTTACGTGTTCCTTGGACAAACCTACTGGTCCGTGGACACGTTTCCCGAGATTGACCAGATCCGGCAGCGCTCCGGATCGTGTCCTCCGCCAGCCTGGGCACAGAAGTTTCAGATCGGCATTGTGCGCTGCGCCCCGACTGGGGACCTGAGCGCGATCATCTCGGACGCTCAGTGGAATGCCGCAGCGGCCCTGAACATGGAGGACGCGGCGGCGCTACGTCGGATCGCCTGCTGCATCCGGGAGTGGGTTGACGCCCAGACGGGCGATCTGCTCGGCATGTCGCTGTATGTGGATCAGCAGAATCAGGTCACCCCGCAGGGTGGCTGCCTGGAGCGGCACATGGAGATCACGACCCAGTTCCCGAACAAGGACTGCGCCTGCCTGACGGGCCCGTAATGGCCGTCCGGTACGTCATCAATTACACGATGGCCCGTAAAGAGTCATCGCAGGCCGCGATCAAGTTCTTGAACAAAGTGATCCGGGATATCGAGTTGGATGCCCGATTCCGCGCTGCTTCGGGACCGTTTTGGACGGGCCGACTGGCTTCGAGTATCCAGCACCGCGGGCCCACAGTCCAGGGAACCAAGATCGTGGCCAGTGTTGGCTCGAAGTTGAAGTACGCGGCATCGGTGGAGGCGGGGGCCGACGCCCACCCGATCTCGGCCCGCGGGGACTACAATCTGAAGTTCTTCTGGCACAAGAAGGCCACCTGGATGTCTATCCCAGCTGTCAATCACCCCGGCCAGCGGGGCAAGGAATTTCTGCGCGGTCCGATGAAGCGCGCGGCGCTCAAGTTCGGGATGCACTACATCACATATTCGCGTAACATCTGACCTCGGTGGGCACAGCCTTTGCTCTTGGGTCGCACCCAAGGCGGCAAAGAGCCTCGCTCCACTGGGGTGACAGCCCTTGCGGGAGCGAGGGAGGTGCGAAGTGAGGCTAGCTTCGAGAAGGTTCGAATCCTTCGGTCACGCGAGGACCGAGAATCGGCTCGTCCCCGAGGGAAACGGTCTCGCCGCGAAGACGACAACTTGGCGGCGCACGCAGTAGCTCAGCGGATAGAGCGCACGCCTGACCGGCGTGAGGACGGGAGTTCGAGTCTCCCCTACGTGCCGTATGCTGGGAGGCATGACTCCCAAAATCGAGACTCGGCCTGTCGATGTCAAAGGCCGCGAAATCCAGGTCAAAGAACTCAATGACGGACAGCTGTCTCTCATGTTCCGCGAGGCTCGACTGCTCCAAAAAGACGGCGTAGAGAACGGTCGAAAGATGGCCGCCGTCGGTCGCATCTTCGACATTCTGGAATCTGTCGTAGTTTCCGAGACAGACCGCGAATACTTGACTGACCTAACCGTCGCAGGAGAACTCGGACTGGCCGACCTGATGGGATTCCTGAAGGCATTCGCCCCGCAGGAGCCGACCAAGCCTGCCGTGCGCCGCCGTGTCCGCGCCTGAACAACCCCCAGTCCAGGTCCCCAATCTCCTGAGTAGCCCAGTCTGGTCGCTGAAACCCTGGCCTGTCGTGGTGACGCTCGCCGGCCAGGAGTTCGAGATCCCAGCTATGTCGGCGGCGTCCTGGCTGTCGTGCCTCATGGAAGAGGAACTGGACCTGGAGGATGTGTTCCCTGGTCTGACCGGGCGGGAGGACGAGGTGTTCGACCTGGTCCTAGATGGACTAACAACAATGGACGCCATCGAACTTTCCGCGCTGGAAGTGGTGTCGGCCGTGTCCGGGCGTCCCTGGTGGGTGGCGATGAAACTGATCGGAGCTGCCCGCGGATCCTGGCAGATTCTCGGGGCCGCCCTGATCCAGAAGGTGGATCCGAGCGTGGTGTCTCTGTCCGCGTGGCTGGATGTGCTGCTTCTGGAGATCATGGATCGGATGAAACCGGAGCAGGCCCAGATGTTCGCGCTGCGCTTGGAGGTTCCACCACCCGAGCTGGCCGAGGACGCCGAGGAGCCGGAGATGGACGCCAGCGCCTTCATGGCGCTGGGATGATACAACTTTCCGGCCTTGATCGTAGTATCTAAGCTATGGCACTCGGTGACGCTTGGATTGATGTCCACGCCAACACAGATCCCTTCGAGAGGGACCTGAAGAAGAACCTGGACAAGGATCTGAAGACGGCCGGAGACGACGCCTCCAAGATCATGGATGAGATCGGCCAGGACTGGGGTGACAAGCTTGGCCAATCGACACGAGAAGAGTTTGTCAAGCACGTTCCTCGCCTCGGGGAAGATTTCAGCAAGGAGACTGAGAAGGTCCACGTCAAGGTCAAGTGGGTTTACGACTACGACAAGAACGGTATTCTCAAAGGATTCAAGGCCACCGTCTCTGAGGCAGAAAAAGTCATCTCGGACTCGGTGACGAAGGTTTTCAACGAAGCGGCCAACAGCAGCAGCGGATTCATTTCGAAGATGTTCTCCTCCATTGGAGATACGATCTCACAAGCGGCTGGGGCCATTGCCGGAGTCGGGGGAGGATCGCTTCAGACTGTCATGATTCCTCTCATCGGATCATTGATCCAGATGATAGGAGCTTTGGTGGTGGCGTCCGAGGCGTTTGTTGCGATCCTGGCCACAGTCCCGGCGATTATCATGACCATAGTCCAGTCCGCTGGAGTTCTGTTCCTTGTATTTCATGGAATGGTCAAAGACGTACAGGCAGCGTTTGCAGCGAAGAACGCAAAAGAGCTGAACGACGCGATCAAGAATCTGAGTCCGTCAGCTCAAGAGTTTGTGAAGAGTCTCCTTCCTCTCCGGGATTTGTTCCATCAGTTCGAGAATCTCGCACAAGAAGCATTCTTCAAGACCTTCGGAGATTCTCTGACGAGAATGGTCAACTCCCTAACCCCTCTCCTGCGATCCGATGTGTCCGGCCTTGCCCATAGCTTCGGCCTACTGTTCAAGACATTCATCGACTTCTTGGGATCCCCAGAGAACAAGAGATTTATGGACACGGTCGCCAAGGGGACTATGGAGTGGTTGAACGGAATAGGTCCAATACTTACGCAGCTTCTGAAAGGATTCGCTAATCTGGGGACAGCAGCTACTCCGTTTCTAGATAAGCTGGGAGACTTGGCAAATGGGGCACTTCAAGAGTTTGGATCGTGGCTCCAGAAGATATCGTCAGATCCTAAGACGCAAAAATGGTTTAACGACATGATCGGAGTCCTACAAGATTTCGGAGATACTATCGGAGCCGCCACTGACGTAGTGAAAGAGTTCTTCAAGGATCTAAACACCGCCAATGGAAAAGAGATGCTCACAACTCTGACCACATCTCTCTCGACGATTGGCGACTTTCTCAAAAGTCAGGCTGGGCAGGAGTCAATTCGTGCTCTCGTGAACGTCCTTAACTCGACCATTGAGATAACTACTGTGGTGATCATAGCGATCGGCTACGTTGCGGGGGCCATCCAATCGTTCTTTACCTGGCTTACAGCGACAGCTCTTCCCTGGATAGGGAAAGAGCTTGAAAAATTCTGGAACTGGCTGGATGAGAAGACGAAAAAGTTCAGAGAAGGAATTAAGAATACCCAGGATGCTCTGAATAACTCCCTGACTGCAATTGGAAACTATTTCTCAGATCTAGGGAAAGCGGCCTCGGAAAAACTTGGGGATATAGTAACAGTGGCTAAGGGCATTCCAAAGAAGATCTCGGACGCTCTCGGAAATATAGGAGAAGATCTATACAACAAGGGAGCGAACGCCATCAAGAGTTTTATCAATGGAATCAGCGGTAACATTCCTAGCATTGGCAGTGTGGTGTCCAAAGTGGCGAAGAGGGTCGCCGATTTTCTCGGGAGTTCTCCAGCCAAGGAAGGGCCACTCAGCGGGGACGGATGGACCAAGCCGCGGGGACAGCGCCTCGTCCGAGCTCTGCGAGATGGAATCGACTCCGGCGCCGCCGGAATCGCCACCACCATGACGAACGCGACGAATCTCATGGTCGGCGGGGTCAACCTCAACTTCTACGGCGGGCAGCCGACACAGCAAGACGCGACACAGATGGGCACCGCGGCGGCCTCACAACTTGCCACACAGTTCGCGATACGTACGACACGCCTGGCGATAAGGACGGCATGAGATGGGCAACTACAATCCGAGCGCACCATCCATCCTCGGACAGGAGTGGCGCCCGATCCGCAACGAGACAGTACGCCTGTCCAACACGTCCACCAGTTCGTTTGAGGTAGGGCACCAGTTCAACCTGTCGACTACGCAGGTGCTACAGGACGGTCGCTTCTACACGGAGCAGATGCCGGCGAGCCAAACTCGGCTCCGGGAATATCAGATCGCCGTATATCCGGCCGGATCCGAGTCTCTCACCGGACCCATCCGAAGTGTCATAATTCCGTGCAGCTCCGGAGGAGTCACCGGAACCGGAGCGGCCATTCAGAGAGTTTCCACCGTCGCTGATGCCTTGTTCACGCCAGGCGCGCTGAGCGGATACATCGAGCTTTCTGCCTTTGCCGCGGCCGGGGTAAACTCGAAGTTGGAGACCTTCTACGCGGTGAGCCAGTACGCCCAGCTTCTGGCCGGAAAGAGGATACTGGCAGTAAACTTGAAGATCCAGGCAGTCGGGTGCTACACACTTCATGCCACGCAAGGTCTGAGCGGAACGATAGACCTTCGAAACTCCACGAATACCCAGTCCATCATCGTGGCAGCGTCGAACGCCACTTCGAACGTGGCTGGATATCCGGTTATCCCAGGAAGCGAAAGCACTCTTCCCGGAGTAGACCTTCCCGACATCTACAGATACAGCAGCGTCTCTGCGCTTCTGCTTGGTCCGGCGCCAGTGGACACCCTTCCACTGGGAGAATCCGACTTCCTGTCTCCCGTCGGTGGAAGTATCACCACAGGAAACATGATGCCGTGGACCTACGATGGACTGCTCAGATTCGATCCTTCGACTGCTGGAAGAAACTCGATCTATGTCACCTGGGAAGCCGACAACAGCAGAATAAACTACGAGATGTTTGTCGGATACATGGCGCTGGAAGTTATTTTCTGCGAAGAAACCAGAGTTGCCGTCGGAGGAAAGTACTTCGAATATCCGACCAACGGCTACGGAGTCAACGTAGTTCCTCTCGCATCTCCGGCGTATCCGTTCTCGACGAGTCCGGTCCTAACGGCAGGAAGCTACACAGTCGCCATTCACGAGGCGGAAACGCGAGTAACCGAAGGACAGAATCAGGGGGATATCTCCCCGATCAACGGTCTTCGTGAGATAAGCAGCCTGTCTGGGATGAACGGCGTACAGATCAACACCACCCGAATTCTGGGTGAGACCTTCACGCAGGAAACCACTCACATACTCCCCCAGCTGTCCCTGCACACCTCAGGTGGTCCGTTAAAGGATGTCCACGTCTACGGTCGCCAAGCCGTAGCCCAGGTGTATGGATCAAAAACCGCACTTCAGGAGATCTACGATTCTCCCATCGGCGGGGCGCGGACATGGCCCCAGGCGAAGTTCATTGCCCGCAGATTCGGCAACACCACGGTTCCCCTCACCCTGGACTGCCCGGCGATCCCCGCCTCCACCTCCTCCATCACTCCGGCCGCGTTCGACGCATTGGACGAGATCGTCGACGGCTGGAAAGAGGTGACCCTCAGCTTCTCCTCCCCGCCGTCGATGGGAACTGGAACGAATCCCGAATGGCGCTGGTCCGCCGCGGGAGAGGCCGCAGGAAACCGCTGGGAGGTACTAGGCGCCTACGCTCCGGCGCTCAGCGGAGTTCCCGGGAATCTTCTGAACCTGGTCCCATCTCCCCACCAGTTGTCTATCGCCACCTATGGCCAGCCCGTCTCCGGATCCCAGGTTCAGCTTGGATGGATGAGCGGCTACGCGCCTCCCGTGTCTGGAACGACAGAGGATGCCACCGCCGACGCCTACCTGATCTTCAGCTACGACATGCCCCCGATCTCCGGATTCACAGTGAGCATGGGCTCCCAGGCCGTCACAGGCATCGGCCTGGACTGTGGCCTCAACCCATGCGCAATCCCGACCGCGATCCTCTACAGCCAGCTGTCATGGACCGCGGTCACAGGTTCGCCGGCACCGGTGCAGATCGAACTTCAGCGCATGGACTCCTACGACACGACTTGGCGCACAATCATGCTGGCCAACTCTTACGCGGTCAGCGGAGCCCCAAGCTTCCGCGACTACGAGGCCAGGATCGGGCTGACGTCTTCGTATCGGATTCGCCCCGTGGCCAGGTATGGCTTCAACGGACCGTGGTCCCCGACTGTGACCCTGAACGTCCCAACCCCCGGAGTCTCCGGAGGATGCTTGAACAACGACGCCCACGTCCTGGTGTTCACCTCAAACGAGTATCAGAACGGATTGCGAAACTTGGCCTACTCCAGCGTGTGGGAAGGTTCAGGGGCTCGTATCGATGAGACGTTCACCTACCCGGAGGCGGGGTTTGTCCAATTGCAGGCCATGTACGATCGGGACGACTTTGTCTCGTTCCATTCGACAGAGCGCGGTGGAATCCAGTTCACGCGTAACGTCCTGGTCCAGGCCGCTGCGGTAGCCGCACCTAATCTGAACATCCAGTCCCTGCGAGACATGGCCTGGTCTTCGGCTTCCTACATTTGCGTGCGCGACGAAGGGGGTAACCGGTGGTTCGCCACGGTCACGGTTCCTTCAAGTCACGCTGTTATGAGACGTAGACAGCAGATTGCCGCGATCACGGTCACCGAGGTTACTCAGACTCCTACGCAGGTGTCGCCGTGACGCTCACCAACTTTGATCACGATCCTCTGCTGGACGGAGGATCCTGGCAGGGCCAGATTGTTCAAGGGTTCACGTTCGATCGAGTGGACGGGGCGACAGGAATGAGCCTCGGTCGTGTTCATCCGATCAGAGCCGGATCGCTGTCGCACGACACTTCCAGGGTTGTGATGCGCCAAGTCTCATTGCAGTTCGGAGTGGAGGATCAGGCGGCAATCGATCCCCTCACCGATCGCATCGACATCACGATGATCCTCTCCGACGGGAGAAGCTTTCCTCTCGGACGATTCATGTTCAACGACATGAGCGCCCAGGTGTTTACGTCCGGAGATCTTGGATCAGCCACTCTCGTAGATGAGCTGTTCATCGTCGACCAGGATATGGAAGCCGGATACTCTGCCGTCAACCGCAATTGCGGCCTGGCGATCGCGGATCTTCTCGCGCGATCCGGAATCTCCATTGATCTGCTGATTGAGCCAACCAACATCCTGTCGACTCTTTCCTGGTCGATAGGATCCAGCAGAGGTCAGGCTGTCCAGGCGCTGGCGCTGGCTGGGGACTACTTCTCTCCTTGGATAGGCAGCGATCGTAAAATTCACTGCATCCGATCCTTTGATCCTGCTACCGCGATCCCCGACTTCGACTGGGACTCCAACAAGAGGGTGATCCGGTCGAACATCTCCCGCAGGACGGACGCTCTGACAGCTCCAAACAGGTTCATTGTCGTGAGCAACTCTTCCTCCGATCCGACTGCGGCGAGCGTGGGAGTGGCCGACGTTCCAGCGAACGCCCCATACTCCATCCCGAAGCGGGGATTCGTGATCCCGAAAGTTGTGGCTCTTCAAGCTCCGGACTTCGGGGCGGTCAGTGCGATCGCCCAGAATCTCGTTCGACGACAGACAGTATTCGAGGTGGCCACCCTGTCGACCGTTCCAGACCCCCGCCATGAAGCCTTCAACGTGGTCCGCTGGGATGGCAGCAACTGGCTGGAAACCTCCTGGAGCCTGAGTTTGTCCCCGGGGGGAATGATGACTCACACCCTGCGAAAGGCATATCTGGCATGATCCCAATCGACGCCAAGGCTGCGGCTGATATTGCGATCGCCGCGGCTACTTCTACTGTCGAAAACTCGGATCGGCTTGGGCTGACCTGGAGTTTGCGCATGGCTACCGTCGTAGATAATTCAGTCGCATCAAACACAATCATTATCGTGGACGGAGATTCCGAACAGTCTTCGGCGGTATCTATGATCGGTCCAGTTGTTCTCTCGGGACGGGTCTATGTAATAACAGTCCCTCCAGGCGGAAACTTCATCGTCGGTTTCGTCGGAAATTTTGGCACACTTTCCGGGGCCTACGTTATAGACAACGCCAGGCTCACTGGTGGAGGAACCTGGAACGGGGCGGGGTTTAACTCGATTCCGGGATGCTCGGCGGTGAGTTTTACCAAACTGTACGAATCAACTATGACTAACATCGAGATCGATCTTCAGATCACGATGTACACCTCCGCCGTTTCGATGGTCCCGATTCTCGGGGTATACGACTCCTTCGACGCGACCGACCATGATCTGGCTGGAGGATTACTTTTCGTCAATATCAATACGCCTCATACGGTGCGTGCCTCCGGGATCATCACTGGACTCGACGCTGGGGCTAGGACGTTCACGCCGCGCTGGAGAGTTGCTCTCGGCGCCGGGAACCTGACCACGGACTCAAACTGTTTTCGCATCCTGAAAATCCGCGAAACTCCGGCATGAGAACCGGCGGCACGCCGCGATTGAGGTGTGGGGAGAATTTGTGAGAATCAATGATGTTGTCGATCCGTTTGGAGGTGGTGCCAAGTGAAGGTCTACGTCCTACCAGCTGATGTGTATGGTTGTGGACATTACTAGTTGTCGATTAATTTGGCCTGCCAATGTTCTCCAGCAGCAAGGTAACGACATCGTCGTTATGCCACCGGGGCGCGGATCCGGATTTGTCGCCAAGACGATGGACGGTCCTGACGGACGCCAAGTTCTGACCGGTGTTCAGGTTCCGCAGGACATGGATGTTCTGGTGATCCAGCGCCCGGCCCATCCGCTGCAGCCGCAGATGATCCGGATGCTTCGTCAGAACGGTGTCGCGGTCGTGGTCGATATGGACGACGACATGTCTTCGATCGATCCGAGCAATGCGGCCTACTGGGAGTATTCGCCGCGATCGAGTACCCCGTTCAGCTGGCGTTACGCGCAGGAGTCGTGCGACGAGGCCACCTTGGTAACCACGTCCACTAGGGCATTGCAGAAGGTGTACGCCAAGCACGGTCGGGGGATGGTGATCGACAACTTCGTGCCTGAGGCGTACCTGGACTTCGAGGCGACCGCGGAGGTTGGAACGTTCGGCTGGGCCGGCACCCTGAAGAGCCACCCTAACGACCTCCAGGTCGTTGGGCGGGCCGTGGCGGACGTGATGAAGTCGGGCGCCTCCTTCCGTACCGTCGGGGACGGGAAGGGCG
>WSSedL2TaDRAFT_1000016_pt1 | contig 20021 bp, 17 predicted proteins | sample WetSurSiteL2Tule_FD_9463 | JGI IMG/M metagenome (IMG submission 9463)
GAATCAGCAGAGATCAAAGTAGGCGGCAGTGGCGTCACAGGATAGTAAATTCTAACTACCTTCGACCTTCGACTGTAAATCCCCTGCACAGTGTCTACGAAGCGCATGTACCAAGTCTGCTCGAACTGCTGCCGCACCAGCGTAAAAGTAGAGCCAGTAACGGTACCCACATAATCTGGCGTCGCTCCCTGTCCCCAATGCGCGTCTTGCAGCCGTATCTCGAGTGCAGCAGACACAGAGTCGTAAATAGTCACTTGTGCTTCAGTATCAGTAATCGGATTCACCAAGATGCTCTTCAAGTCAGGCAGATATGCATTGTCTACCTGATAGCTATAGATCGGCTTCAGCGTCTCCGCTGTATCTGAGTTGGTCAGAATATTCGTCGGCGTCTGATCTACAAAGTTATGCAGTACCTTCTCCAAGTGAAGATCAGCGCCAAAGCCAATAGAAAACTTCAGCACCTCACCGACTTGTCCGCCAGCCAAACTACGCTGAGCATTGCCTACAGCATCCAGCACACTAATAGTCAACTGAGTCACAAGCATCCACTGCTTATGGATTCCGCGCGCAGGAGAATTCACATACAAATAGCGTCCGCAGGTCGGCCAGAACTGTGTGTCCGAAGACAAGCCGTTGAAAAAGTAAGAAGTGCAGTTATACGTGCCGTTATAGAACACAGCAGTTCTGTCATCCAGATACGCTTGTGCAGCGGCATCGCAATCCTCACTCGTCCTAGGCAAAGGACTGAGGTCCGAAATGATAGCTGAACGTACACCGTCATCTCCGACAATATATGCCTCTTCCACAATGCTGCCAGATGACTGCAAACGGCTGAGCGCAGCCTGAGACTCATAGGACTGAAAGCGAATAGGCGTACCAGCCGCAGGCAAAGAGTTTCCGTAGAAAGCCAATGTATCTGCTTCTGTACCGGAAGTTATCTGCGCAGATTGAAGCTCAAACCCATTGCCCAAAACCTCCTGATGAGGCGTATCGCTACGCTGTAGCGGGAGCGGATAGATATTACCACTGGCATCAGAAGGCCAAGGCGCAACAGGACCGACGTAGCCGCCGCCGCCGGGCGGCAGCATAGGCAAGATAAGCCCGGTAGGTTGCCACAGCCCACTCGGACCCTCATAAGCTGACAGCGCCCCCATAATCATCAATGCCAATACGGTATAGTTGATCGTCACGTTCAACTGCTGGTTGTTGATCAGACCGTAAGCACAGAATGCAGGCAGATTCGACTCACTGACAGAAACCTTAGTTATGTTTGGCTGATAGTAAAATCCTGTAGCAGCCGCAATGTCATAATCCTGCACAATAAAAGTCACATCGCCAGGTACCACAGTCTCTACGCCACCGTAAGCATTGCCGCCCAACGAACGATACCAACGGTTATAGCGCGTGTAAGTCGGAGCAGTAATCACAGTCTGAAGCACATAAGTATGATTGACCTGAGACACAACAGGCTCACCTACAGCAACGCCACGCCAAGTCGGCTGCATAAATACGCCAGCAGCTCCAGACGCACTCGTCACGACACCAGTCGGACTAGATATATAGAATCCTCCCAGGCAAGACCCTGAAGCATAGGCTTCATCAGTCTCTAACGACTGCTCATACAGCCCTCCGACAATACCCTCAGATATGTCATTCCATCCGAACTCTCCATGCTCTAGATCAATCCCTCCGGCCAACTCCAACGCATTATTCATCTGGATGTAAGCCTGTCCCAACGGAAGCGAAAAAGTGCTTACGATGTTCAAAGCGCCTGCACCGAGGTTAAACTGATCGGCCGGATCGTTCGTATACCACTGCTGTGAGTCAAACTCTGACTCTGTCCAGTTATCACTGAGCAGCAAAGTGGAAGATCCTCTAAACACTTTATGACGCAAAGGGAAATTTCCAGTGAAGCCGTCGCCGATAAAAAAGTCCTCGCGATTATTACCGGCTTCGGCCGCACCAATGATCGTGATGTCATTCACAGTCGGCACGGCCAATACCTGAGTCTGCATGCCATTACTGGAAGGATCAAAGGTACTGTCATGCTTGTCTTCGTCGTACTCGATACCCAACTGCCCATCGCCGTAAGGCTGAAACAGGATCTGCTTGTCCCTAACTTTGTAGCGATAGCGACTGCCATCTCCGAAAGTCTTGGCAAGCTCTGACCAGCTCTGCGTCGGGTCATACTTGAAGTAGGGCTCAATGTCGCCAGAGCCCACCATCGAAGTATCAAAAAACCCAGGACACAAAGTAGATGCCAGCTTTGCAAGCACCTGTCCCTGAGTCTGATTCACAAAAGCCGGTATGAATGGAACTGCCTTGACATTCAAAAGATGCTCATCTGACGTACAAATCATCTTGTACTGAAAGAGCTGGATTCCGGGCGCGCGAATGCTCTTAAAAGTCACATTAGGCTGGCTAGACACAAACCCTGTAAACAGGCTGCGATTGAAACGGGTCGAGTACAACCGCACATACGCGCGCTGCACAGGAGCAGGGAAACCTGCGTCGTAGTTGTAAGCGTCAAAAGTCAACTGCGCAGGAATATTGATCGATTCGGAAAGTGAGACAGAACTCCAGTCTACATAACGACTGATATCTGCCTCCTGCCCTCCCAATACATAAGTCATCGTAAGCATAGAGTTATAACACTCCTCACAGATTGCCGCCACGATATGACGCGTAGCCTAATGTAGCCCTAGACTGATAAGCCGCAGCTACCAGAGAATCCATAGCACTCGTAGAGGCCGCAGAACTACCAGAGCTGGAAGATACGGTGCTCACAGTGCCAGAGGTAATACTGACACTACTGTACCCCAATGAAGAAAGAATGGCAGAGATAGAACCGAAGTTGTATGATCCGCTCTGCAAAGTATTGATAAGCGTCTGCAAAGCAGAGATAGCTGCAAGAGACTGCGAAGCTTGACCTTCCTGCAACGCCAGCAACTGAGCTTCGAGACCCATAGAAGTCATCGCAAGGTTATACAATGAAGTTTCAATGCCGACCTTGTACTGCTCCAACGAAATCTCCTGGTTGATACTGGACAATTGCGAACTTGCAGCCGATTCTAGCTTCTCAATTTTCTGGCCTTTGGTCTGCGCAGAGGTCTGCTGCCGAGTGAGCACGCCCTGCTCCATCACATTCTGAATCGAATTGTTCAGATCACTTATCAGAGTCGAACGCTCAGACAGCAAACTGTTCAGGTTCAAGGCATCACTGATGCCACTCTCTTCATCATTCACATAAGTATTCTCCATCTGCTCCGTGTAGCTAGACAAACTGTCCGTAAGCCAAGAGTTAGCCTCAGCCAACTGCGAAGCGTTAGCAGCAGCTCCCTCGAACTTGTCATACTCCTCAATGATGCTGTTCAGCGAAGATAAGTACTGCTGCATGCCAGTCGGCGTGCTGAAGATGGCTAGCTGCGTCTGCATATCAGAGATAATCGATGACTGCTGATTTTTGAGACTGTTCAGCTCTTCGCTGTACTGAGAAATCAGCGATGCGAAGGTGCTGCCACCCTTCTTAGAGTTAGCCTCATCGACCTGTGCCTCAGCTATCAGCTCTTGCATCTGTGCGATGGTCTCCTGCAGATTGTCATTGTTTGAATGGTAAGCGTCCATAATCGACGTGTACTCGGAATTGAGTGCGCTCATCTCGCTAGACATCTCTGCGTTTTTAGCGCCAGAAATCATGCCCATCATAACGCCAATACCGGCACCGATACCGGGCATATAGCTTGATAGCGAACCCATCGCACCGCCCATATTAGACATGGCGGAATTAGCGGCCTGACCTGCGCCGTAACCTGCGGTACCGCCGCTGATAGCGCCTCCAAGCTTCGAGGTAGAGTGAGTAACAGCAGAAGCAAAATCTGCCAGCTCCGAGGTTGCAGCGGTCAATCCGGCCGCAAAGCGCGTCGGGATGTCATCCGCACTAGATGCAGCCTTAGCAGATGAAGAAGCAGATTTCTTCGTATCCGAAGCCGTCTGCGTCATCTCAGGAGTCGGTTCGTAGAGCAGCGACGAATCCAAAGCTCCGCTAGCCTTCAGATGGTCTGAAGCAGCAGTAGTCGTCAACCTAGACATAGCAGCCGTCAGCATCGAAACGGTACTCGTCAAGCTCGACATACCAGTCTCCAGCGTACTGGCAGAAGACCGTACCCCACCGAAAGTGTTAGCGGCAGATTTAGCTGCATCTTCGAGCGCCTGTAGCTGTGGATCTTTTTTAGCTTCTGACGAGCCTGGATGGATAGCGTTCGCAATAGTCGTACCAGTCTGATTGGCATTCCTGATCGCAGAGATGCCACTGCTCATCCCGGCAGACAGACTTTTGACAAACTTCGACGACCAGATCGAATCCATCAACCCAACCATGCCCTGTAGACTCGAGGCAATCGGCTGCATCAGATCATGCGACTTACGCAACTCTTCGTTGTACTTCTGCTGCATCTGATAAGTCTGTTCAATCTTAGAATAGACCACATTCCAGCCGTCTGAGAACTCCGGCAGATGCTTAATCTGAGCTTCCAGCTCCACGAGCTCCTGCCCGAGAAGATCCTTCATCTGTTCCTGCAGATGCGTAGGATTCTCTCCTTGGCCAAGACCTCCTAGCTGGGACTGAATAGCCTGCTGCTGAGGCTGAAAGCGCTTCTCGACATACTGCAAGCGCACTTGTGACTCATTAGCAGTCAATGCCTGAAGCGCGGTCTCTGCCGACTCGATAGCACTGTTTACTGAATCAGTTTTGGCCTGAAGTTTCGTGGCATTCTGTACGCCGATAGCATACACATCATTAGCGGCCTTTATCTTGGCATCAGCCTCCTGCTGGATAAAGGAAATCTGCTTCTGAAAATAAGAGTCGGGATCGACAGTCCCCTGCTGCAAACCACCCTGTAAGGATTTCTGCTGCCGACTGAGCGCAGATTCCTGCGCGCGCAGCCGCCCCTCTACAGCCTTAGTAGCCGCCTCTTGCTGATCCTTCGCCTGAGCATCCGCGCGCGCGCGTGCCGACTGAGTATAGGCGGCATCAGCCCGGTCGAGTGCCATATGCAGCTCAGCCTGTATGGTCTTCAGCTTGGCAGCATGAACTACAGCATCAGTAGACGTAGCGGCAAGCTCGGTCTTCTTAGCTTCGAAAGACTGCTGCGCCTCAGCCTTGGCTGCGTCACGAGATTCTGCTGCAATCTTTGCCATGTTGGCGTAGTGCTGCTCTAAGGACTCCTGCTCATACTTATACTTCTCGTCATCCTCCGCTTTTTCATCAGCAATCGCGTTTTTCTTTTGCTCCAATTCCAGTTTTGCCTGAGCAATACGCTCCTGCAACAAAGCCTGAGCGCGCTTGTCGCGTTGCTGACGATTAGCACCGGCATCCTGAGTATCATTACGTGCGATAGCAGGACGTTTCTCTTTAGGCTGCGAAGCATCCTGCTGAATCTGACCTCCGGTATGCTGAAAAGAGGCCATGGCCTTAGTAGCATCATCAGCTATCTGCTTTTGACGTGTCACCCAATCAGCAAATACAGTTGAACTTGGCCCTGTAAATGGATGAGAGAGGGCATGCATGAGCTCATAAACAGCCTGCATACTATTGAGCAGAGTACGAAAACTGCTAGCAACAAAGATGACGGATGCGCCGAAAGCGTTCAGAATAGGATGCGCATTCTTAAACTCTTGTGCGAGATGGTCAGTATCCGTAGCTGTCGAATTCAATACAAAATTCAGAACGTCAGATATAATCTGTGCAAGCGCCGTAAATGCAGTCTGCATCGAAGACAACGTAGCTAGAGCTATTGGAGCCAGCCCCGAAAGAGTACCGAACATATTGCCTAGCGCAGCGCCTACGCGCTTAGAAACAGTCTCCAAACCTCCGAATTTCCCTATCAATGAATCTACAGTTTTAATGAAAGTCTGCATACCGGGAGACTCGCCAAAGCCTTGGCCGAATGCCTGTGTCACATTCGTAGTCGCTATATGCATACGAGTCGTCATTTGTTCAAGCGTTACCGGAAGCTCACCAAGCTTTTCGGCCTGATCATTAATCAGCTTCAAAGACCGTTCCCAGATCAAAGAAGTCCTAGCCGCAGCAGACATTCCTGGAGGAATATCACGCATCATTTCACGCAAACCCTGCACACCAAGAGTAGTCGCCAGGATCATCGGGCGTCCACGCAAGAAGGCCATATTCAAACGGGACATGCCCTGCTCAGCAGTGTTACCAGCGGCCTCAGACAACTTAGTCACGCCGCCCACTAACTGCATAATCTGATCTTGGGTCAAATGCAGAGGCGAGCGCAGCTCAGTGTTAGCTACCTTCAGCAAAGTCGTCTTCGAGACCAAACCCTCTGTAGCCTCGGACAACTTAGTCATCATCTCTGAGGCATCCACTCCTGCCCCGTGCGCCAAGCCCTCGAACACATCCTGAAGAATTGTAAGCTTGCCAGACTCTACAGTCACCTCTCTCAGCTTAGCCAAGAGCTCTTCTACAGCAGAACCGGCTAGCGCAATCGCGCCTGCAATGCCTGCACCGGCCAGCAGACCCCCTGCCATGGACCCGGCAAGACCCTCCCCCAGTAAACCCTTGCTTACGTTCTCTCCGAGCCCAGTAAAGACACCGCCGTGCCCACCGTGCTCACCATGTGCGCTGCCATGCTCCCCGTGACCGCCTCCTGCTGCACTAAGTCTCTGTTCTAGCGCCTGCTTACGCAATTCGGCTGTTTGTAAAGCCAACTGTGCCGTCTGCGTTTTCAACTGTGCCGTCTCTGCAGCAGACAGCGCTGCCTTTTCCTTAGCAGCAGCTATCCCGGCCTGTGCAGCAGCAGTGACACCCTTCTGCTCAGCCTGCTGACGTCCAAGCTCTGCGGTCTCAGTTTTAAGAGCTGCAACCTTGGCGTTTTCTACGGCGATAGCCTCTTTAGCTGCGAGTACAGCGGCCTGAGCGCGCGCGCGCAGCTCACGCATCTCCGCACTCTGAGCCTTGGCTGCGTCAGTCGCAGTTGCCTTTACCTGATCAGCTAAAGTGTTCAATCCGTTCAGAGTAGTCTTAATCGTATCGGCAGCAGAACGAACTGGCGTAAGATCCAGTCCCATCGAAAGCAGTAAATTCGTTACTCCAGGCTGATCAGACATCACTACTCCTCAAAAGCAAAGCGCGTAGCCTCTCGGCTACAAAGAGGACTACGCGCGCCAAAATAAGCATCAGTTACCATCGCTGCCTCACATCTTGAACACAGGCACTCCGATAGCATTCAAGTAAGTACAAGCCTCATCACCAGTCAGTTTGCGGAGGTCAATCTCCCCACGATCATCAGTGATCTTGTACACGATACCCCCAAGACGTTCTTCTAACCTCTTGAGCATAGCATCTTGATCTACGTTCTCCATCCCCGAATCGCCACTACCTAAAGACGGAGCAAGCGTACCCGGATGCACAGTCTTAGTGTGCATATTGGAAGAAACCTCAGCCGAACGCCAAGCCATAATCAGCAAATCCGACTTAGTAAATCTGCGTCGGATTTCCCTAGACGGCATACTTAGCGCCTCCATCCACGATGCGGCTCCCGCCACAGCCGGGAGTGCGCTCCTGCCTACGCCATCCTCGTCAGATGCTACTGAGGCAACAGGCGGTAGACAGCGGCACCAAAATCCCGCACCTTAGAAATCTCGAGCTGTGCCTCGACGACTGCCAAAATCCGACTGGAACTCATGTTTGCCTGCACCCAGCCGACATCGATACCGTCGTCTTTAAAAGGATCAAAGCAGATCGCACAGCACTCGGCCAGCATATCCAAACCGTCCGGAATAAGATCCAAAACTTTCTGCAGCTTCTCTGCCTGAGTAGCGGAAGCTACCCACTCGATAGCTGCCAATTCCTTGAGATGTGGAAGAATCCTGGCCTGGATGATATTGAACAGGCGCTTCTCACATGCCTGAGGAAGCTCACGTAGCACAAAGGTCTTCGAGCCTCCCTTACGCCCGTTAACATGCACAGTCATCTCGCCATAGTCCTGAGACAGCAGCTTCTCGATATCGGCCGGATCGGGCGGCTTAACAGCCGCGCGCAGTTTTGCTACCTCGTCGGTCATCATGCGCTGGTTGTTGGCTATCAGTTCCTGCATCTTGGACGCCAGCTCCTTAGCCGCATCTGCTTGCGCTTCCGCGCGAATCTTCTTGGCAAGCACAGGAAGCAGTTTCGCTCCGATAGCCTTCTCTTCGGGCGTAGCCAATACTGCAAGTTCTTCTGGAGTTTCAGGATCAGCCAAAGCATCAGCAATCTGCTCTGCGGTAGGTACGAAAGATTCCTGCGAGTCCATAACATCCTCCTCATCAAGTTATAGAACGAACAACAAAAAAAAATAGGGGTCCGACAGATACATCGGACCCCATCCCAAGCACCTGCTCAAACTAAATCTGTGGCGTCGTATCAGCGTGCGGGAAGTAGGCCGTATAGCTGACCACGGTCTCACCGTCCAATGGATCATCAAAAGCCATCGCATCCATTGAGCAGCTCAAGCCCGTCTGTTGCAAACTGGTAGCGTTCGTGACGTTTTTGCTGGTCAGGCCAGGAGAGGTATCCGTAGCCAAGCGCGGATAGTACTTCAAGATCTGCGATCCATCCACGGTGTCCAGCACGAAAATCGCGCTCCACTCACGCAAGTAAGTACCACCTTCACGTGCAGCGTAGCCCGTAATCCCCTGAACCTTGGCACCTGACGTCGGCGATACCGGACCAGTACCGAATGCGTTGTTACCGCCTCCCACAAACGGAGCCGTCAATATCAGCGCATCCTGAGTACCCACAGCGCCGGGGAGAACAGCAGCGACACCTGCCACAAAGTCCGAGGTCATGCGGATAAAGTCGACATTCTGAACGGCACCCTGAAAAACATTAGCTCCGGCCGCACCCACAAAACCAAAGCTCGATGTGCTGTAGTCCTGATCACAGACAAGCATCGAGCCTACAGGAAACTGTGCGCCACTGCCAGCCGGAACGCAGAGGGTAGGCAAGCCAGCCGTAGCCCCGCCAAAGCCTGTCGCACTGTAGCCGCTCGCACCCATGGCAATAGCAGGCGTACCCGAGGCAGACAAAGGACCAGCAGAAGAAGCCGAGGCAGAAGTAGCCAAAAGGTTGAACACCTGCATGCCAGTTGAAATGCCCAGCGTAAGCCGTGTCATCTCCTGGAAATCAAAGGTCAGCTTCTCGCTAACTTCGGCACGGTACTTTGCACGAATCGCACCACGATAACCAGTCGAAATCGATCCGATCTTGCTGCCCGGTGTGAACTTGAAGTTGTCGGTGTAGGCCAAATCATACCAACCCGGCACCGGAGAAAAGTTTGCGTCAAGAAACTTCGCAAACACCTGCAGGTCATAGATCGTCGGACCCTGCACAGAGGAACTCGTGTTCACAGCCAAAGCCTGATTGAAGGGAGCGAAATATGCACGCCACCCCGCGCCAATCGTGAGTTGGCCCTGCCGTAACGGTTGTACAAGTGAGCGCGGTAGCATCAGCAAATCTCCTTTTTACAAGCATCGAACGCAGTGCTCGAAACCTACATATGAAAGTACCCGCCTCCATAGACTTCAGCAACAGCAAACTGACTCATACGTTCATCAAAGGATTAACGGTCGAGTAGCCGTAAACTTCCAAAGATGCTGTGCCGTAGAGAACGCCAGACTTCGCGTTATCCATCCTGGTCCCTAGCTTAGGCATGCCCCAGGAAATCATCTCCACAGGACTGTATGGTGTTAATGTTACTACGCCAGTATGCACATCGCACTGAGAAAACTGCTTAGGGCAGTAGCCAGGAAAATGAGCTTGGCGCAACTCCTCTACCACAGCAAGATTACTGCGATAGCGATCTCCTCGATTCATACCTATCTGCGATGCAGATAGATCATTTCCGAGGAACATCCAAGCCCACTGCACATAATGCTCAAAGTACGTCTGAGACTTCGTACCTTGCGATAGCAACTCTACGGATGTCAGATAGAGCAGATACAAACCTCCATCTACAATCTCCACCTGAGGCCAATCCTGAGCATTGACCATACCACAAGGCTTCCTAGCAGGATTTAACTTGCCGAGCTGACCTGCTATGTAGACATAGTAAGTGTCGAGAACGTCACCGAAAGATGGATTAGCCGGAACTGTCATATATCTCTCTTCCCAAACAAGCAAGTAAGCTTCGTATAACGACTAGGGCCGATAGTCTGAATCAGCTTGTTATGAAGTTCCTTCGCTTGCTCATCAGTTCCTGGCACCATCAACATGCCGTACATCAAAAAATTGTACCACCAAAGAGGGGCAACGCGCGCGTGATCAAAAGTCTTGCATGAACATGTCAGAGTAAGACCGAACGCATCCTTCGGTTCGAAGATCGTATAGGCCAATTTGGCATCTTTGCAGTTAGTCCGATACATCACTGTCTGTCGGAAAGTACTTCCCGTGAAGTTAACTCCCTCACAATTCGCCTCGGACATATCAGCATTATCAAAGTTGCAATGAAAGAAGCAAGAATTGGCCAGCTTAAGCTTGCGCAAATCCTGGCCGGAGAAATCCTGATGATCAAACTTCGTAGAGCCGAGCAGACGATCACGAAAATCACTCTTCAATGCCATAGTCCCCGCCTATATTTCACGCTTAGCCAGTAAGGTTTTCAGCTTCACATAACGCTCAGTGCCAACAAACTGAATCAGCCTATTCTGAAGCAGCTCTTGTTCCGCCTCAGGCCCAGGCTGCATAAGAGATGCGAACATGATGAAGACATACCACCAAAGAGGCGCAACCTTCATGCGCGCAAAAGTCTTACACTGCAAAGTCAAAGTGATACCGAAGCAATCCTTCGGCTCAAATACAGTCATTTCGAGCTTGGCATCTTTGCAGTTAGTCCGATACATCACTGTCTGTCGGAAAGTACTTCCAAAGAACTCAGTACCTTCGCAGTCAGTCTCAGTCATATCTGCATTATCAAAATTGCAGCAATGAAAAAGACTCTGGCGCATCCTCAGATGACTCAGATCCTGGCCGGAGAAGTCTACATTGTAGAGCTTCTTCCTGCTCAGATCTTGATTGCGATAGTCATGTCCCAGATCCATATGCTTTGTGCTCCAACATGATGATACAGCCCTAAGCAGAACTATTCTTCTAGAAAGTGGCTCATATCTAGATCCAGCGTTCCGTACACGCCATAACCCGTACCACCTAGAGCCTCATCACCCGGCGCGGCCGCAACAATGCTGGCGCGCAAGTCGCCTTTGTCAATAGGAGCGCCATTAGCCACAACCACGGCACAGCGCTGTGCCGCATTAGTCATCATACTAGTGGCAAGCTTTTCCCAGTCAGCTAAAGGACGACCTGCAAAATTCGCTTTAGTAAACTCATCCTTGAGAATTGCCAAATAGGTATTTCTCCGGATTCTGATAAAGCCTGTCGGCGCAGTGATCGTCAATACCTTCTCTTCGCCAAGCGTATTCACAGACCATAACGTTTTAGGTCCAGGCTCGATTACGCGATTAACGTAGCCCATATCCCATACAAGCGCTTTTATATAATTCAATTCGTCTGTCGTTTTTACGCCTGAAACAACACGCGACGACAACTTAGATAGACTCGATACTAATGCGTCTATCCCAGTTATCGTCGCGGTTACTGTCATGATGTCCTCGCGTGCTTAGCTCAGTGAAAGCAGAATATTCTGAAGCAGCGCAAGGTTGGCTGCATCGGTCGCATCGGTCAATCCGATCAGACCGCCCGTGCCACCAATACCTCCAAGCTTATCCTTGGCCTCTTGCAGGTTGAGCTGCACGCTCTGCAGCATGCCGGGATAATCTTCGATGGGACCGGCCTGTGCATTCGACTTCGCAGTCGTCGCAGCATTCGGGCCATTGGTAATGACGGTACCCAGATTCGTAAGCAGAGTTGTACTCGCTGGCATTGTTCTTCTCCCTCAAATGAGATCCGGCCCGATAGCCGGTCGGTTAACGTCCGTTACTCTCGCAAATACGCGAAAGACAATTCGGACTGTCGGGCAAGCACTGCTGCACAACAACACCATGCTGCGCTGCCAGACGAGTCGCAAATGTTTTAGAAGCCTCGGTCACCTCGGAAGCCTTCACTGAGATGACGTTACGCTGTCCCTCAGGAATCACGCGCAGCATGTCCTTGTCCTCAGACAGCACAGTAGCACGAATCACTCGTGTCACATTGCCATGAAGCTGCGGTTTGCGAAGCAAGACTGTTCTGTCTATCATGGTTCTCCTCTACTTAGTCTTTGGTAATGCTACACCCATAGCAGAAGAACGCTGCAACGCATTATCACTCTTAGAATACCTATTCGTATCGGACTTGTCGTACAGAGCATGATATGCAGCAGCGTGGTCTCGTGATAGTGCTATGTGAGCCGCAGATGCTTTCTTATCGCCCGACTGTTTAGCGACATTAGCCGCATGTTCGTGCATAAAAGCAAGCTGTGAGTGCTGAGAAGCTAGAGCCTGATCCTTTTTGCCTACACTGGCAGAACGTCCAGTAGGCTCACGTGGATGCTCTTCGTTCCACTTGGTCCAGTCTGCCTGAATGCCACACTTCATCCCTTTGGCATCTAGCTTGCCCTTGTTCCGTTTTTCACCCTTGGCCGTCCGCGAAGTCTTCATAAAAGACCCATCAGCCTGAACAGCAACATGGCGAGAGTTACCGCCCTTGGTCTTGAAGTAGTTACTGGTCGTCACCCCGCCGCGTACCTTGTTGCCAGTGTGGATGTAACCGACCTTGGTGAAGTGAGCATGTGCGCCAGCATGAACAGGCTGAAAACGCGTATCCTGCTTCAATCCTTTAGCCTGGATCGATCGTCCTTCACTTTGCAGTCCAATCGCCGCACTCAAGTTCATTGCATCACCTCGTCTACTTCCGTTCGTTCGCGTTGCAGGTCACAGTCCATACAACCGAGATCCCACCGAGCTCTTCTGGAGCATATTGTTCGATGGTGTAAAGAATTCCGTAAGCATAGATCCCAACCATCTGCGGACACCACCAAAGCTGATCAGGACTAGTCAAGCCTAGCGCAGACTGCTGTGCATCCACAAAGCTGCCAGAGATCACAAACTCTCGTGCTCCGAATCTTAGTTTACCCTGAGACATCCCGATATTGTGCATCGAAATCAACTTTGTCGACGGTGGAGGCCAAATCAGCACATCCGTCGTGCCAGTTGCACCTGCAACTGCAGCTATCGTGTAGCCCAATTGCGCATACAAATCATTCTGAGGCTGCGTGAAATTCCGCAGCCGTATATTAATCGGAGTCCGGGAATTCTGAACATAGCGCTGCTGCGAGTCAATCAGACGTTGTATGCCCATTCCGAGATTTAAGCCGTTGAATCCCATAGCTCCTCAGTACGCCATGATCTGTTTAAACGGAAGCAACAATCCATCCACGGTAGGATCAATAATTGATCCTGGAAGAAAGCCGAAGTTGGCTCCGGCGCGACTCAAGCTCATACTCGTCAGAGCTGTCGTACCGTCACCCTTAGCCATAGCATTTTTTACAAGGCAAGCACACGCCAACTTGATCCCAGGCGGCATCCGATTCGGATCATAGCCCGAGTTGTAAGTGATCAGAATCTCCGAATACCGCTGAAGCTGCAATCCGGCCGGAACCCATACTTCGCCTGATTTGGCGTCGTAGTCCGTATTCGTGATATCGACTGCAACCCACGGAGCAGGGCCTCCAAACATCGTCACCAGATTCAACGGATTGATGAAAGCAAATAGATCAGGGTAAGCGACAGACATATCCTGACGCGAATAGCCATACCTGCCACTCGCCCCCACAATGCCAGAAAGAGTCCCCATAGGACTAATGAATGTATTCGGCTGCAACTGACCTGTCAGGTAATAATTTGTGCCACTCGCGGAAGCCTGCGTCGTCAAAGCATCAATCTGGTCTTGGGTCACAGGAACGATAGGTTTCATCGGCAGCAAGCACAGATTCCTATTTCTAGTCTGCATCAGCATCCGCTGGGTATAAGTTGTGAACACCAGTGAGCCGTTGCCGTCGCCATCTACGCGCCCACATGCCTCATCAATAACAGTCGAGGCAAGGTAGACAAGGTTCATGATGTCGGGCTGTGCAGCCGGACTAGGCAAACCGAAAGCAGTAAGCTCTTCGGGAAAGATGTAGCACGGCATGAAAGAAGAAACGCTCATAGCACCTCTGCGTGGATCTTGGCTGGTCTTTTTCTGTCCTTCGTCGCCAGCACTTTCTGAATGAACTCATGCATAGGAAGCACACTCATTGACTGAAATAAGTCTACTCCTTTTTCATAAGCTGACAGGTACATTTTCTTCGCTCTATCAGCCGATGAAAAGCCTAAGAGAACCTTATCTTCGTCAAAACCGTTTCCATCGAACTTTGACTGATGCACAATATATGCAAACTTCGCGGCCTTCACCGGCCCAAGAAAGCAGTCAACCTCCTGGCCATCCATTCCCTTCGTGCCCTTGATGTATCCGTAGTCACAGGGCATGACAACTGACCACTCAGTGCCATCCGCATTCATGCCTTTGCGAACTTGTCCCTTAGCAGTCTCAATGCTAATCGGCAGTCCCTGAAAAGAAGTGTAGCCAGCCAGCTTATATGCCTTGCTTGTGACGCTCAGTGCCTTCTCGCGGACAGAGCTACGTTCTATCGCTCCGGGAGACATAAAGTCCGCTGCTGCATCCTCGTCAACTGCACTCTCCAGTTCATCATCATAACCGTCACACTTACAACTGCCTACATCACATCCAAAGTCAGGACCATGAGAATGATGAGATATACCATGTCCGCACGAACAGACATTCTGTTTAATAGGCTCGTCATAAATACCAGACGCAGTAAGGTTCCAAGCCGCTGTAGGCTTTAAATCTTTGTTTGGATACAAAGATACGATAACTTTAAACGTATCCTTATCATCCTCATGAGTGCCACTAGGATGATCAAAAGTCACGTAGCGCGCGCCCATACTCCGAGCCTCTGTAAAAATACGTTGCTCGAAGTCAGGCTCTCCATTCATCAAAGCCTCATCTACTGCATCATTAACATCTAAAGTTTTTCCTGGCTTTGCATCCAAAGCAAAAGTACGCGGATGATCTCCCCCACTGCCAGTGCCTGGAATCTCTCCGCGCGCGAATGCATGAGTTTCGTTGTAATCTAAAGCAGTGTAAATAGCCCCAGACGTAAATTTAAGCTTGGCAGCACCTGAGCCGTGAAAGATTAAGCCTCCTTTATCAGGATCAAAAGTACCTACACGTCCACGCGGATCAGCATTTGTTCCCTTCAAAAGTCCATGAGCCTCAGTAGGTGGAGTCTGCTCCAGCAAACCTCCACCACCGACAAACTTTCCATGCTCATCCCTCGGATGTTCTTCTTCATCAAAAGCACTGACTAAGTCAACTAGATCCTGATCCGCTATCTTCGAAGCACGCAGTGCCGCCTGCTGCCCCAGAGACGCGGACGCTTTAACTAAGAAGGCTCCAGTAGCCTTCAAATCTTTATTAGGATACAAAGAAACCACCACCTTAAATACATCTTTAGCTCCAGACAAAGTAGTAGGATGATCAAAAGTCACGTAACGCGCGTGCAGTGCGCGCGCCTCGGCGAAAATACGCTTCTCAAAATCATCCTCCCCTTCCATCAATGCATTGTCTATGGCCTCCCCCACATCCAGAGTCTTTCCCGGTTTAGCTACCAATGCCATAGTCTTAGGCTCATCTCCCTTTCCAGTACCCGGAATTTCTCCGCGCGCGAAAGCGTGAGTCTCATCAAAGTCTAACGCAGTATAAATCTCTCCTGGAGCCGTTTTAAAGTAAGATACCCCGGTCCCGTGAAAGAGCAGACCTCCTTTATCAGGATCGAAAGTACCTACTCTACCTCTAGGATCAGCGCTCGTACCCTTAAGTTCCCCATGAACTTCAGTAGGAGGATACTGATCTAGTAAGCCTTCACCTGTAAACTTTCCATGCGCATCTCTAGGATGCTCTCCCTCGTCAAATGCAGCCACATCCAAGCCTTTCAACAGCGCAGTGATAAACGCTACCTTCTCGGACGGAACCTGTGCAGCATTACCCGTCAAGATGTAAGCTGTGCTGTCAGTAAAGTCATCGTCAGCGCCATGCCGAGCATAGGCGTTAGCAAACTGAGCATCCTTGCTAGGAGTCTCCTTAGATTTACCCTGTGGCCAATCCGGTCTGGTCTCATCATATGGAGCCATATTCCCGGCAGGCTCACCAAGCTTCCAGCCCGACAGCTTCCTCCACGCCTGGACGGTCTCCTTAGGCAAAGAGTTATACAGCCCATGAGTACATTCATGCACAAACACATGAATCAAGATAGGCGTTTTTACAGTCTTCCCATAAGTCTTATTGCTATCGATAATCGAAGGGCTGAGACTCACTGTCCCGTTATCAAACTTGCCAGTGCGCCGCCCCAAGGACGGATCAACCTGCACTCTATGCACATTCCTGCGTATAACCTCCGGCAGGCCCGTGTAGACCCCCTGTAAGCGCTTGGCGACGGATTCTAAGGGAATATCCCAGACCACATCAGCCGATGCCTTCAAATCTGACACCTGAGACAGATCGATGTACTTGGCTTTTACCTTCTTACCGGACAGGAGTGCTAGCACACTGCGATGGTTTCCGTTATGCACGTAGAGCCCATCTTTTGACTTCAGCACGATAGCAGGCTCAGGATCGGTGCCATGATGAGCAAAGTGAATCAGATCGGCCTGCTGCACAACAGGCTGATTCGTCACCAGATCATGAGGATCGAAATGATGCACTGGAGCATCATCGACCAACTTGTCACGCTGAGCAACCGGAAGCAGCTTAAAAGCCAGAGCATCCTTCGGCTTCGAAATTATCTTCAATGGAGTCTTCTTCCATGCAGACTTGCCGAATCTCCGCTCCTTCGATCTCTTCAATACTGACCACATCCCGGTTGGTGTTGGCGCATCAGGTAGAGCCTTGATCTTGTCTACCAGGGCAGAAGCGGCTTTGATGTCAGGATCACTCAAGAGCTTGCCAGAGTTGTTCTCTACGGCCACAGCCCTATCATCGTAGAGCTTTACCATACCGTTGTCTTTTTCATTGGTGATAGCCAGCGTCTGGCCGAGATACTTCTGGCACCACTTCTCGATGGCCTTTCGAGCAATCCCGTCAGGATCGTCAGCAACACGAGCAGTGAAGATTTTCACCTTGTCACCATCAGCCAGATGCTGCTTGACGATGTCAATCATCTTCACTATCGGCTTGCCAATCTTGTCTGCACCATGCCAACCATCATAGTGAGCAAGCGTTCCGTCCAGGTCTACCCCGATCCAAGGTTCGACCGCATCAGCCTCGAGCTGGTATTGAAGCTGTTTCAGACGCCCCAACGCTGCCCGTACATTGACCTGTACAGGCTTTACAGACTCCGTGGATAGCAATGAGAGGTTCACCAGTACAGAATGCCGTATAGAAGCTGGCCCTGCAACAACAAACTGACCACATAGATAGAGGCCAGCCGTAAGACTGGCCTCTATCTACCAATTACAAATAGCAATCATGCCTGTGCAAAAACACCAGCGCGCGCATCCTCACAAAACGCAGCCGTGGGCTGTTTGGCATTGTACTCGGCCGCAAACAATTCAGCCTTTGCCCTGGCCTTCGCATAGGACGACCGAGGGCCTGTATTCCGTAAGTAGCCCTCGCCGAAATACCTGATCTCGATACCGCGTACCGCAGCGACAGCCGAATTGAGAACCTTCAGCGGCTCAACTCCATCCGGCACAATCTGGACAGCGAAGTAGGTATCCGGGCCACCAAAACCGCTACCTGAGCCTACTGATTTCTGACTGCAGACTTCGACGATTGCCTTTGCCATGTCGATCTCCTCCCGACTACATTTCTAGTATACACCATTGTCGAATCGTGTCAAGTCTTTATTTTCGGTCGATATATTCACAGCACCCAGCCGGGTCCACCTTCACCATCCCACCGGCATCCCTTGACAGCCTGGACATCTTGCACATAATCATCTGGGAACACGCGCCAGCATAGAAGTACTCGCAATTGTCGCATCGGAACGGACCCTTGCTTCCTGATTCGTAGCCGGTACCAGCCTCGCCTTTGATCGCGGACTGATCGACCAGTGAAGTCCCGACCGCGCGCAGATTGAGCATAGTTGACAGATTCATAGCTTCTCCAAAAGAAAGGCCCCGAGTCGGAACCCAGGGCCTTCGTTTAGTCAGTCGAATTAACGGTCTGCGCTACGGTTACCGAATAGCCAAAACCGCCTGATGTGCGTACGGAGCGCCTTCCACGTACGGAGCACCAAATTTGACTACAATATATTGACTGGAAAGTGACCCGAGCAATCCAAGTTGAAACACGCGAGGCAGAGGATCAGTCAGATACGCGTACTTGATCATGTCCACATCGGACAAGATGAAGCCCGTATACTGAGTCAAGCCACCACCGGCCGACACGTTGTTGAGAGCCGAGTCACTGACCAAAGGCAGAATACCGACCTGCGTCGGAATGCCATTGACCACCACACCGGGCAGAACCTCAACTTGGTTGTAGAAGAGCTGACGACCCGCGTCATACACTTCCTTGTCGAACAAGTTGCACAAGGTCGGGTTGCCGTAGATCGCAGTAGGCCGAACTTCAAAGTCCTGCCGGTTCGCCATGTTCGCAACTGCCAGCTTGTAGCCATCCACCAAAGATCCACTGGCCGCGATGCTGACAGTGCCCAAACCGTAAGACGAATTGTTACCGGCGATGATCTGGCCACTGATGCCGTAGTACTGCGTCGAAGTCTGCAAGAACAGATCCGTGTCGTTTCCATTCCACAGATTCTGATCATGCAGCTTCAGAACGCCACCGACAGTGTCGGTCAGATCCTTAGCTTCGAGGTATGCAAACTGCCCCTGCTGCTGGTTGATTTCCACATCGAACAGACCGTAGTTGATCTGAGCGACAATGGCCTTCAGCGCCACCACACGCTCCTGGCGGACCGGCTGTGACGCCGTAGCCACCAGAGCACGAGGATTGGTAGCAGTGGCCGTAGGAATAGCAAGCTGCTCGAAGTAACGGTGAGGCTGGCCGGTCGCCAGAGTCTGATTGATACGCTGGCCGAGAACAAAGCGATGGCGTACCATATCCACGATCTCAGTCGCATAACGATTGACCTCGATAGCGCCTGGAGCAAGGTAATCCGCCGCTGCCGAGATAGTGCCTCCAGCCTGACTGCCACCCCGGCCAGCCATACCGATCTGAGACAAGATCTGGTCATTTGACGGATCAACGAATGATGCTGTGCCTTTCATATTCAAATTCCCCCTTCAGTTGATGTCCGCCAATTAGCGGCTGGTTCCGCGTTCGACTCGTCCCTCGTCCATCAATCCAGACTTCAGGAAAGCATTCTTCATCGCCATACGATCCTGTGCACCGAGATTGAGGCCACTACCTGCCAGAATGCCATCAACTTCGGCGACAGTCATCTTGGTGCCCGTGCGGTACAGATCACTGGCATCGATGTTGGCCTTTGCAAGCATCGCGGAAATCTCAGGCGCAACGGAACGACGCCCAAGAGTCTCACTAGCAGCGGTAACCTGCGAAGAGAGCTTCGACATCTTGCGGTTGAGCTTGGCAATAGCCGAAGCATGAATGCTCGCCTGATCATGCAGCGCGCGCTTTGCGGCCTTCAACTGATGACGCAAAGACTTGAGCCTCGCACTCTCCACAGTCTTTCCAACCTTCTTGATCAGCTCGCCTGCACCGTCTTCGCCGTGATTGGCTGCATCCTCGTTCAGATGACCTGTATTGCCCTCACCCTTGTCAGACTCTTCAAGATCGCCAGTGCCAACTGCGGAATCCAAATCCTCATCCTCATCCGCGTCGTCATCCTCAGTACTGGTCGACGAGCTCGTAGTCGCAGCGCGCACACGACTGGTTGTCACGTCACCATCTTCGCTCGAAGACGAACTCGAGCTAGCAGGCGCAG
>WSSedL2TaDRAFT_1000017_pt1 | contig 17755 bp, 13 predicted proteins | sample WetSurSiteL2Tule_FD_9463 | JGI IMG/M metagenome (IMG submission 9463)
TTACCCGCCTCTTCTTCTGGAATACGGATAACATCTTTTAACCCTGAACCTATAAGAGCAGTAGAAGATTTTGGAAACGCGCCCTTGTAGGGTACATAATAATTCACCTCTCCGAGTTCTTGAGCAAGTCTAACTGCTACTTCTTCAAAAAGACCGTAGTCATATTGAATACAGCGGACTTTATCAAGGGGAAGATTTTTCATTCCTTCTTTTGGCAATGATTCGCGCAACCTCTTCGATAAAGTAGGATATATCAATTTCCCGTCTTTCTTTGCCCTTGAGATTTTATCTACAAACTCTGCGTCGCTCAAGTCTGCATATTCATCGTATTGTTTTCTTAATCGTTCAAGTTCGGTCATATCAATCTTCAGGTAAATTTAAACGGTTCTTGCCAAGACTTTTTTTCTTCGGTTCTTCCGATGCTTTATTCAAATCCTCTGAATATGGCTCTGCTTTTTTTTGTAAATCTTTTATGACGGCTTTTTCTTCAACTAAATCGTTCCATTTTTTCTCCCCCTGTTTACGCAACTCACTATTAAGATCGATTGTCACTAGTCTTCCCTCGAATACTTTGGTACTATTATTTTCCGGCAAATTTTTCTGGACATAGGCGTTATCAAGGTCTTTGTCTATCTCTTCAATACTTCTATTTCTCCCACGCCCCGCTTTCACTTTATTGGGTGTTTCAGCGGGCATGTCTTTTTCTATTGCACCAAGGGACTCAAAAGAAGGTTTGCCAATACGTTTATCTATTAAGCTCTTTATAGAAGTTTCGGAAAAATCATTCTTTTTGAATAGGTATAATTCTGTAGATACGTCGGCATCTTCACCAACGAATGTAGTCGTAACCTTTAGCAATTTATATTTATTATCAGCCAACGCAACTTCTATTGTTAGTCCATCGCCATAACCCTTCTCACCATATTCATATACCGTTTTGAACGGACTAATTTTTTTTATATCTTCATCAAGAAGCGCTTGCCATGCTTTATTTTTGCGCCATGGAGACGATGGACTATCTACAGCATATTTCACAAGCTCAATAGTGTTGGGTCTGTCGGCCTTCCACGCCTTATTCTCGTTAGAATCGAACTTGCTAATCTTTCCATCATCCCATAATTGAATGGGCTTGCCTGTAAAACGACTTTCACCATTGTCAAATATTAACTTAACTTCATCATATTTGATGTCTGTCAATGGGGTCATCTTTAGTTTTGCTTCAATTAGTGCGTCTCTCTCAGACCCTGCGTACCAATTTCCACCGGTATGCATATTGTGTGTTGTATAATATCGCCCTTCTTTTCCTTTTGAAATCGGAAGAATCGCGCCTCGATCTCCTAATTCCGGCAACCTTAAGACCTGCATAAGAATGTTTCTATCAACCCAACTCGGCAATTGCGGTTGGACTTTTTTATATTCGCGGACAAGCCAACTTTGATTATGAGACCATACGCTTTCTTTGTTTCCTTCATGATCGTTTTTTGCAGTGAAAATAGACTCGCCATCGGTAAGCAAAAATCCATCTTTTATTGTCGCAATAGGAATAGACGAATTAAATGCTTTTTTTGCTATATCTTCTTTTAGTGGTTCAATATCTATCTTAACAGATTGAACTATTTTTGCTATAGAATCGTTTTCGGGGGTTATGTCTTTTAAAGATTGTGTTGGCACGTCAATTGTTTCGCCAGTTTCTTTTTTTATACGGGTATATTCATTGGGGAACAATTTGGATTGATCCACAACTTTAACTTTACCAAATTGATAAAACTTTTCGTCTCCAACGGCGAGATTTTTAGAAAGTTCTTTTTGCTCGGATTTTTCTATTTCCCACGGTTCTTTCCCCGAAGTCTTCATAGTTTCAACATTGCCGAGATTCGCACCCTCGTCATCAATTTGTGCTTGTGCAGAAAGTTTCAAGGCCTTGGCTTTGTCTGTTTTCAAAATCTTATTCGATTCGGCTAAGTTTTGATCTCTCCGAGCTTCAAGTTCCTTTACTCTATCGGGATTATCTTTAGCAAATTTAATAACTTCTTCACGGGTTTTAAATTCAGGAAGTGCACTTTGTTCTGATGCGCCGGTAGGTTGAACCGGTTGCTCAAACTGCTCCCGTTTTCGGTTCAAAGCTTGCTCAAGCGTCTCACCTTCTTGCTGTAAAAACGAAGTCTTAGTCTGCGGATCGGTGAACATAGGTAAAGATTTACCTTTTCCCATATCCTGCATACCGTTGAAGGTTACGCCAGATTCTTTGGCTTGTGCAGTATAATCGGGGGCTGCCGCCATTTCAACACTTGGCTGAACAGATGGTACCGGTTCGGGTATAGGTTGTGATATTTTAGGATTTTCCCCCGTTTGTGGCGGTTGTTCCAATGGAGTTTCTTTAATCTGTGATTGACTTTTATCAAGAATATCTGCCGCTTGTCGAATTGTAATAATTTTTTTATCAGCAAGAGCGAGTAAATATTCCTGAGCTTTATCGCTTTCTTTGGGCATATTTTGAGAAATACGGTCTAATACTGGATCAGACATGCCTTTTGATGCAGTAGTCGGGGTTGCCGGTGTTTGTTCGCCTACGGGCATTTGTGAGCCACTGGAAGGGGTTGTAGTAGGCTTTACAGGTTCTACTCCACCTTCTGCCGGATTGCCTGTCTCAGGATTAAGAGGGGGAAGGTTCCCAAGTCCCGGAGTAGGGGTCATTCCGCCTTTGGGCTGATCTGTAGGACTGCCGCCGGTCGGAGCGGAACCGCCCGATGAGGGCGGTGCTGGGGGAAGTTGTTTCGGTTCTACGACTGTAGCCGTCGCCTCTTCTGTCGGTGGTTTTTGCGAAAAATCAATAGGAAATTCTTGCTCTGTATTATTTATAAAATCATTAAGCCTTTGCTCCATTTGTTCTTTGGGAATCTTGCTGCCCACCAAATCATTGAACTTTTTAAGGTTATTTTGCAATGCCTCTTCAATAGCTATTTTTGTCATTGAACCGGTTGAGGTTTGCTTCCCAAGTATTTGCTGTAATTTGCCTATAGCATGTCTTGAAATAAAATCAAGAGCTTTAATTCCAAGATTCAAAGTCTTGCCTGCAAGTCCGAGTTGCGGAAGTCTTTTTTTCGCGTTAAACACATCGCCTGCCATTTTTGACATGGCATCGCGGGTTGTGATTAAATCACTCAATGTAGCGTCTGCTTCATTGTAAATGGGGTTATTAAATTTTGTTCGAGCTATATCCTTAACGCCTTGCCGAGTATTTTCAGCGGCTTGTTTTGATAATCCAGAGGAAAGCTCTCCGTTTGCATTAAAAGCATTTAAATCTCTTCCGTGCTGTTTTGCTATATCGTTGACATCTTTTATCGTTAGTCCGGCAGTATTTGCTTTGTCCATCCAAGAGCGAATCTTTGCGGCTCCTTGCACATTATTCGTCTTTTTATAAAAATCCCACATTTGAGAAAGAGCATCTTGAACAAAATTATGTGTATAAGTCTTTCCTTCAACATCAATACTCGAAGAAAGGTCTTGCAATGGCATTGCGCGTTTATCTTTTGCAAGAGCTTCATCTAATTTATTGGAGATATTCGTTATTCTATTCTGGATAACATTCTTCGCGCCCTCATACGTCCGCGTTTTTGAAAGGTCTGTTCCGACCAATACTCTTTGAGCCTGCGGAACCTGTTCTTTTGTCTTTACTTGTGATATTCGGGACGCAAGTTGTTTTGCTTCCTCACCCTTGCCATATTCCTTTAGTGCCTTTGCTTGTGCCACTTCCATTGGCGTGGATGGTCGATATTCTTTGGCCATATATCCAACAATCTTACCAGCAAGCATACCAGCAAGTAATTGCGTTCCCAACGCACCACTTTCCGTAGTAGTCCTTGCAAGGTTTTGATATTCTTCAGGTGTAACATTAGATTGACCGAAGACATTAGCCAATGCACTTAAAGCATTCCGTTCTCTTTCGGGCGTTAATCCAATAGCACTTAATCCAGACTGTATCCTACCTGCCACAGTTTTATACGCCGCCGCTGGAAGATTGAATATATTCGTTGCTAAATTTGAAAGCGGTTTCCCGACAACTGGAACTTGTTCAACTTCTTTCTGTGCTACAGATAATGGAGAAAATGCAAGTCCGGTCATTCCCTGAATTACATTTTGAACGCCTGCGGCCATAGGTGCTAATCTTCCAGAAGTTATTTCTTTACCGCCGCGTAAGTATTGCTGTACCGGTGCGTTCATAGCTTCCTGAAATGCGGGAACTATACCCGTGGGTTTTTCTTGCGGTGCTTCTTGCACTTGTTCGGAAGTATCAGTAACGGGTTTTGCTGTTGATAAATCAAACCCACTTTTTACCGGCTTCGCTGTCTTTAAATCAAAAGGCACTACCTCACCTCTTCAAATTGTTTTCCATCTGGGCTTACATACGCCTTATTCCCTTGAGCGTCTACGTGCAAAGCCCATCCTTTAGCGTTTGTTTGCCCTGTTTGCTGGGTCGTTCCGGTTTGCGGTGAGCTTGACGGGTCTATTTTGTCCCAATCTATTTTTACGCCTAATTTCTCAAGATTTTTTAAAGCCTTTCTTGCCGTAGGATAAATAACTTTGTTCGGTTCAGGTTCTTTGCCCATCGCAGATTTATATCCGTCTCGAATTGTAGCCACCGCGCCGGAAAGAAGAGCCATCGTTGTATTAACAAACGCGCCCTTTTGTACGGGAGCATTTTTAATGGTATTCAAAATTCTTTCTTTTTCTTGTCCTACGTCTGTGGCAGAAGCATTGCCGCCCTTATAGAATGCCGCCAATTCATCGGCAACACGTTCCGCCGCCGTGTTAAAAGCTGTAACCTCCGGACTTCCAGAATTATCTGCTAACCATGCGCCGAGAGTATTATATGATTTCGTGAACCATCCGCCCTTATCGGTAAGTTTTTTATCAATCATATCTCCCGCTTTTTTCACTTCTTCCATGTGGGTCAGGGCTGTGTTAACTTTACCGATTCGTATTTTTTCAGCACCACTTTCAAACGATTTTTTGTAGTTCTTCATTGCGGGAAATTGCGTTTCATCCCATGTATCTTTATAACGCTGTACTAATGGAGAGATTTCGGATTGTAAATATCCCTTACCACCTCGGAAATTTCTTGTAGGCGTTTCGGTAATCGGTACCACGTTATCACCGACCAACTTAACGAATCTCGCAAGGTCTGGGTCTTTCTTCGATAAGTCCTTTATAAATTCATCGCCAGATAAATCGTAATTTATGTTTGGAAGCTTTGGAATTCCCGGAATCGGCTTGGTGTATGGTTTTTTTTCTTGAGTTCCCGGAATAGGCTGTTTTGTACTAGCATCGATCTTTTGAGTTGTGATAAACGTTCCACCGTCTGGAGTTGTCGTGATTACCGGAACTCCATTTTTATCTACTACCGTTTGATCGAAAGTTTGCTGCCTATTCGATAAAGTTTTAAAGTCTTCTGCCGCTTGCGCTTGCCCTTCCGGTGTATCTGGATATTTCCCACGGAAAGCATCAAATTCGCTTTGTCCAACGGGTTTTTTGGGTATTCCCTTCGATACGACGTTTCTATTGCCAAAAGCATCTGTTTGAATAAGATTCTTTGTTGTGTCTTCTTCTGAGTATTTCGGAGCGAATAATTGTTCCGCGCCCAATCTTTGTTGAAATCCTTGTGTTCCCATCAATTCGGGGTTACTTTTTGCTATAGACTGTAAAGCTTGAGAAACAGACATTCCGGGAATGGTTTGAGTCTCTTTTCTGCTCCCGAAAATAGGCTGACTAATGGCTGTCTGTGCTTCAGGAGAAATTGCCGGAGCTTGTGTCTTTGGAAATAAACTTGTTGCAGGCGTTGTAATCGGAACATTTCGCATCGGAGCCTGTTCTTGCGATAATTGGACAGGCGTTTCGACCTCTCTTTGTGTCGGTTGCATAGCCTTTAATACGCTCTGCGTAAATTCATCTTCCTTGCGCTGTGTATGCATCTTGGTTAATGAATCATTCAGAGAATCTATATTTTTACCGATCTGATTCCAGAATACTGAATTCATGATTTATCCTTTACCAAATTCCGCCAGCCCAAGTGTCATTACCTTGCGCGTCTTTTTTCATTTTCTTTTTGGTGAATAAATCCATTAAAAGATTGCTCGAACCGCCGCCGGTGCCTATTTTAGCAAGGTTTGTTACCCCGCTAAAAATATCTCCAAAAGTAGAGGTATCGCTAAGTTGTGAACCAGCCTGTTCTTTTTGCTCTTGTGAACTCATAAGCATATTGGCGATATTTTGTTCATCGCTTCGTTCAACGTCAAGTCCTGTTTTAGCCGCGTTGCTTTCAAGTTCTCCCCATGACGGAGCAAATGCAGAAGTAATCCCACCGAATGTAGCTTGAGGTGTAGCGTTCGAGCCAGACATTCTTGCACCAGCGGCCGCATTGGCTTGAGCTTGCCTTGTGGCTAAGTTCTGCCTTGCAGGATTAAATGTTTGCGAAACATCAGCCGCACTTCTCTTTTTCAGCCCAAAGATATTCTGGACATCTCCGGTATTTTTGATTTTATCCCACCAGTTATAACTTTCTTTCGCGGCGGTTTCTTGTGGAGATGAAAATAGATTTGACCAGAATGACATAAGTTCCTCAATCTTTCTTATTTGAAATATAATAAACTGTTTCCACTATCTCAATCCGACTGCTAAATAATAAATTGTTCCTGCGACATCGACATCGACATCAAAACCGGTTACGGTTATGTTCTTAGCAATGTGGGTGTTTAAACCAAATGGGTCTGTATCAATCGTCCATACGGAAACAATCGGGATTGATGAAAATGCTTTTGTAGAATCAAATACGATTGAAGATGTACCCGCCGAAGCCGCCTGACTTCCAGACTTGGAAAAGAATGTTAGTTCAATGTGCGTATGATCGCCGAAAGCCGCGTGTAAATGATCGGTTCCGAATCCGGGAAATTGTGTCATTGTCAACGCCGCAACTTGATTCGATAAGGCTGTAATTTGAGATTGAATCCCAGAAATATCCGCCTGCGTAGTCTGCGCATTTTTATAAATATGGTTTTCAAAATCAGCCGTTGACCGCCGCAATTGCTCTATGGTCGGATTTCTTAAATTCGCTATGTTGGCAAATTTCTGCATTATCTTACAAGTATATCTCCACTTTCAATAGGTTGCATATATGTATGAAGAAACTTTATTTCTATTGCGTCGCTTGTTGTTGCGGTTGTTCCAGTTATTTCAACTACAGGAGCCTTGCATCTTGACCCCAGCGGAGCCAGAACTTGCACTTTATGCGTTCCCGAAGGAAGAACAGCCGTCTTAATTGCAGTTGAAGAATCATCAAGATATAAAGATAACGAAAACGCGAATGTGGTCGTATAGCTAATTATAAACCCAAGTATCAAAGCATCATAAGTCATGGCCTTTTCTAATTGCAAAACTTCTAATTGATTGCTTTTCCATTTGAAAGAATAATTCGTTGCATTGAATCTGTCCGCAGTCGAACTAATGGTTAAAATCTTTCCCGTAATAACATCGGTTTTGGCAATGAGAAAATCAATCGTTCCGTCTGAATTTTGCTTTATAGCCGTCGGAATATCGGTATATCCCAATTGAACCCATTGGTAGGCCTGTTCATTCTCTACTTGAATTTCTCTCCGGCCTAAGTCATATTGCCAAATATCGCTTCCGACGCATACTAAGAGAGCTTCATTCACTCTGTCAATAACGAATAAAGACGCTTCTCTTTGCGCTGTACTATACGTTCTCCACGCTACAGACCAGGTGGGATTGATAAGTTCTACTCCGCTATGAGAAGCAAAAGAATAAATTCCGTTATAATCAGCCCAGTAAACAATATCATCATAAGAAACTACAGAGCCTTGACTACAACAACCTATTCCTCGTGAAGCTACTTCTCTTTGATACGTAGCGTCGTTATTCATTGTTTCCAGAATAGAACTGCGTTTCTTCAACACTAAGATTCTTTCGTTTGAATCGGTAATTGCCGCGATTGAATCCCCGTCCCCGTATTCTAAATTCTGTGGATTAAGATAATCAAATACATCTATTTGTTGGTTCCCATCTCCACTTATACAATTGACTAAAAGGCTATTCTTAAACGTCTGCCCAGAATAAACATCATAGAAGTTTCCTACATAAGACTTTACACCGATTATATTCCCAGCGGAATACCTTACAACTCCAGATTGAACATAAGTCCGTCCCATATCTACTGTGATCTCTGCACCGATAGCCTCATAGTCCGATTCTCTTATACTAATAGTCGCGCTTCGATGATAGAAATGTTTTGCAGTCGCATTATAATAAGCCGCAGCGTCCCATGTTTCTTCTGTTACAATTCCAGTTGAAATATCGGTTACAACCGTTAAATCTCTTTTAAACAATCTATAAAATGCTGCACCATCTTTGCTTACATAAATATAAACATATTTCATGCGTTTAGGAATGGCACCGGCACTTACCAATAATTTAAAATCAATTCTCTTTGTCCCATCCGATGCTATGCTATAGGTGGTGGGGTTTGTATCGATAATAAATCCATCGCCATAAAGATACGTAGAAAATGCCATGTTTTCTGTCGTGTTTGTTATCGACAACTCAGAAGAATAGCTTGGATTATCGGTAGAGGAAGCCGCAACGTCAAGTTCTTTCATTATAACCCGGCTTCCATTATAATCTATATAAGCGTACAGGGAAGTTCCGTTTGTTACAAGTATTCCATCTGTCGCAGTAGTAAGAGATAATTGGCTAACAAGTTCTAAATCTGAAACATTGCGTTTTTCGACAAAGATTCCAGTCGCTGTCGTTACTTTTTGAATGCCGTAAATATAACTTCCAATAACACACAATGGCGATATGGATGGATAATCATCTGTCGCTCCGATATCTTTGTTTATAGAAAGAGAAATATCCGATGCCAAAAACTTAAACCAATGCGAGTTATTACCGGCGGCGTGAACTGCGGCAAAAACATACCCACCAGAATAACCTATAGCATTAGCATACGCTTCGTCGGAATACCCAACAGCGCCATGAGATGTTGTAACCACATTCATCGTGGTATCGTACTTGGACATTCTCCAATATGCAGCCGTAAACTGAATAGTATCGAAAATATACAAATACGTTCCGTCCGTTGTACATTGTGGCGAAGCACTTGCTTTATTAGTCAACCATTGCGTTATTTCCGTTGTTGATGTTAATGTAAATGTGGATATATTAATTTTTGCGAAGTACTCATAATTATCCCCATTGGGAACGTTGTACATGACATATATACTATCACCAAGAGTGATTATTTCATCGAACCTGTAATCAGACGCAGTACTAATTTGAATCGCCGCAACAAATGTATAATCTGCTAAATTATACTTATTAATAATCCTCTTATTATCTACATCGGCTCTGTAAATATAGTTTCCACTTATTGCTATTTTTGATAATGCAGAAGTTACGGAATACTTTGAAGCCAATGCGCTTATCGCGCCTATGTAGGCTTCTCGTGCTACAGCGATTTGGTTATCATCCGTTCCGATTGCAGCTTTAAACGTATAGTTCCCAGCGGGAAGGGGACTTGAAGAATCTACCACCGCAGAAATAAAATCCATACCGACCGCATATCTCCAAGTGTCCAAGCAACCGACATCTAAAACTATTCTATCAATAGAAGCATCTGAAGTTGCCCATGAATAAGGTTTAGTTCTGAATCCCGCCATCAAAGATACATCGGTAGAATTATTCCCCGAAGTCATTCTGATTTCATTTAAGTAATTGAAAATATATGAAGAAATTGACGAGGGAAGTTCTTTATTCAAGAACGACCGGCAAAGAATTATTTTCTCTCCTGCCGTAGTCCTCGCCGCAGTAGTAATGCTTGCATTCGCTCCAAAATACGTTACACTCGAAGACGTGGAGCTTTGGACTAAGAAATAATTATCGACATCATTGGCTTGTGTAAAGTCCTCAAAAACTACAGTCCAGTTTTTGTAATAATCTGCCGCCGCGCCAGTATCTGTGAAATTCAACGTAGAGGTAGAACTTGCTGAAGTTAACTGAACTATCTCTATCTCGGTTAATTCAAGCCATGAATCAATCCATGCGCTACCAGACCAATAAGGACGCATCCAGACACCGAACCGAGGGATTGTAACGCCACTGCTATATCGACTTACTTTCGTGTATGTTCCGACAAATACGGTAACGGACTTTCCCCCATGTTCAGCTACATAGAAATTTGCAATATCCTTTCCAACGATGGCAGTTGTATATGTATCAGAAACAGGAATGGCGAATTTAGTGGCATATCCATCTGGAAGCTCTAAATGTCCTCTATTTCTGTTTCTTACAAGTCCGTAACAAGATTGTGCCGAACCAATGGGAGGATTGGCTATGTCTTGACTAATTCCACCAAAACTATTTATTGGAATTACGCTCATTTATTTCTGATCTCCAAAGCCTTTACTTTATTTGCCTCAGTCGATGTATACATTTTATTATAAGAATCGTGACGGCCAACAAGGTCTACTGGAAGTTCTTTTCCAATATCAATTAAATAACTCGCTACAGTTTCATCGATTAACATTCTGTTTTGTTCGGGAGGAATGTCTACCATGTTTGAGGCCGTAGCGTCTGTATAAAATGCGGGTTTCCCTCGGTACTCTCCTGTAACCGTTCCAAGCGCATTGGCCGTTGAAGGAACGAATAATTCAATCGTATCGCCTCTTTGATGCCAAGCAATATCTTTTTTGATCGGGTCTAAAGCTAACCCACCGAACAACTGTGTATCTTCATATTTCTTGAACATTCTATTTTTTGCGCCAATCGTCCCTGTGGCGTTATCATCATAAATCTTTAAGAAGTCTTTGAAATAAATTCCCGAAACATCAATTGTTGTCGCGGAATAAGACAGAATTTCAACCGACATTAATGTATGTGTAGCGGAAGCGTAATTTGTTGTGTACGTTCCGCTAATAATTGTAGCAGTGGCCGTAGTCCCGCCCGTTACAACCCTTGCCAGACATTGGCCGACCAACGCTCCGGTTGTTCTTAATGCGAGTACAAGGCTAAGAATGCTGCCGGCTATGAAGTTTCCGCTGGTAACAGTTATCGTAACCGTAGTCCCAGAAACCGAACATGCCGTAATAGTTCCAGAATTGACAACCGCATCTTTCCTGAAAACTTGATCCGTTGACGCTACAGTCAATACCGCAGACTTATCATACCACGGGTTTTGAAGTCCGTCTAACATCTGATAAATTTTCATCAGATTGTTGTTAATATAAAGCTGTCGGTATTGTAAATCAATTTCGCTTTCGGAAAGATTTCCCGCCTGTTTCATACAGAGATAATCAAGTTGCGCAAAAGTTATATTGTTTTTCATCGTTTACTCCAATTTCGTATTTTTAGTATCTTCAATTACGTAAGTTATGGCGCGTTCTATGATTTCTCCGTACCAATAAGGATTTAAAAGTAAATCGCTTGAATCTGGCGAGGCATCGCTTACCATTGCATCGGCAACGGTTATGTTTCCAGTCGGAATAGCTTCGCCACGGATAATGACAGAAGATGTGCTGACAAAACTTTCGATAATTCCCTGATAAACAGCGGAAGAGGAGCGAATCATTATCGTTTTATTTACGTCCGTAGTCGCAAACGACGTGTTCATCGCTATCATTATCGCCCTTGTCGCGGTTAGAAATGCACCGCTTCCTGTGCTGAAGTTCCCACCACCGGAACCCAACGTAGGCGTTATGTCTTGATGTGTTACAATATATCTTGGAACAACACTCCCCGAAGTCAAACCAAGCGTCTTAATGTTTGAACCCTCTTCCCAGAATACAGGTTTTGTTGCCGATGCAATGGTAATTGGTTCAGTCCCGTTCTGAATCTGTGCTACCCTATATTGCTCTACTTTTGTAAAGTCAACACCAGAGGCATAAAGATTCAAGATTGAGAAACAGTCTGTAGGTTTTGCAACTACACCGCCCGACAACGTTAATGAACCGCCGGTTTTTACATACTCAGGGAACACATCTGGAAAGTGTCTCTGATAATTGTTTATCTTCTCAATCAAAAAATCCCTTATAGCTCGATTCAAATGGTAGGTTGCTAATACATTTGTATAGGTAACTCCGTTTGCAGTCGCGGATATGATCGGGTCTTTCATTCGCTGAAAGATTTCTAAAAGTAAACTATTGAATTTAGTGGTCATACAAACGCATCTTTCATAGAATAATCTATTTCTTGAACGCCCTGTATGCTCTCTTTTATCTCTTTTTCCATTTCAGATTGAGCTTTTTCTTTATACAACTCGGTATAGTCGGGAGCGTAAACAGCGGTTACACCATATTCAAGAGGAACGTCCCATTGTGCCGGAATTTCAGGATCGGTGAATATATCCGGTATCTCTACAGAAGGAAGTAAATAGGCATCGTACGTCGTGCTCACTGATACTACCGGAGCCTTTGAAAGTGTTAAAGTTCCATTCCAAAGATAAGCGTAGATTTTGTTATACGGAGGATGCTGTAGAATCTGATTCCATTTATTTGATTCATGAATTATGTCAATTCCACTATGCCAAGTTGAAGGCGTATAAATCTGTTTGATCTTGTAAACGGTAGGGTCTACCGTATAAACAGAGGTTCCCGCAATTAATGCAAGCGTCTTCGTTCCTTTGAATGCGTAATAATCTCGGCAGAGTTCATCTTGGATTAAATTCAACCTATCAATTAAATCTTCAATTTTGTAGGTATGTTCTCCGGGGTCTTTCAGATTCTGAAGAACCCTGCGGATAATTTTATTTGTTCTAACATACGCGGCAGTCGTAAAAATAACCTCGCTTCCATATGCTGTGCCTACTGAATTTGTGGCATAAGCTCTTACAAAATAAGGAGTCATCTGATCTAAACTTGTGAGAGAACTTATAAAGACCCCGGTTCCCGTCCCGTCGCTTGTAAAACTATCAGATATTGTCGGGGTTCCTGTCGTATTCCAGCATACACCCCTTGCGATTACAGTATCGCCACCATCGCCTGTTATATTGCCGCCGCTTATGGCGGATGTTTGCGTTATACTTGAAATGGCCGTCGTTATTACCGTTGGGATTGTCGAAGGTATCGCCTCGGTTACGCTGGCCAAGCCATAATTCGCTATCCATAGATTGCCAGAAGAATCAAACGTTGGACAAGAAGGAATCGCGTTTGCCTCGGTTGTGATAATCTCAGATATTAGTGCACCGTCAGAATAGGCCAACTTCAAAATTCTGTCTTCATATGTAGCGTCTACAACATATAAATTCGCCGAGTCTTGTGAAAACCCAGATAGATACCCATCTCCAACGTTAAAATCAACTCGTACCCCGCCTGAGGTCAAAGAGATAAGCGGCTCTGTTCCAGATTCGGCAAAGGTTGTTAGCCAAATAAGATTTTTATACCAAGCGATGTTTAGAATAAATCCAGAATATGTAACCGTGATATACGAAACATTGTCGGATTGATCTATTATTGCAACATAGTTATAATTTATTCCACCATCAGTTTGAGACGCACACAAAACAAGAACTTCAACACCATTATCTGTTATATCGTTAGGCCATGCATATTGACTTAGTGCGATTGCTTGGACAATATTCCCCGATAAATCACATTTCAACACAAAATAGTTAGGCTGACCAACCTCTATAGATTGTTTGATTGCCAAAAGGTATAAAAAACCATTGAACACATGAGATTTGACTACCCAAGTATAATCGGATAACGTAAAAATTTCCGGGTGTTCAGGATCGTCGATGGAAATTTTAGCGACCTTATTGTGTCCGCCCGCCGCACCAGTTATCCACAGATAACCGTCGCTATATTCTATCGTTCCCGCAGGTGCGAAACCCGTCAACGGATACGTGGTTAATGTTCCAACGGAAGTGACCTTTGTAAAACTACTGTCTGTACCGTCTCCATAGTTTACCGTCCACACATTTGTTCCATCAGAACAAATACCGCAAGGAAGCGCACCAGTAGGAGAATATGTTTTTAGCACTGTCGGCATTATTAATAAAGTTTTATAGCGATGATAGACGCTTCCCTTACTTTGACATCTCCCGCACTCGGAAGGGCTAAGACTTTCCCCCACAATTGAATAACGTCATTTGTATTTGCTGTGGTATAAATAATAGAAGGCAGATTCATCGTTGTTGCGGTATAGGTCGCCGTAGTCAAAATTGGAACCTTGATTAATGTTGTGCTATTCGCCACATCAGCGGCGGTATTGTTTGTTCTACGAAGATTAAACGAAATAGAATCTACTGCGGCAAATGTTGCACCTTCATAGTCTGCCGTTACTCTCGCTGTGATTAAATAAGTCCCAGCCGTTACCAGTGTTATCGAAGGATCGGTTGTTCCAAAATCAAGCAAGGCATTTGTAGCCGTTATTGTATAAACCGTCCCAGCCGCGTATGCCGTGTAATCCGTTCCTTTTAAATTCCACGCGGTCGTATCGCGCATTACATTGTCGATATTCCCAGACGATATATTCCCAGTCATTGAAAGATTCGCGTTTCCAAAGTCAATAGTCCCATCGGTTGCGTTGTCTATCGTTTCCCCATTCTGTAAAACAATATCTTTCGAGAACACTCCTGAAAGGCTAATCCCGTTCGTGATTGTTCCACTTGTATTTGTGATATTCAAGCCATTTGTTGCCGTAGCAGAGTTAAGACCTTCTAATTTCAGTATGTTCGTTACCGTCCCGCCGTTATTAGTGAAGTGTGATACGTTTTTCACACCAACACAAGTAGAAACATTCGTCGCCTCTAAGACATTCACATGATTGGAAGATGTAATAGTTCCACTTCCCTGCAAAGAAAAGTATCCAACGAGTAAATCCCCAGTAGAAGTAATGCTTGTAGAGATGCTCGTACTCGCTTGTAGGTTTGCATGACTGCCTACATTATGACCCAATGAAGAACGCATTTCCAGAACATTGACGGCCGTCAAGGTGTTTGCCGCTCCGGTATTTACTCTCAATCGTGCTGCCGTAATATCCGCCGCTACGCTTGTATTGCTTTGAAGGCTTACTTGAATCGGGGCAAAATGTGCCGTTTGACTCGAAACCACATAAGGCACGTTCCACGTTCCCAGGCTAAGAAAAGCGTTATCAGCGTTAAATGCTGGCGTTGCACCTGCGAAGTTAATTCCCTTCGTTACGCCCGTACCGGTTAGGCTAAGCCCGGTCGTGCCGGTGAGGGACACTAAAGTTGAAATATGGTGCAACATCGAAGGGGTTACGTATCTGAACTCTGCCCCGTCAACTGAACTTGAATCTGCATATTGTACCCTTTGGTCAAGAGAGTCTTGAGGATAAGCCCCACCGATAACATTGACTGTCACTCCGGGCTGAAATTTCTGCGCGTATACCGGAAAAGACACGAGCAATAAGATAAAAAACAAAGATATTTTTTTCACTGTATTCTCCTTAACTTCCCGTTGCTTCTGATGTGGTTGTACTGTGCTTTGCTTTGCGATACAAATACCGCAGATACTCTTTATTGACATATTCCCATCCCGGAGGAAGCACGTTCCATTTAGTCGTATAATCTGTTCTCCATAGAAGCGTATCTGATCCGGCGTTATAGATTATAAGGTTAAATGCTTCATAAGCCACGCTTGTGACTTTAAGCGTATCTGGGGTAGTCGTGAAAGTTCGCATTGAATCGACGAACTTATATTGCGACTGTCCAGAGCAAACCGCAAAACAACCCACGACTAAAATAAAAGATAGAAGATACTTCATACTTACTCCTTCGGTTTCTGTGCATCTAAAATCAATGCAAGAATATCATTCTTTTTTGTTACGTTGTACGGAATTTCGATGTTGTTTTCCCCGGCATACGCTTTCAATTCGGCAAGCGTAAATTCTTCAAAAGATTTCGGACTCTCTTCGACCTTTGGCGTTGTCTCTTCTTTATGCCTTTGTTTCACAAGGGCGATAAATTCAGACTTGCTTTGCGGCGTTAAGAGATTAAAGATTTGCGAGAAAGATTTGTCTTGGTAAAAGTCTTTGTATCTATACTTTGAAATATCGACGGTCTCCCCGTCTTTGACTTCAAAATAAACCTTTGGCTGGTTTTTTACCATTAATTTGCCGAACTCTTCCGGGACTTCTGCGGTCGGTTCAAAGGAAATGTCCTTGCCTTTGATATTCAAAATATGCGGAAGTATAATATGCTCGTGAACTGCTATTTTCATAAACTCTCCTATTGAAGTTACCCCGCCCCCTTATTCAGAGGGCGGGATTTTGATTTGTTATGAATTAATTACCCACGCGCCCGAAGCACCAGAACCAATAGCTCCAGTTTTCGTATACGTGTGATGATTTGTCGAATCAATCGACATTGATCCATTCGGGACTTTCAAGAATTTCCCTACCGGATCGCCCACATAAAATATAATGTGGGGAGAAGCAACGTCCCCGGTAAGAATAAAACCATACGCCGTGGTTTCATAACCATACGAAGCGGCAAGGTCTTGCGCTACCGGAGTTGCATTGAGATTTTGAGTTGTTGCCATATTATTCTCCTATTTCCATTGTGGCGATTGAGTAAAGTATTTCTTTACCACCACCAAGATATTGGGTTTGTTTGCAGTAAGAATCGCATTTCCAGCTGAACGCTCAATAACGGCAATTTTGATCGCGGAAGCATAAGCGTACAAACTTCGCGTAAGCGTAGTCTTTCCACCTGCACCGGCCTTAATACTGTCCAATAACGTAGAGGTACTAAAATTAGTACCATTATACGATACTTGATAGTAAATGTCGGACGCTACAGAATCTTTCGTTGCGTAATGAATTACAACGACTGAATCGGGGATTGTTCCGCTTACGATAAATGACAAATTATCGCCGTCCGTCTTTAAGACTTTAATAGCTTGAGAGGTATCTCCCGCACTATTCGCACGGACACCGCTCATCACGGGGCAGTCTTTTACGATGGTCTGTGCCTGCATGTTAGTCATGCCAAGAGACAGCGCCATAATAACCAAAACAAATATGATCTTTTTCATGTGTTGTTCTCCTATTCTATCGCGAACGGTGATTTGGTTGCGAATGCGACAGAGGACGTATTTTCAACGAAAGCACCCTGCGTACCCGTAACCGTTCCAAGTGAATCGAACACATCGCCGCGAACGATGGATTGAATAACATCATATCCGACTTCTTTTTTCTTGCCGTGATCTTGTTCGTCTTCAGTGATTTGAAGGTCTTGGCCGGTTCCCATGATAAGAGCGGAAGCCCCCACCACTATACCCATCGCAATATCTCCGGAATCAAGAACATCCAGAACTGCGTTGAGTTTCCAACCTTCCGTAACCTGTGCCGCTGTCGGACGCGCACCGTACTGAACACCGGAAGCGATAGAGGTATCGCCGCCATTGTTTACAGCGGTATAAGCCGCGAACATGGTATCATCGGGGTAAATTGCCATACCCATATAATACGCACCTTCGCAGTTTCCGAGCGGTGTTTCGGCCAATGCGGTGTCATTGACGCGCTTTGCAATGTCATAGAACTTCGGATCGCTCCATAACTGATTGTAAGCACTGTCTTTTACCCACATTGCCCGGAATTTGAATCCTGCTTTTGTGATAAGCTGAGGAACACGATGACGCTGAGCAACGAAGTTCATCTTTTTAACGAACTCGCCGCCCATACCCGTACCAGCCGCACCGATCGCCAATGTATCGATTGCCGTAGC
>WSSedL2TaDRAFT_1000018_pt1 | contig 17349 bp, 13 predicted proteins | sample WetSurSiteL2Tule_FD_9463 | JGI IMG/M metagenome (IMG submission 9463)
TCTCGGCATTATTTTGCGCTGTTGCGCTGCAAAAGTGAAAAGAATATACAGCAATCCAGCTTCCGCTGTCAAGAATTTTTATTTCTTTTTTCCGCCGCCAAGCAAGTCGCCGAGATCAACGTCAAAATTGTCCAAGGCAGTGCCAGTCTTGGCAGCAGGCCGCATTTTCTTGCCTGCTACGCTGGCTGTTGAAGGTGAAATCGGCGTATTCAAATCAAGAGCATCCATAGACAAGTCAGGTAGCATATCTGCCGCTGATTTTGTCTTGCCTTTTTTTCCGGCGGCCTTTTTTTCCGTTTTGCCTCCGTCGCTGTCCAAACTTAGCCCGTCAAGGCCATCGAGAGATGAGCTGCTGTTCTCTGCGCCAGAAGGCGGCATAAGCCCTGAAAGGTCAATACCGCTCAGGTCGAGTGAAGCATTTTTGGCCTGCGTTTTTTCTTTCTTCGGCTGTTTTGCAGATTTTTCTGCGGGCGCAGGCTGTTCTGGCTTCTGAGGCTGTGCTGCGCCGCTGAGGTCATCAAGCTCAAAATCAAGATCACCAAGTCCATCGGTAGACATATCTGCCGACAGGCTTTCCTCTTCTTTCTCCATTGAGAGATCCAACCCGCTGTCGTTCTTTTTGGGAGCAGTCTCAGGCTTGGGAGGCACATCCTCCTCCATGTCGGGCAGGTCAAAGGCTATCTCCTCTTTCACCTCCTCGGCTCCGCTTTCCGCGCTTTCGTCGGCTGACAGGTCAAACTCTATCTCTTTGGCCCCTTCGTCATCAGAAGCAGCTAAGTCAATGTGTTCTTCGTCCGCAGCAGCGGTAAACTCCACTGTATTGTCATCGGGTTCGGGGTGCTCACCCATGTCCAACGCTGCATCCCCTTCATCAGTCCCGTCTTCTTCGTCCGCAGCAGGCTCGTCCTCTGCCTCCTCTTCCTTTTGCAGCCAGAGAAAATCAGGCACTTCACCGCGCAGCACCACTCCAGACAGTTCCTGCGCAATCTTGCTGATATTTTTTTTGCAGCCCCCGCAGATTTCTTCTTTATCGAAAGAAATATAATCGCATTTAGGACAACGCATAGTCTTATTCTGGCAGTAAAATTAAACAGAAACACAAAGCCCGGAGATGCACCGCAAAAAAATTGCAATTTATCAAATCCTCTCTGCCATCATTTCACAGGAAAGGCGGCCTGTCAACAGCATTTTTTGTTAGACCGCCTCCTTCCGGCACGCTTTTTCTTGAAAACGTTCAGCCTTTTTTTTGGTCTCAAAGCGGTTGACAAGGGCCAATTTTTCTGAACGCCGTGAAAACAGACATTTTCTGGGAATTCAGCGAAAAATACCATCGGTAGCATGTTTTTATCTTGAGGCGACACAACATATTGTGCTATAAATTTTCCGCAGCCGCAGTTAGACCGACCTCAGCAAAGCCGAAGCTGCCGCCGAACATCCCCCCGAGTTATCGCTCAAGCAAGGAAGAAAAAGATGGGAAAAGACATGACCAGGACTGCCGCCAAGCAGATTCTGACCGAGACCGCCGAGACCGTATTGAGCCGCCGCTACTACCTCAAAGACGGCCAGGGTAATGTGCTGGAAAACTGGGAGTCGCTCTGCCGCCGGGTGGCGGATGCAGTGGCTGCGCCCGATCGGGGGCTGGAGGATTATGAGCACCTGCGCGAGCAGTTCTTCGGCATGATCTATCATCTTGATTTTCTCCCCAATTCGCCCTGTCTGATGAACGCAGGCACTGATCTCGGTCAGCTTTCCGCCTGCTTTGTCCTGCCGGTGGACGACTCGATGGACGGCATTTTCACCTCGATTCGCAACGGCGCACTGGTGCATAAAACCGGCGGCGGCACCGGCTATTCCTTCTCCCGGCTGCGGCCAAAAAATTCGGCGGTGCGGTCCACTCAAGGTGTGGCTTCCGGGCCACTCAGTTTTGCCGCTGTTTTTGACGCAGCCACTGAGACCATCAAGCAGGGCGGCAAGCGGCGCGGGGCGAACATGGGCATCCTGCGGGTGGATCATCCTGATATTATGGATTTTATCTCAGCCAAGCAGGATCAGAGCAAATTCACCAACTTCAACTTTTCCGTAGCGATCACGGATAAGTTCATGGAGGCGGCGAAGAACAATCAGGAATACGACCTGATTGATCCTTCCAACCGCAAAGTAGTCTGCCGGATGAACGCGGCCAAAGTCTTTGATAAAATTGTTGATCTGGCTTGGCACAACGGCGAGCCGGGGGTGCTGTTCATTGACGCGGCCAACCGCGCCAACGCCACCCCGCAGCTCGGCGACTTTGAAGCGACGAATCCTTGCGGCGAACAATGGCTTTTGCCTTATGAATCATGCAACTTAGGGTCGATCAACCTTGGCCAGTATGTCAAAGAGGGCGCGGTGGATTATCCCCGCTTGGCGCAGACCGTGCGGACAGCGGTGCGTTTTCTGGACAACGTGATTGACTGCAACCGCTTCCCGATCCCGGAAATCGCCGAGATGACCCGCAAGACGCGCAAAATCGGCCTAGGCATCATGGGCCTGCACGACATGCTCATCCAGCTGGAGTTGTCCTACGGTGACGAGGCGGGCCGGGCGGAATCTGCCAAAGTTATGCGCTTCATCCGCGACGAGGCCGAGGCCGCCTCCATCGCCTTGGCCGAACAGAAAGGGCCGTTCCCCGCTTGGGATCCGCAGCACAATCACTACGCCGCCCGGCGCAACGCGGCCCTGACTTCGATTCAGCCCACCGGCACGGTCTCGATGATTGCCGACTGCGCATCCGGCTGCGAGCCGTATTTCTCTGTTGTCACGGAGAAAAATGTCATGGACGGCGACCGTTTTCTGATGATCAACAAGCACTTCGAGGCAACCGCCAAACGGGAGGGCTTTTTCTCCGAGGAGCTGATGCGGCAGGTGGCTAAAAGCGGCACGGTGCTTGGTCATGCGGAAATCCCGGAAAAATGGCAGCGCATTTTCTTGGCCGCTCAAGACGTAACACCAGAGGATCACATCAGAATGCAGGGCGCGTTGCAGGCCAGCGGCGTGGATTCCTCGATCAGCAAGACCATCAATCTGCCTGCGACAGCCACCAAAGACGATGTCCGTTTTTCCTATCAGCTTGGCTTTGAGCTGGGCTGCAAGGGGCTGACCGTGTATCGGGACGGCTCGCGGGAAGGGCAGGTTCTCAGTACAGCCGCTTCGGCTGCCAAGCAGACGGCGACGGTTTCTGCTCACGGTGAAGTACAGAAAAAAGAGTTGCCTGATGTCCTCAGTGCCAAGCGCTATCGGCTTAAAGATGCGGACGGCAACGCCGTGTACATCATCGTCTGTTTTGATGACGATGAAAGCCCGATGGAAGTTTTTGCCAAATTCCCCTTTGACAACAGGCTGGATCTGAAGGATAAATCCACCATGTGGACCACCACCTGCCGTCTGGTTTCGCTCGCCCTGCGCTATCAGATTCCGATGGAGGAGATCATCCGCCAGCTCGACCGCTCCAGCGGCCACATGCTCGACCTGCCCGCCCAGCTCGGCAGGCTACTGAAATCCTTCATGGCCGGGACACAGAAGGGTTTCACCTCCGCCTGCCCGGAATGCCCCGGCACCTTGGTCTTTGCCGAGGGCTGCGAGGTCTGCCGCGACTGCGGCTATTCCCGCTGCTCGTGAAAGCAGAAATCCTGCTGGCTGCGGCCTGCCCTCAGCCAGCTTGGATATCCCATTGTTTCCTTACCGTTCAAGCGGAGAACGCATGAGTACGATAAAAAATAGTTGCAGCATGTTAATCGCCGTGCTGTTTGCTTTGTTTGGGGTGAAGCAGGCGCAAGCGGAGTGGGTGCAAACTGGTGCCGCAGATTTTGCTGTAGGTTCTTATCTCAGTCTTGCTTTAAACAGCAGTGGTACGCCGTATGTCGCCTTCAGCGAGTGCATGGATGTAACTTGTTCAGTTACAGAAGCCCGTGTGAAAAAATTTAGCGGCTCGAACTGGATACAAGTCGGCGACGGGACAATCTCCAGTGGCGCGGCAAGTGATCTCAGTCTTGCCATAGACAGCAGTGGCACGCCGTATGTCGCCTTCAGCGATAACGCGGACGGCGGCAGAGCCAGCGTAAAAAAATTCAATGGCACAGAATGGGTTCTGGTCGGTGGAGAGGCAATCTCCGGTAGCTCCGCAAGTGAGATCAGTCTTGCCATAGATAGCAGCGGAACGCCGTATGTCGCCGTTGTCGCCTGTTCAGGTGTCAGTGCCTGCTTCTCAGATGAGGCAGAAGCAAAGGTGGTGAAACTCACCGGCGGAGTTTGGGCGGATGTTGGCGGAGTATCGTTCCCCGCAGCGCAGGCTATGTTTGTCCGGCTTGCTGTAGCGGATAGCACTAATGTTTATGTCGCTTTCAGCGATCAAAACAACGGTGACAGAGCCAATGTAATGCGCTTCAACGGTACCGCTTGGGTGCAGGTCGGTGGCGATGCGGTCTCCAGCGGCGCGGCAAGCGACATTAGCCTTGCGTTGGATGGAAATGACAGGCCGTATGTCGTCTTCAGTGATGAAACGGACAGCGGCAAAGCTAACGTGAAGAAATTCAATGACACAGCATGGGTGCAGGTCGGTGGCGATGCGGTCTCCAGCGGCGCGGCAAGCGACATCAGTCTTGCCTTGAGCAAAAGCAACCAGCCTTTTGTCGCCTACAGCGACAAAACCAACAGCGGTAAGGCCAGCGTGAAAAAATTGAACGGCACTGTTTGGGAACAGATCGGAAAAACAGATTTTGTCATAGACAATGCCGATAATATCTGTCTTAAATTGAGCAGCAGCGGCACCCTTTTTGTCGCTTTCAGCGATAGCGACAGTAAAATCAACGTAATGAAATACAGCGACATAACAGCTATGCCGTGGCTCAATCTGCTGCTGCGCAAAAAATAAGCCTTTATAAATCTAGCCCGGTGGTGTCCTCGTTCAGCAACTCGCAGCCGTCCTCGCGCACCACCGCCATGTTCTCCAAGCGGATGCCGCCCCAGCCGGGAAAGTAAATGCCCGGCTCAATGGTGACGATCATTCCGGCTTTGAGCTGTTTGCGGTTGCGCGCGCTGAGGCTGGGTGTCTCATGGACGGCGAGACCGACTCCGTGCCCCAAGCCGTGGCCAAAGCAGCGGCCATAGCCTGCATCGGTGATGACCTGCCGGGCGGCTTGATCCACATCCCGGCTGACCGCGCCCGCCCGGATCACCTTGACAGCGGCAAGCTGGGCCTTACGCACCGTCCGTAGCCTATCAAGAAACATGCGGTCTGGCTCGCCGCAGAAGAAGGTACGGGTCATGTCGGAGCAGTATCCTTCCAATACCAAGCCCATATCGATCAGCACCAGCTCGTCCTTCTTCAGCACCCGGTTAGACGGCACCGCATGGGGTTTGGCCGCGTTGGAGCCGAACGCAACGATGGTGTCGAAGCTGGGCCTTTCCGCGCCCTGCTGGCGCATTACCCGCTCAAGAGCCAGAGCGATGTCAATTTCGCTCATGCCCGGTGCGACCGTGCCGTGCACCTGCTGAAACACCTGCTCATTGCGGAGAACAGACTGTTTGATCAGCTGGATTTCCTTCTCGCTTTTCACAGCCCGCATTCCTTCAACCAAGCCGATGAGGGGTGTCAGCTCGATACTTTTCCCCAGCATCTTCTCCAGTCTACCGACAGCGGAATGCAGGAAATAGTGGCTCTCAAAGGCCAGCCGCCGCACCGCCAGTTTAGGCAGCAGGGTTTTCAGCAGGACGGTCAAGCCCTTGCGGTACAGCTCAACCGTGAAGCCCTGCGCCTCCTCCTTGGCTTGCAGCTCGAAACGGGAATCGGTAAGCAGCCACGGCCTGCCCTTTTTCGGAATCAGCAACACCCCGGAGCTTTCCTGAATGCCGTGGTCGGCAGGCGTGTAGCCGCTCAGATAACGCCGGTTGTGCGGTTCCGTGATCAGCATGGCATCAAGGCCTCTCGCCCGAAGGGATACCTGAACCTTGTCAATGCGCTGCTGCCTCATGAGTTCATCTCCTTCACCATCCTGCCGATGGCAGTATAATCTGTTTTGCCGCTGCCGAGGAGCGGAATTGCTTCGACTTGCTTGACCAAGCGGATGTTATGCAGCGGCGACAGCCCGGCGGCGCGGATGGCCTGATTGGCCTCTTGTCGGTCGGTGTTCAGCGTAGTGAGCAGCACCAGCTCTGGGTGCTGTTCGTCACCGCTTGCCGCCACCGCTAAGATTGGCCCTTCGCCTGCCGGGTAATATGCCTCCAAGGCTTGCTCAATGGCAGGTAATGAAATCATCTCGCCGCCGATTTTGACAAAGCGTTTCAGGCGACCTGCAAAGACCAGCACTCCGTCCCGCTCGAACATCAAATCACCGGTGTCATACCACTGCTGGCCGTCAAACTCGACAAAAGGTGACTTCGCCTCGCCGATATAACCGCCAAAGACATTCGGGCCACGCACCAAAAGTCGCCCGTTTTTATCCGCTGCCGTAGGCTGACCGGTCTCCACATCAAGGAGGACATAGCACATCGAGGGCAGGACTTTCCCTATCGTGCCTGGCCTAGGATCAGAGAGCGAATTGAGCGTCACCATCGGCGAGCACTCTGTGACTCCGTAGCCTTCACAGAGTATTGTCTGCGGGCATTTCTCGTTCAGATCGGCAAAGACATGCTCAGGGCATTTCTCTGCCCCGGTGCCGATCAGACGCAGCGACTGGAGCTGCTCCGGCTTGGCTGCCCGCAGCATTCCCTGTAAAAAGGTAGGCGTGGCGATCAGCGCGGTTGTTCCATACGCAGCGGTCATCCGCGCCAGCATCGCCCCTTCAGTCGGATTCGGCCAATAGACCGTGCGCAGCCCAGAGCAGAGGGGCAAAATCACAGTTCCTGCCAAGCCCAGCGAATGGAAGACAGGTAGGATGCCCAACAGGCGGTCGTTAGAGGAAAGCGAGAGCACTTGGGCGAAGTCGCGCAGGTTGGCGAGGAAGTTAGCATGAGTGAGCGGCACTGCCTTAGGCCGCGCTTCTGAACCGGAGGTGAAGAGAATTGCGGCATTTTCGGCAATTTTGGCTGAACGCAGTAGCTTCCACGACAAGCGGCTTTTGAGCAGGGCTGCCAGCTTTTGACCAGCCGTAATTCCGGCGGCAATGTCTTCCAGATACAACCACGAAACGCCGACTTCATCCAAGGCGATGCCCTGCGTTGCCAGCTTGCTGGTCAGCGGCCTGACCGTGATCACCTGCGTTGCGCCGACCACGCCGAGCGAGTGTTTCATGTTGACCGTGCCGCTTGTCCAGTTGACCAGCACCGGCTCTTTGCCGCTAAAAACCACTGTCAGCCAGCAAATCGCCGCGCTGACCGAGCCGGGAATCATGATGCCAACACGCTGGCCGGGCAGGGCGGCAATCTGCGGCAGGAGGGCGAAAACGCTCATGATCAGCTGCCGCCATGTCGTATCGCCCCGGATTTGATCAGACAGAATAATCTGGTCAGGGTTGCGCTTGGCCTGATTAAGAAACAGTTCGGCAATGTTTGCGCCCTCTGGCATGGTCAGCGTTCGCTCCTCGGCTTGAACGAACCAGCCAGCGGATACCGGTTTCAGCTCCGCGCCCGCAAGAGTTGGCATGATGCCGCCAGCAGCCAGAATGCAGTCTGAGACCGTCTTCAGCACTTCCAGATTGTCTGCCGCCACCCCAAATTCCTGCTGAAGCCATGCGCCAAATTCGGCCAGCACAATGCTGTCCAAACCAAGATCAGCGGACAGGCTATCGCTCTCCCCAATGTCCTTGGTTCCAGCCAACTGTTGCAGCTTGCCCAGAACTAACTGGCGGGTTGAGGCGGGTATCTTGCTGGTGTCCTTGTCGCTGAATTCCGGCAGTGCCTCGTCATGGTAAATCGGCGCATAGCCCTGCCACCAGAAGAGCGGCACTTCGCTGTGGCGGTCGGGCTTACGGTTGTAAAAGTCTTCCAGATAGCGGTTGAGAGCGGTTTTGTCGGCCCGGCGGGGGAAATCGTCAGCTTCGGTGAACTCCAATTCAACCCGGCGGCGCGGCATGAAGAAGATGCAGTTTGCTAAAACAGCCAGCATCAGCTTACCAAGATCGCCCAGCAGCGAAGGAAGGCCCCGCGCCCGGCTGAAACGGCTGCCCCAGAGACCACGCAGACGCACCAGCACAATCCGCGCTTCCGGCACCGCATGAACAATGTTGGCCGCGCCGCTGTTGCCGCCGATCACTTCCAGATTGCCTCGGCTGATGCGGCCTGAAGGATACAGCAAGACGCTATCGCCGCGCTTGAGGGCGGCAATGACCTCCTCAATTCCGGCAAAAACTTGCTCCCTCGCCTGCTGGCCCTTGGTGCTGAGGTCTGGAATACGGATCGCCCGTAGCTGAACCATCAGCCAGCGGAACAGCGGGTGGCTGGTCTGCTGCTCATCGGCCAGCGGGCGCGGCGCAAAGCTGCCGTGGAGCAGGCTCATGATGATCACTGGATCAATCAAGGCCTGATGATTGGGCAGGAAGAGAATGGGACGGCGATCTTTTCGGCGGCTTTTTTTAATCTCCCGCAACCCAGTGACATGGATGCGGTAGCGGAGGCGGAGCAGGCAGGCGATGCAGAGACGGAGCAGGGTTTTCATGATACTTAATGATCCTGCTCCAGCTCCCGTGCCATCTGCATCCCCTGTTCCACATCAACACGGGACAGCAGCAGGCCGCCCGCAATGAACAGCAGGAGCAGAGAAAGAATGCCTATGCGCGAATCCCCTGAAATGACCCCGACCCAGCCCATCAGCAGCGGGCCGATGACTGCGGCGAACTTGCCAAGCATGTTGTAGAAGCCGAAGAACTCGCCGGACTTGTTTCGGGGAATGATGCGGCTGTAGAGGGAGCGGCTCAAGGACTGCACTCCGCCCTGAACAAGGCCGATCCCCACGGCAAGGATGTAGAATTCTGCCTGATGCCGCATGAAGTAGGCCCAGACAGTGATCACAACATAGACCCCGATGCCGAGCAGAATACCGGTCTTGGTGCCCAGCTTTTCGCCGATCTTGCCAAAGGCGATGGCTGCCGGGAAGCCGACGAACTGGGTGATCAGAAGGGCAAGCATCAGGTCAGCGGGCTTGAAGCCGATGGCCATGCCGTAATCAACCGCCATGCAGACAATGGTGTCCAACCCGTCGATATATAGCCAGTAGCCTGCCAGAAAGAGGAAGACCACCTTCAGCCTGCGGACTTGGTCAAAGGTGTGAACAAGCTGGCTGAAGCCGGCAGTGATAGCCTTTAGGTTGAGCGGCTCGCGCCCTCCCTGTTGGTCTTCATCCACAAAGAGCAAAATCGGCAACGAGAAGACCGCCCACCAGACCGCCACCGAGAGATAGGACAATCGCACTGCTTCTGCCGCATCTGCAAGACCGAAGAACTGCGGCTTCTGGGTCATCCAGACATTGAGGGCGAACAGGAGGCCGCCGCCCAAGTAGCCGAGAGAGAAGCCCAAGGCAGAGACAAAATCAACCTTCTTCGGCCCGGCGACCGAAACAAGGAGCGAATCATAGAAAATGTTACCGCCGGCAAAGCCGATGCTCGCCAAGGCATACATGCAGACTGCGGTGAGCCAGCTGCCCTTGCTGACAAAGTACAGGGCACCGGTCATGACGATGCCGAGAAAGGCAAAGAAAAAGAGAAAACGTTTTTTTGCGCTGCCCCGGTCGGCAATGGCACCGAGCACTGGCGCGGCGGCCACGATGACCAAGCTGGAGATGGAATTGGCTGCGCCAAGCCGGAAGGTGCTTTCCACCGCCGAACTGCCCGCGCTCCAGTACTGCTTGAAGAAGATGGGGAAAAAGCCCGCCATCACGGTGGTGGCAAAGGCAGAGTTGGCCCAGTCGTACAAGGCCCACGAAATGACCTTCTTGTTGTCGTACTCAGGCTCCCTGCTCACAGTCCGGCCTCCTTGCAGGCTTTCGCCACGATCTCATTCCGGTTGCCTTGAATCTTCTCGATCAATCGGGCGCGTTCACACTCCCATTTGTCCACCGGATCCATTTTGTTCCAGGCCTCAAAGAGCTTGACGTTTTTTTCGGCAATCACCCCGCGCTTGTAGGCCGCCTCCATATACATGTAGGTACGGGCGATGTCGCCGAATTTGTCGTCCGGCGGCTCAGCCTTCTGGTCTTCAATCTCCATGTTGCATTTGCCGTACTCGCGCTTCTCGCCCTCGATCATGCCGTAGCTGTAATTGCTGCGGTCACCGTTGACCTCGCCGATGGCCGGGACAAGATTGTACATGTCCGCCTCCATCAGCTCAAACTGCTTGCTGGCCTTTGCCGCGCACTTGCGGCCTTTGTAGGGCTGCCCTTTGCTGTCCACGCAGCTTGGGTGGCCATCCCGCCATTCAGAAAAGCTCTGGCCGAAGGATTCGGCCGCAACAATGTGCTCCCACTCAACCCGATTCCCTCGCTTCTCGTCCTTGCGGAAATGGAAGCCGCTTTTGCTGTGGTCGAGATTGAAGTCTTCATCAAAGGTGCTGCCGCAGTAAAACTCGGTAAAGTGGCGAGCGGAGACATACATCTTTTTCAGCAGAGTCTTGGACTTGTCAAAGGACTCGATGGTGGTGTTGCCTGCTGTTGAAGGCAGATTCAAACCGCTGGCCACTGCGTCTTTTTCTACAGCACCTTTGCTCTTACGCGGCGCGGTGCTCTTCGTATGGTACAAAACTGAACGCAGCGACGGCGGAACATAGTCGCGCAGGAAGGCAGGCGCGCTGCCGGTGACCAGCATGAAGCCACCGGCGATCACAACGACCAGCACGGTGACAACGAGTTTCTTGAGCGGATTGATGGTGTTCTTCCGGGCGGCCATGACGGTCTTCTCCTGTGAGGCGTTGTCTAGTTAAGCTGCGCTGTTTCCTTTAGAAGGAAGGATACTCTGTCCGGCTGGGACTTGCAAATTTTACATCCCCAGCTCGCGCAGAATCTGCTCGTTTTCAGTCCAGTTCTTCCGCACCTTGACAAAAAGGCGTAGCTGCGTCGCACAGCCGAGCAGCTTCTCTATCTCTTTGGTTGCGGCCTTGCGGATATCGCCCAGCATCGCGCCGTTCTTGCCGATGATGATGCCTTTCTGCGAATCCCGCTCAACCAAAATGGAAGCGTGAATCTCTACCTTTCCCGCCCCGTCGTCCTCCTTGAAGGAGTCAATCATCACAGAGGTGGAATACGGCACTTCCTGCTTCGTGCGGAGAAAGATCTTCTCCCGAATCAGCTCGGCGGCGATGAACCGCTCTGTGGCATCGGTCGGAATATCCGGCGGATAATACTGCGGCCCTTCTGGCAAACGGCTGACCAGCTCATGCAGGAGCGTGTCCGCCCCCTCGCCGTTCAGGGCGGAGACCGGAATGACGGCGTTGAAGGGATGGAGTGAGCGGTGCCATTCGATCAGCGGCAGCAGCTCGTCTTTGCTGATCAGATCGATCTTGTTCAAGGCCAGCACGGACGGACAACTCACCTGCTCCAGCCAGCCGCAGTATTCTGCCCGCCGCCGCTCCCGCTTCTGGGCATCGGCAGCAGCATCAGCAAGAAACAGAGCAATATCGGCCTCGGCCAGTGCCTCCAGCGCGATCCGCATCATCTCCCGATTGAGCAGCTCTTTAGCCTTATGCAGGCCAGGCGTGTCCAACAGGATCATCTGATAGTCAGGGCCGGTGACGATGCCTTGGATCCGGTTGCGGGTTGTCTGCGGCAGGGGCGTGACAATAGCGATCTTCTGCTGGAGATAACGATTGAGCAGGGTGGATTTGCCTGCATTGGGCGGGCCGATAACGGCGACCACGCCGGAATGATGCTGTTGTGGCTGGTTCATAGGGAAAGGGAAAAAGGTTGCTGGCAAAATTCAAAGCGGACAGGCATAGTGCGTTCACTATAATGGAGAACCGCGCCGCCTGCCACCTTTACAATGCGGAGCAGGCGGACATACCCCGTTCATGCTGACTGCCTCAATCAGGGCGAACACAGGATTATGTTTCATCAAACTTGTTCCCTCAAACTATATGGACTATAGTTGAGAGCCACGCAATCCGCCAACCTCAACGCAATGTAACTGCCATGCTGAAGACATTTCTTTCCGGCCTGCTGGCCGCATTCACTCTGCTTGCCTCGCAGGACAGCCGCGCCGCACACGGTGTGTCTATCGACGGCACGCTGAAGTATCCTGCTGGGTTCTCCTGCTTTGACTACGCCTCGCCCGCCGCGAAGAAGGGCGGCAGTTTGACGCTCTATGACATCGGCAGCTTTGACAAGATGAACCCTTTCACCTTGAAGGGCACACCGCCGTTTGGTCTGGACAGCTTTGTCTTTGAGCCGCTGGCAGTGAGCAGCCTTGATGAGCCGTTCGCTGCCTATGGTCTGCTCGCCAAGGACATTGAGCTGGCCGCAGATAAAAAATCCATCACCTTCACCCTGGATGAGCGGGCCACGTTCTCCGATGGCAGCCCGGTGACAGCAGAGGATGTCAAATATTCCTTAGACACGCTGAAGAGCGACAAGGCCGCTCCGTTCTATCAGATCTACTTGCAGGACATCAGCGGCGCGGAGGTGCTGGGGCCACTGAAAGTCCGCTTCACTTTTGCCAAGGTCAGCCGCGAGCTGCACATGCTTGCCGCTCAGCTGCCGGTGCTGAACAAGAAATTCTACGAAAAGAACGGCTTTGGCGAGGACGCGAAAGGCGATCCCATGCTGCCGCCGGTCGGCTCCGGGCCGTACATCGTCAAGGAGGTTAATCCGGGCAAGACCATCACCTATGCCCGCAATCCGCACTATTGGGCAACTGATCATCCGGCACGCAAGGGCATGTTCAACGTTGATACCGTCGCGGTCAAGTACTTCAAGGACATTGTGGTCGGCTTAGAGGCGTTCAAGGCGGGCGAGTTCGACTTCATGTGGGTCAGCATGGCCAAGCAGTGGCAGCGTGATCTGACCGGCCAGCTCTTCGCCAGTGGCAAGCTGATCAAGAAGGAGTTCCCACACAAGAACAACGCGGGAATGCAGGGCTTCCTCTTCAACACCCGGAAGCCTCTGTTCCATGACCGCAAGGTGCGGCAGGCACTGGGCTTGGCCTTTGATTTCGAGTGGGCCAACAGCTCCCTATTCTTTGGCCAATATACCAGAAACAATTCCTACTTCAGCAACTCGGAGCTGGCTGCAACCGGCCTGCCCGGCGAGGCCGAGCTGAAGCTGCTCAAGCCGCTGCAAGCGAAATACCCTGACGCGATGCCGCCGGAAGTCTTCACCCAGCCGCTTGCCGCGCCAAGCACCGCACCGCCGAACAGTCTGCGCGGCAACCTCAAACAGGCCCAGCAGATGCTGGCTGAACAGGGCTGGCAGATTAAGAACGGAGTGCTGACCTCCAAGGACGGCAAGCCGTTCACCTTTGAAATCCTGCTCTCTGGGGCAGGCTTTGACCGAGTCATGGCCCCGTATGTGAAAAACTTGGAGAAGTTGGGCATCAAAGCCAGTTGCCGCACCATTGACCCAGCCCTGTATGAAGACCGCCTCAAGAGCTTTGACTTTGACATGATTGTCCATAGTTTCGGTCAATCGCAGTCGCCGGGCAACGAGCAGCGGGATGCCTGGGCTTCGTCTTCCGCTTCCCGCCAGGGTTCAGGCAATATGGCCGGGGCGCAGTCGCCGGTTGTGGACAGTCTCGTAGATGCGCTGATCTACGCCCAGACGCAGGATGAGCTGACGGCCGCCTGTAAAGCCCTCGACCGGGTGCTATGGCACAGCTATTATGTGGTGCCGAATTGGTATCTTGCCTATCACCGGGTGGCCTTTGCCAATAAGTTCAAAATGCCGGAGAAACTGCCGCTCTACTATAACCCCTACCAGCTCCTCTGGACATGGTGGACGGAGTAGAGCGCAGCATGACTGAAGCAGTGAACACTGTGCTGCTGCCCGATCTGGCGGCAACTGCGGCATTAGGCCATCGGCTTGGCAGAATGGCGCGGAACGGCGACGTGATCCTTTTGCAGGGCGGGCTTGGAGTCGGCAAAACCACGCTGACCCAAGCCATTGCCGCTGGGCTGGAGGTGCCACCGGAGCAGTATGTCAGCAGCCCGTCTTTTGCCTTGATGCACGAATACCGAGGCCGCTTGCCGCTCTTTCATCTGGACTGCTGGCGGCTGGCGGACGAGGAAGACGTTGAGGCGGCAGGGCTGGCGGAGCACATCGGCCGCACCGGCCTGACTGTGGTGGAGTGGCCGGACCGTCTTGGCCGCCTGCGGCCTGCGGAGCGGCTGGAGATCACGTTGGCAGCGGAAGGGGAAACGGTGCGGCGGTGCGTGCTGGAGGCGGCGGGCAGGAGCTGGGCGGAACGGCTGGGCAGCAGATGAAGACAGCAGCCTCTTGGCTGCATGACGGGTATTTTCTACGCAGATGCGCAGGCAAGGCGAGTAGCTTTTACTCATGGCGGCATGACTGGCGACAGCACCGAGCCACACCGTGTGTCACTCACTCTTTTCCTTCAGGAAAAAAGAAAGCGGCAATAAAGGCGAGACCCAAGATCAGCGCAACGCCAAAACCTATTGCAATAAGACAGGATGTATCATAGCTGCAATCAATTCCTGTTGATGCCAGTTCGTTCATAATGGTTCCTTGATGCAGTGCAGGCTTGTTTGTCATTGCTGAAGTGCCACATCCTTCTGTCACCGTATCGCTCCTGACAGAGCGGCGGGAAGCAATCCGCCATATCAGGGCGAGAGCAGGTCTCTCCCTTGATATCTCAAGCAAGAAGCGTGCCAGAACTGCCACGTTGTCGCTATGGGCGCAATGTGTGCTGGGGCAAATCGATGCGCCAAGACAGCCCTTCTCGTGCCCGTGCGATCATCATGGTTCTCTCGTGCACAAAAGAAGACGGGCCGAAAGGGATTCCTCCCTTCCGGCCCGTTCAGTTCTGCGGATGCGGCAGATACGCCTCTGCGTCACCACCTCATTCCGCCGCCACCCGCACATCCAGAATATCCACCAACCTACCTGCATAGCCGTTGCGCACAAGACTGACCAGCGCGGCAAAGCTGTCCACAGCCACGGTCATTTCTGTCACTGCCGAGCCTGCAAAGCCGGTTAAGGTGTAGTCGCCATTGCCCGTGACAGTCACAACCTCACCAGCCAAGCTGTGTTCTTTCATATCTAACAGGTTGAACAAGAGCACGCCCGTGTGCACGTCCAACACAGCCTGAATCCGCAGTTGCTCGTCCGCATTAGCCAAGCTACTGGTAATGCGCACATACGGCGCATCGGCATTGCCGGTGAAGATGCCCGGCCCAGTTTCTCCGGGCGGGAGTTGCACCAGCAGTGGGCTGCGCAGCTTGCGGTTGTACATGCCAGTACGCACGGTACCATGCTCGGTATATTGCGCGCTGATGGAGAGCGCATACTCATTGTTCCACGGGGCATCTTGGGCCGGGATTGTCGGAGTCAGCATAACTGAGGTATTTGAGATCGCGCCAAATATATGCTGCGCCGTGCTGCCTGAGCGCGTGCCTTCGATCACGCAGCCGCATTCCGGGTCGTCTTCAGCAAAGGCGAGATTGGAGCCGCTCAGTTTGAGGATGTTGCCTGCCACAAGCACATCAGGCAGCTTCAGGTGGGTATCTTCAGCAAAAGAAATCACGGGCAGCTTGGTTTCAACCGGGAGCTTTTCAAAGCGGGCCTCTTGCCGCACCTTACGCACAAAGGGGGCGGTCGCATAAACCTTCACTTGCAGCGACTCCGCGCCTCCAGGCAGCGGGTCGTTTGGGCTGTCCATCTTGCCAGTGAACGAGTTCGTGAAGGTGAGGGCATCTTTGATCGTCACCTGCCTGCCACCGATCAGATGCGCCTGAATATTGCCAAACAGATCGCTAATAGTCGTTTTGATGGATTCCAGGTCACTGCCGGGATGCGCTGCGGCTATCTCGGCGGCCAGCTCGTCAATGCCAATTACTTTGCTCGGCACAAAACGCGGCCTGTAGGAAACAGGGGTGGTGAGGGCGTTCATCTCCGGTCGCCATTGAATACGATCCATAGCTGTTCTCCTGTTGAATTATCTGCCTGTGATAACTGCGCAAGTCAACCTTCACGGCATCATAAAGCGCGTAAGGCGGCTTGTCAAGAGAATTTGCGGGCAAATCCTAAGCTCATGGGATTTGAAATCCTAAACGTTTGGGATTTAGAATCCTAAGCTTTGGGAATGTAAATCCTAAACGTTTGGGATCTGGATTCCTAAGCTCATGGGATTTGAAATCCTAAACGTTTGGGATTTTGGCGGGCAAGGAGGAGAGCTATAGGGAGAAAACACAGCGGGCCGGAAGAGATTCCTCCCTTCCGGCGCACAGCAGAGCTTGAAATATGTTCACGCTTCTGCTAACATTGCTTCATGCGGCACATACTATTTTTCCGAAACCAGTCAGGCAGATCGCCTGTGGAAGAGTTCCTGCACACGCTGACACCGCAGCAGAAGAAGAAAGCTGCCTTTGTTCTGTCATTGGTGGAGGAGCTGGCTGTCATTCCAGAAGAGTATTTCAAGAAATTCAAAGGCTGCGACAACCTCTGGGAGGTAAGGATTCAGACTGGCGGCAACGCCTTCCGCCTGCTCGGCTTTCTTGACGGCGCGGAGCTTATTGTTCTGAATCATGCTTTTGCCAAGAAGACGCAGAAAACACCAAAGAAGGAAATCCTCGTCGCTGAACAGCGCAAAAAAGAATATCTGAGGGACAAGCAACAAACATGAGCGACCTGAAACAGTTCATTCAACGCTGCGCCCAGCAGCATCCAGATGAATTTAAAGATTTTGACAAAGAGTATGCCGCCTTCAAGCTGGGTGTCTTGCTGAAGCAGGCCCGCAGTGAGGCCGGGCTTACCCAGGAAGACGTTGCGGCGCGTCTGCACACAACAAAATCCGCTGTCTCCAGAATGGAGAACCATGCACGGGACATCCGCCTGTCCACGCTGGAACGGTTTGCCGCTGCTGTGGGCAGGCAGCTTTCTGTTGCCTTGAAATAAGCACCCGGCTTAATGGGAGGAGCTGCGTTGCTGGGCAAGATCATCCAGCAACTGCTGCACCTTCTTGGCATCGGGATGCCCCATCCCCTGAAACAGACTCAGGCTCTTCTTCCAAGCTGCTTCCGCCTTGTCCAGCTCGCCGCGTTTCTTATACACAAGGCCCAGATTGCCGTACTTTGCCGCCATGCCTTCCTTGCGGCCCAAGGCTTGGTCAAGCTCCAGACCTTTCCTGTACATCTCCTCCGCCTTGTCCAGCTCGCCGCGTGTCTTATACACAACGCCCAGATTGCCGTACTGATGCGCCATGCCTTCCTTGCTGCCCAAGGCTT
>WSSedL2TaDRAFT_1000019_pt1 | contig 17062 bp, 19 predicted proteins | sample WetSurSiteL2Tule_FD_9463 | JGI IMG/M metagenome (IMG submission 9463)
TTTGATTTTGTTCTGCTGGATTCGCCGCCAGTGCAGCAGGTGACGGACAGTCTTGCGCTCTCGCCGATTGCGGATGGCACGGTTTTGGTGGTGCGGGCCGGTCATACCACCTACGACATGCTCGACAGCGGCATCAAGCGGCTGCGTGAAGGGCATGGCCACCTGTTGGGCATTGTCCTCAACCGGTTGAAGAAAAAACATGCCGACAAAGGCTATTACGGCTATTACTCCTACTATTCCCATTATTCGCATTACGGTAGTTACAGCAGCACAGGCGGGCAAAAAAAGAAGAAAAAAGAAGAGCAGCAGGAGGCATAGCCTCAGCCGATGGCCTTTGCTGGTTTTCTCGCGGTTCTTTTCTTTGCACCTCTGGCCTTCGGCACCACGGAAACATGGTCAACGGTCACAGCAGAGCTGCTCGTGACCTTGACTGCGCTGGGATGCTGGTTTCCTCTCACCGGACGCAAAAACGTATGGTATCAGGTGCCAGGTTTACTGCCATTGCTCCTTTGTGTTGCTTGGATCTATCTTCAGTGCCTTCCTCTGCCGGTTTCTTGGGTGCGGCAGATTGCTCCCAGCACGGCGGCAGCGTATCAGCCTGCGCTTGACCTGTTACAGCCGGGCACATGGATCCCCCTGACCGTCAACCGGCAGGCGACCCTGTTTGAAGGGCTGCGCTTTACTGCGTATGCCCTTTTTTATATCCTCACCGTGCAGCTACTGGTCAGCAGTCGCAGACTTACTGTCACCGTCAGCAGTATTGCCGGGCTGACGGTGTTCATCGCCTTTGCTGCCATGCTCCAGCGGGCCGCCGCCCCAGACACCTTGTTCTGGGTGAGAACAATGAAAAGTGGCATTGGCTCCTTTGGTCCGTGGGTTTATAAAAACCAGTACGTAGGCTTCATGGTCATGACCTGCCCGCTGGTGCTGGCCCTTTTCCTCCTGCATCGGCCCCTTGCCGATGAAAGTGCTTCGTTCCGGGAGCGGCTGCTGCATCTTTTTTCCGGCTCTGGGGCTAATCTGCACCTTCTTTTGGGCTTTGGCGTGCTCGTGGTCATTGCCTCGGTGCTCCTTGCTCAGTCGCGGGGCGGCATTCTCAGCCTCGGCTTCGCCCTGCTGCTTTTTTTTCTCCTGCTGGCCCGCAGCCAGAAGAAAATTCAGCTGCTGACCTTGCTGGCTCTGCTCGGCGGCCTTCTGCTAGCCGGAGGTTGGTTTAGCTGGACAGCCATTTTGGAACGATTTGATAGAACCTTTGATGTCGCTTCCGGCACCCTTCAGGACGGACGGCTGCCCATCTGGCAGGATACTGTTAAAATTATTCCTGATTATCTCTTCACCGGCGCAGGCTTCGGCACCTTCATCGATGTCTTTCCCAGTTATAAAAGCTTTACGGACAGCCTGATTTATGATCATGCACATAACGACTATCTGGAGCTGCTCACGGACGGCGGCCTGACCGGCTTCCTGCTGTCCGCGTGGTTTGTCGCGGCAGTGCTGCGGAGCGGCTGGCGGCAGATTTTCCGCCGTCATGAGCGGCAGGCTGTCCTGACCACTATTGCCGCTTTCAGCGGCATCGCTGGACTGCTCTTTTTCAGCATCACGGATTTCAATCTGCACAACTGGGCCAACGGTCTTTATTTCTTTTTTCTCTGCGGCCTGCTGGTCTCAGCAGGTCACACCCGCGAGCATTACCGGCACCACCCTACCCTGCTGGTTCCAGCCGTTGCGCCGGTTAGAACCAGGGCAGCGTTTTTTCTGGCGGCTACAGCCCTTCTGCTGGTCGTCTTGCGGCTGCAAGGAGGAGAGATTCTCGCCGGACGGCATTACGAGCGGGCGCACAAGGTGTCTGCCGCTTTGGCTGCGGAGCCGGACAAACAGCTGGCCAGAATGGCCGAATTGATCGAAGAAGCAGGAAAGAATGCCCCATTCAATGGCAGCTACCCGTATGCCTTGGCCAATATCAGGAAATATCAGCAAAAAAATGAGGAGGCACTGCGGCTTTACGGGCAGGCTTTGGCTAAGCAGCCTTTGGAAGGCTCTTTTCTTCAGGCCGCCGGACTGACGCTGGCGAAGACCGATCTGCGCCAAGGACAGCAGTTAGTAAAGATGGGCTACAGCCGGTCAAAGATCAAAGACGGGCCGCTGCGCGTCTGGGCTGACTTCGAGCTGTCGCGCAGACGCAGAGTGGAAGCCGTCCGCATCCTGCGGCAGGAGCTGCGCCAGGCTCCTCAGCTTCTGACGAGCATCTATCCCCTTCTCATTGAATACTCATTCTCCCGTGCGGAAACTGCCGCTATCCTCCCGGAATTGACCTCGGCTTGGCTCGCCTGCGCCAGTCTGACCCGCGCCGCAGGCAATGAGACCGACGCAGGCTATTTCCTCGAACATGCCTTGGATTTTCTTGAACGGGAACCCAAGGCGCAGCCGCAGTATTTCATGCAGGTGCATACCTATTACCGGCAGCAGAAACAGGATGAGCGAGCTGTTGAGATTTTGCGGCAGGGCATTGCACATCTGCCCGACTATGCGCCGTTTCATATCTATCTGGGCGATTACTACACGAGCAAAGGTATTGATTACCGAGCGATTGAAGAATATGGGCAAGCTCTCCTCATCCAGCCCGCTGATGCCACTGTGCAGAAGAAGCTCAACCGGCTAAAAGACAAACAAAAATCTTAGCCCTGCGGCCACATCCGGCTATCGAGCACGACACCTTGGGTTGAGATCACCACCTGCCGCACCGGCACTGTTGCTCCAGCTTGGTTGTGCGCAATTTTGACCAACTGGAGCATGGCCGAGCAGCACGGCACTTCCATAATCAGGATGGTCACGCTCTTCAGCACTCTGGTCTTGAACAGCTCGGTGAAGCGGTCAACGTAGAGCTGCTGGTCATCGAACTTGGGACAACCCATCATCACTTTGCGGCCTTGAAGGTAATCCTGCTGTAAGCTGGCGCAGGCTACTGCGGCGCAGTCGGCGGCGATGAGCAGGTCGCAGTTTTCCAGAAACGGCGCGCTGGGGGGAATCAGGCGGATCTGCACCGGCCAATGACTGAGCGCGCAGCCCTGCTGTGCTGAAGGGACATTTGCTGTCCCATAGTCGCAGGGCTGCATCGTTTTGATCTGGGCTGATGGACAGCCTTTCTTTTCTGCCGCCAAAAATTGATCGACCGCTTCTTGGTCAAAGTCTTCCGCCTCCCGCTCAATGATAGTCAGTGCCCCCAGCGGGCAGTGGCCAAGGCAGGCCCCAAGCCCGTCGCAGAGTTTGTCCTCCACCAGACGCGCTTTGCCGTCCACAATCCGCAGCGAGCCTTCGGCGCAGTTGGGGATACACTCGCCGCAGCCAGTGCAGATATCTTCGTTGATGGCGATGATTTTGCGTGATGTCTTCATTCAATCTTTCCTATAGTTCTGAGTGAATTCGCGCTCTGAGCGGGAGTTGCGCGGCTGATGAAAACAGAGTAACATGGCGGCCTGAATAACGCCAAGGTGACAGAATGGAATTTCTCTTTTTTTTGCATATGGCAGGCTGAGGCAGAATTAACATGACACCACCCCAGACAACAGGCCGCCTCTACGTGGTCGGCATCGGGCCGGGCGACCCGGAGCTGATCACCTGCAAGGCTGTGCGGATATTGGAGCGGACTGCGGTCTGGGCCGCGCCCAAGGCCAAGAGCGAAGGCGGTAGCAGTGCCTTGGAGATTGCGGCGGCAATGGTCAGCACCGCAGGCAAGACCGTGCTGGAACTCAGCTTCTCGATGAAGAAGATCCGCCTTGGCTGCGAGCCGGACCCGGAAGCGACGCAGGCTTGGCAGACGGCTGCTGTTGCTGTCCTTTCCCAGCTTGAGCAGGGCCATGACGTGGCCTTTCCCACGCTCGGCGATCCGGGCATCTACTCCACCGCGTTCTATTTGCTCGCCACTCTGCACGAGTTGCGCCCAGACCTTCCCGTGACTATTGTGCCCGGCATCACCGCAATGGCCGCCTGCTCCGCCCAAGTCGGCAGTCCGCTGGGTCTCGGCGACGACGTGCTGACTGTGGTGCCTGCCGCCTTTGACGACGAGCGGCTGCGGCATCTCCTCCAGACCTCGGACGCGGTGGTGCTGATGAAGATGTTCCGCCAGCTGCCGCGCCTGCTTGCCCTGCTGGATGAGCTTGGCCTGACCGACAAGGCGGTGCTGGTCGAACGCTGCGGCATGGCGGATCAGCGCATCTACAGGAACATCAGGGAAGCAGCGGGCCGCGAGCTGCACTACTTCTCCACCTTGATCGTGCGGAAAAAACAGTTCAGCCCGATGAAACCATGAACCATCCGATTGTTTTTCTTGGCGCAGGGCCGGGCGACCCGGAATTGCTCACCCTCAAGGGCCGCCGTCTGCTGGATGCGGCGGATGTGGTTGTCTATGCGGGCAGTTTGGTCAATCCAGCCCTGCTTGACTGGGTGCGGGCGGAGATTCATGATTCCGCCGGGATGACCTTAGACGAGGTGCTGGCCGTGCTGATTGCCGCGTGGCAGGCGGGCAAAAAGGCGGTGCGACTGCATACCGGAGATCCGTCGCTGTACGGAGCGATCCGCGAGCAAATGCGGCTGCTTGACCGCGAAGGCATTACGTATGAGGTGGTGCCCGGAGTCAGCTCGGCCTTTGCCGCCGCCGCCGCGCTCAAGGCGGAACTGACCGTGCCGGAGATCACCCAGACCGTGATCTTCACCCGCATCGGCGGCAGAACGTCGGTGCCGGAGCGCGAGTCCCTGCGCAGGCTGGCCGCAGTCCAGGCTTCGATGTGCATCTTTCTCTCGGCAGGGATGATGGAGCAGGTGGTGGCGGAGCTGCTGGCAGGCGGCTGCCCGCCCGACACTCCGGCAGCTGTGGTGGAGAAGGCTTCGTGGCTGGAGCAGCGCATTGTCCGGGGCACACTGGCGGACATCGCCGCCAAAGTGAAAGCATCCGCCATCCGCAAAACAGCGATGATTCTGATCGGCGCAGCCTTGTCGGATATGGAAACTGCGACATCAAAGCTGTATGATGCGGGGTTCAGTCATGGATGTAGAACGGCACTGGCACAAGAAAAAGGCCATGAATGATTCCACCGGATTTCTCATTTACGCCGCTCTGTACCGCCTGACTGTGCTGGCAGTCGGGGCGTTGTCTATTTGGCTGGGCTTTCGTTTGTTTAGCAATGCCAGCAAAAACAACGGCGCGGCGGACGGCTCCGGCTCCGCCAGTGCGGAAGGCGGCGGCTTCAAACTGGCCTTCACCAATCTGTTGCCCGGAACTTATTTTGCTCTTTTCGGCACGGTGATCATCGGCATGATGCTGTGGAAGGGCGAGCCGCAGTTTCTTCAGCAGGAACTCAAAGAATTGACCGACAAAGGCAGCAGGACAGTCACGACAACCGCCATGCGCGGGAGCATGGAGCTGGAATGGAAAAAGCTGGACAAACCCGGCATCACGCTGGCGGAAGCCGCCGGGACAATGGGAACCCTTGCCAAGGTGCTGCGGCAGGAAAACCGCATCGGTGAGGCAATCTCACTGGCAAAACTGGCGGCTTTGTATGACAAAGATGAGAACAAAGCCAGCCACCTGAAACTGCTGGCCGAGCTACTGCGGGCGAACGGCAATGACGAGGAAGCGGTGAGGGCTGAACAGGCTGCTGAGGCGGCGCGAAAATAGGAAAAGATCATGCGTGGAAAACGGCTGCTCCTGCTGGTTGTTCTGACGATTTTGCCTGCGGCGGCGCAGGCGGCTGGCTTTCACGCTGTGGTGATCGGCTGCCAGAATTACCGCCATCTCACCACGCTGAAGACTCCGAAAGCCGACGCAAATGCAGTCGCGGACGTGCTGGAAAAGCAGTACGGTTTCACGGTTGAGTTGCTTTTGGACAAGAGCAGAGACGAGATCATGCTCGCTCTGTCCGGCCTGCGCAAAACCATGACCTCAGAAGACGACAGCCTGCTGATCTACTACGCCGGGCACGGCTATTTGGACAAAACGACCGACACCGGCTACTGGCAGCCGGTGGATGCGGAAAAGGATAACCCGGTTAAGTGGATACCAAGCGAAGACATCACTCGGGAATTGAAGGCGTTGCAAATTAAACATATTCTGGTGGTGGCGGATTCCTGCTATTCCGGCAGCCTGCTCCGTGATTCCGGCACAAAGCTGCCTTCCGGCATAAGCCAGGACGAATGGCTGAAACGGATGTTTCAACGGCGTTCCCGCACGGCCTTGACTTCGGGCGGCGAGGAGCCGGTTGCGGACGGCGGCAGCAGCGGCCATTCGGTCTTTGCGTGGGTATTCTTGGAAGTGCTGCGCGGCAACCGAGAAATTTTGGACGGAGACAGCTTGTTCGACCGGATCAAGCGACCCGTTGCCCTGAATGCGGATCAGACCCCGCATTACGGAGACATCAAGAAGGCGGGCCAAGATGTTGAGCAGGGTGCTTTCCTCTTTGTGCCGAAGGAGCTTCAGGAGGGCGGCATTCCAGAGCAGCCGAAGAGCACGGCGGATTTGAGCTTTCTGCAACGAAACGGAGACAGCGCGTCGCCAAAGATGCCCAAGCAGGGCGACACGATGACTGACCCGACAACCGGCATGGAGCTGGTTTATGTACCCGGCGACTGCTTCTGGAGGGGTTCGCCGGAGAACGAAAAAGGCCGCGATAAAGACGAAGGGCCGGTTCGCGTGATTCGCGTGGACGGCTTCTGGATGGGCAAATACGAAGTCACGCAAGAACAATGGCAGAAGGTCATGAGTGCCAATCCGTTCAATTTCAAAAAGGGCGACAGTTATCCGGTGGAGAATGTCTCTTGGGATGATGTGCAGGACTTCATCAAAAAATTGAACAGCAGCACTGGCAAGAGCTACCGCCTGCCCACGGAAGCGGAATGGGAATATGCGTGCAGGGCAAAAGGCTCCGGCAAATACTGCGGCGGCGATGATCTGGATGCGGTGGCTTGGTACGACAAAAACAGCGGAAGCAGCATACATGCAGTCGGCGGAAAGCAGGCGAACGCCTTCGGTCTGCACGACATGAGCGGCAATGTCTGGGAATGGTGCGCCGATTGGTACGGAAAATATTATTACGCCTCCAGTCCGCAGAGCAACCCTCTTGGCCCTGAATCTGGCTCGGGCCGCGTGATTCGCGGGGGTAGCTGGTACTTTTCGCCCAGGGTTGTGCGTTCGGCGAACCGCGACGGGTACGCGCCTGATAACCGCAGCTTCGATTTGGGGTTCCGGCTCGTTCTCTCAGGTCAGCAAGGCAAGACAGGCGACTGAGGGCAGGCTCAAGGCCAGGCCGTCCGGCCCGTGCGGCAGCCGGGCCTGGACGAGCCAGGCAAGTGAAAATGTCATTTCGAGCGAAGCGAGAAATCCGATGACATTATGCTGCTGCTATATGCTACCGCCAACATGTCCTTCAACCCAGAACTCCACCGCCGCCGCTCCATCCGTCTGCCCGGTTACGATTACACCAGCACTGGCGCATATTTTATCACCATCTGCACCAGTGGCAAGGAATGCCTGTTTGGGATGGTGGAAAACGGACAAATGCGGATAAATGATGCCGGGCGAATTGTCGCACAATGCTGGCTTGATATTCCATTGCATTTTCCTCATGCGATATTGGACGAATGTGTGGTAATGCCAAATCATGTGCATGGGATTGTCATGATTGATGACGGCAAGGTAGGGGCGAAAAATTTTTCGCCCCTACGCGGCACATCGAAAACCATCGGCTCAATCGTACGCGGATTTAAAATCGGCGTGACCAAATGGATGCGGCAGAACACATCCATTCATCAGGTCTGGCAACGCAATTTCTACGAACACATCATTCGCAATGAAACAGAATTGAACGGCATTCGTGAATACATCCAGAACAATCCGGCCAGATGGGAGCTGGATGATCTCCATGTTTTTTTGCAGGCGGAGTCTGCGAGCACTTGTCCTCCCGCATCGCCATCATAGCCCTGAGCAAGGGCGGCAAGTTGCTGGCTGACCGGCTGGCCGCGCTGCTACCCAGCAGCGAAATTGTCCGTGTGCAAGGCGGGATCAGCCAGACGCTCGCCCGCGCATGGCAGGGCTATGATGGCCTGATCTGCATCATGGCGGCTGGCATTGTCGTCCGGGCAGTTGCCCCGCTGCTGCGTGACAAAACCAGCGACCCGGCAGTGGTGGTCTGCGACGAGCAGGGGCGGTTCGCGATAGCACTGCTCTCTGGTCATCTTGGCGGCGGCAACGCGCTGGCCGGACAGATTGCCGCTCTGCTCAACGGCCAAGCGGTGATCACCACGGCTTCGGATGTGCTGGGCCGCACCGCCTTGGATCTCTGGGCGCGTGACCTCGGCCTGGCTGTGGCGGACAAACACTGCCTGACCCATGTCATGGCCAAGCTGGTGAACAGCGGCTCCGTGACTTTATGCAGCGATTGGCCGCTGCCGCCGCTGCCGCCGGATATCATCTTGACTGATAAACCGGAGCAGGCTGATCTGCGCGTCACCTGCCGGACAGCGCAATGGCCGCGTCAAGCCCTGCTGCATCCCAAAGGGTTGACCGCTGGTATCGGCTGCAACCGCAACACTCCGGCAGCGGAGATTGTCGAAGCCCTGCGCCTGAGCTGCGCGGAAAACGGCCTTGCCCTTCAGTCGCTGCGGAATTTAGCCTCGATTGATCTAAAACAGGATGAGCCGGGCCTGCTCGCCGCTGCGGAGCAGCTCGGTTGCCCACTTGTTTTTTACACCGCCGAACAGCTCAACCGCGTTGCAGGCGCAGTCAGCTCGGCGGCTGTCTTGCGGGCCACCGGAGCCAAGGCTGTGGCCGAACCTGCGGCCATCCTCAGTTCTGGCGGCGGGCCGCTGCTGGCACGGAAGAGAAAATATCCCAATGTCACTGTGGCGGTTGCGGAAATCGCCCAATTTGCATGTTCCTTATGACGAACGATAAACCCCGGACTGGCGGCCTTGCCGTGGTCGGCATTGGCCCTGGTGCGGCTGACTTGATCGCCCCCCGCGCCCGCTTGGCCATTGAGCAGGCTGATGTGGTGGCTGGCTACCGCACCTATCTTGATCTTGTCGCCGACCTGATCCGCCCGGAGCAGGAAATGCTTTCCTCAGCCATGATGCAGGAAATTGACCGCTGCCGCCGTGCGCTATCTTTGGCTGAAAGCGGCAAGCGCGTGGCCTTAGTCTGCGGCGGCGATCCGGGTATTTACGCCTTGGCCGGGCTGGTCTATGAGCTGGCGCGGGAGAGCGGCAGCTCCTGCCGGATTGAGGTGATTCCCGGCATCGCGGCCCTCAATGCCTGCGCCGCCGTGCTGGGTGCACCGCTCATGCACGATTTCGCGGCTGTCAGCCTGTCCGACTTGATGACCCCGTGGTCGCTGATTGAGAAACGTCTTCAGGCTGTTGCCGCCGCCGATTTTGTCACGGTGATCTACAATCCTAAATCCGGCAGGCGCACCAGTCAGATTGTCCGGGCCAGAGAGATCATGCTTGAGCACCGCCCACCTGCAACGCCAGTGGGCATTGTTTCCGGCGCGGGGCGCAGTCATGAAAGCGTTTGTCTGACCACCTTGGACAAGATGCTCGATGCGGAGATTGGAATGCAGACCACGGTGATCATCGGCAACAGCGCGACCTTTGTCTTTCAGGGCAAAATGGTCACACCGAGAGGGTACGCGGACAAATACGGCCTTGCTGCCGGAAACTGACAGCAAGGAAGCTATAGCTGACTATGCCAAACGCAGGGCATAGTCAGCTAATCAGTGACAATGGACTGCAAAGCAATCATTGAACCTATTGATTCTTCCTGGCAAAATCTTCCATAAACTCAACCAGCCGTTGCACGCCTTCCAGCGGGAAGGCATTGTAGATCGAAGCGCGGCAGCCGCCTACATCACGATGGCCTTTCAGCCCATCCAGACCAACAGCGGCGGCCTCTTTGACAAACTTGGCCTCCAACTCGGCGGTCGGCAGATTGAAGGCAATATTCATCAACGAGCGGCAGTCTTTCTCGGCATGGCCCCGGTAGAAGTCCGTGGCATCAATCGCCTGATAGATCAAGGCCGCCTTCTCCTCGTTGCGCTGCTCCATCGCCACCAGACCACCCTGCTCCTTCAGCCAGCGCATCACTAAGCCCACGCAGTAAATGGCGAAAGTGGGCGGGGTGTTGTACATAGAGCCTTTGTCTGCGTGGGTCTTGTAGCGGAGCATGACTGGCACGCTGGCCGGGCACCGCTCCAGCAGGTCGTCGCGGATGATGACAATGGTCACGCCCGCAGGCCCCATGTTCTTCTGCGCCCCGGCGTAGATGAGGCCAAACTTTGATACATCCACAGGCCGCGACATGATGTCTGACGACATGTCGCAGACCATCATGCAGCCTTTGTCCGGGAATGTGGGAAAGCGAGTGCCGAAGATGGTGTTATTCGAGCAGAGGTGCAGATATTCGGAATCAGCGGCCACCTCATATTCGTCCTCGGTCGGCACATGCTTGAAGCGGTTCGCCTCGCCAGTGTAGGCCACGTCAATCTGGCCGAAGGCCTTGGCCTCTTTGATTGCCTTGCCCGCCCACACGCCGGTGTTCAGGTAGGTCGCCTTTTTACCCGGCCCCAGCAGATTCATCGGTACCATGAAAAACTGCGACGATGCCCCGCCTTGAAGGAAGAGCACCTTGTAGTTGCTCGGCACGGCCAGCAGCTCGCGAATCAGGGCCTCGGCCTCATCAAGCACGGCCATGAAGTCCTTGGAGCGGTGGCTCATCTCAATCAGCCCCATGCCCTTGTTGTTGAAATTAACGATGTCGCGGGCCGCCTGCTCCAGCACAGAATAGGGCAGCACGGCTGGGCCGGGGCTAAAGTTGAAGATTCTTTCGGGCATGATATTGGGATCTCCTTGAAGGAATTAAATAGATTGCTGGCGCAAGGCCTCATACAGCACAATCCCGGCACTCATGGCCAGATTGAGGCTGCGAATATGGGGGTTGGTCATCGGAATGGTATAACAGCGGTCGCTGTGGAGCGCAAGGATTTCTTCGGGCAGCCCCTTGGTTTCCCGGCCAAAAACGAGAAAGTCGCCGGGCTGGAAGGAAGCCTGCCAGTGAGGCTGCTCCGTCTTGGTGGTGAAGAGAAAGAGCCTGCGCTCGTCGTGGGCGGCAAGAAATGCGTCTAAATTCGGCCAGTGCTTGATCTGCACCTGCGGCCAGTAATCCAGCCCAGCCCGCTTCAGGTGCTTGTCGTCAATACTAAAACCGAGCGGGTGGACAAGATGCAATACTGAGTCGGTCGCACCGCAGAGCCGGGCGACCGAGCCGGTGTTAGGCGGAATTTCCGGCTCGACAAGGACGATGTTGAAGGGGGAGGCAGGCATGGTATTCACATTGTCCCGCAGGCTTTTCCGCCTGTCTTGCCTGCAACCAGCAGCAGGAGGCGGATGAGTTCGGCGGCGATCATTGCGCGCATAATGGATTCAATTCATCCAGAGCCCATCAGCATATCCCTGCAAGCGGATCGAGCGGCGATGATGAATGTCAGGGTTGTATTGCATTCTCTGTGCGCTGCTGATCAATATATTTTTCCATTATTGTCTGGCTATTGTAGTCTTTCAACGGGATATGCATGTACAAAGTATAAGCTGAGAACAGAAGGATAACACAACGAATTGCATACCTCGAATAAATCGCAACAACTTCGTTGATTCTATTTATAATAGAATTCCATCTTTCCTCCTCTTTTTTCGCTTCTGAATAGCCAATCAGAATCAATACACAGCAAATAACAACTGCCAGCAGGAAATAATTTACGCCAAAATATTTATAAATTGCATACAAACCAGAGATTATCACTGCTCCCCAGCGCAGCCTGATTGCGAAGCTAAATGATTTCTGAACCAAAGAAACAATACCTGATTCAGCTGATAAGTACATCCTGAAGAGCCAATTTACTACTTTGACTATCTGCGTCAAAATTAACTTCAAGAACGACATAAAGGCATCGGCAATCGTTTCTATTGCACGGGTGACGAAAATAATGATATGTGTGATCAGAATTCGTATCCCGGTCAGGACTGCTTTGAAGGCAATCCCTATTTTCTTGACCACAATGGTCAATCCTGTCACTGCTGCCGTAAAAATATTCATAGAAACAGCCTTATGTGCGGAATAGCGTATTTCTACACCGTCTCTAAACAATTAGTCAGCTCATATGTCGGCAAACCGCCGCCGTAATGCCATCGCTCTTCTGCTGATGTCCTCAATGCTGCCGTCTTCCTCATGCAGCTTCTGCCGCCATTGCGTGTAATCAAACGGCTCCCGCTGGATCAGGGCGACGAAGCGTTCGGCCTCAATATCGCCCAAATGTTGGGAAAGGATTTGCAAACCAAGTGTCTTTATTTCTGTGTCGGTGATCATTGCACGACCTCCCTGATGAAGGAAGTTGGATCGGATATGAGAATGTCCTGAATCAAGGATGCCTTTTTCAGGATTCCCATATCAGTGGTCAAAAAGAACACGGCCTGCGCCCGGACAGCGCAGGCGATATGCAGCGCATCCAGTTGTTTAATGCCATGTGTGCTGAATCTTGCCGCCAGCAGAAGCACCTCCTCGTCCTCCTGCACATCCTCTGCCGCATAACTGCGCCATTTCCCTATCTGTTCCCTCCGCTCGGCAAATGGATTCCTTGCATTTTCATAATCCAAGATATACGACCAGACAAGCTGATGCTCGCCGGAACGGATTTTCTCCTGCACACCGAGCTTCGCTTCAGCTTCCAGTCGGACGCGTAGCTGTGACTGATCGTCAAATGGCCTATTGAAGCAGCAGTTGTCTAAATAAATTCGCATGGTCAACAATCACCTGACGAGGAGCTGGTTCCGGTTCTCCGGCAGCCGCGTTCCTCCATGCTGCCCAAAAAGGATATGTACCACGGCAACGTCATCATAGGTATCATGCCAACGTCGTGATAGGTATCACGGCAAGTTCATCATACGTATCACGGCAGCGTCATGATACGTATCACGATCACACCAGCTCCCAGTCCTTGAAAATCGGCTGACAACCGTTGCGCCGGAGCATAGCCGCAACGTCCTCCACGCTGCGGTCGTCGGTCACGGCAAACTGCACCGGGGCTTGCTCTTGGCTCCGCACGGCATAGCCGCCCACGCCGGTTTTCGAGCCGCAGGAGAAGCGGGTTGCGCCAAGGTGCAGCAGCCGGTCGCGGAAAACGGCGGCCTCGCGGGTGGAAATGGTGATGCCTAAACGTGGCATGAACAGCCGCCACGCGAGCATGAACTGAACAAAATCAATATCCGAAACCAGATGGCGCGGGGCAATTGCGCCTGCGGCCTTGGTCATGCGCGGCAGAGAGAGGGAGATTTCCACGTCCGGGAATTCCACCTCCAGCCAGCGGGCGTGCAGCGCGGCCAGCCATGCCTCGCGGCGGGGTTCGCCAAGGCCAAAGAGCGGCCCTATGTTCAAAGCACGGAAGCCTGCCCGTGCGCCGCGCTCCGGGGTGTTCAGCCGCCAATCGTAGTCCGCTTTCCGTCCCGCCGGATGCACTTCCTGATAGATGGCGCGGTCATAGACCTCTTGATACACGGTCAGCGAATCCGCTCCGGCCTCGCGCAGGATGCGGTATTCGGCCTCATCGAGCGGGAAAATCTCCAAGGCGATGGACGAGAAATGCGCCCGCAGCAGACGCACGGTGTCGGCCAGATAGGACAGCGGAGTCTGGGCCGGTGCTTCACCAGTGAGAACAAGGATGTGCCGGATGCCGGTCGCGGCGATGGCTGCCGCTTCCTGCTCAATCTCGGCCAAGGTCAGCTTGGTGCGGGGAAAGTCAACGCCCGCATGAAAGCCGCAGTAGGTGCAGGCGTTGGCGCAGTGATCCGAGATATACAGCGGCGCATACAGGCCGATCACCCTGCCAAAGTGCTGGAGGGTGAGCTGCCGCGCTTTGCGGGCCATTGCCTCCAAGTACGGCTGCGCCGCCGGGGAGAGCAGGCAGAGCAGGTCGCGGCGGTCAAGCTGCTCGTCGCGGGAGAGCGTGCGCTCCACGTCGGCAGCGGTCACGGCGTGCAGGGCAGCGTCGAAATCGAACGTCTCTAAGGCAATGATTGTGTTGAGGAAGGACATGCTCATCCCCGGAGAAAGCCGGTCAGGGGCGAGGAGGCTTCGGCGTATTCTTTCTCGCCAGCCAGCTGCGCCAGCCGCGCCAGCCGCCCGGCTTGCACCGCGAGGCCAAAGGCTTTGCCAGCCATGACCGGGTCTGCGCTGGTGGCGATGGCGGTGTTGACCAGCACCGCGTCCGCGCCGATCTCCATCGCCTCGGCGGCCTGCGAGGGCTTGCCGATGCCTGCGTCCACAATCACCGGCAGCCTGCTGGATTCGATCATCCGCCGAATCATGGCCTTCATCTCCAAGCCCCGGTTGCTACCAATCGGCGAGCCGAGCGGCATCACTGCCGCCGCGCCCGCATCGTGCAGCTGCCTGCTCACGGTCAGGTCTGGGAACATGTAGGGCAGGACAATGAAGCCCTCTTTGGCAAGGATTTCCGTGGCCCGCAGGGTCTCGGCGTTGTCCGGCAGCAGGTATTTGTTGTCGGTGATCACCTCAATCTTGATGAAATCGCCGCAGCCTGCCGCCCGCGCCAGCCGAGCGATGCGCACCGCTTCCTCAGCGGTGCGCGCGCCGGAGGTGTTGGGCAGCACGCGCACCGAGGGCGGGATATAGCGCAGAATGTCCTGCTCGCCTGCCTTGGGATCAACCCGGCGCAAGGCCACGGTGATCAGCTCCGAGCCGCTGGCCGCGAGCATCGGGGCAATCAAATCCCGCGAGGCGAACTTGCCTGTGCCGGTGAGCAGGCGGTTCGTGAAGCGCACCCCGCCGAGCAGCAGCGCGTCGTCCGCCGCGTTCATAGTCTCTGTCATTTCAGCCTCCTCCTACAAAACTGAGCAGCTCCACCGTGTCTCCGTCCTGGAGAAGATGCTGCTGCCAGCGGTCTCTCTTAATCAGCTCAAAGTTGACTTCCGCGACAATCGCGTCCGGCGTAAAGCCTTGCTCAATGATCAGGTCGAGCAAATTGGGCGCGGCACTTGCCGTGACCTGGCCGTTCAGGGTTATGTGCATGGTGTATGGTAAGATTGTAAGGGCGAAAAATTTTTCGCCCCTACAAGGTGGACAAGCAAAGGGAAGGGGAAAGGCGCGGCATGGCTTTCATCACTGTCCCTACGACGGCATGACCCGCATCAGGTTCCAAGGGTTGAGGCCGTGCCTCTCTCAGCTTCCGCAGAAGCACCCCCCGTGAAACGCAGCCCTGTGTCTAACTGAATTGCGGCCTCGCGTCAAGAGAAATTGCGCGGCAGCGGCCTAACGGAAATCTTGCAGAATCTTCACACAAAGGCGGCACCTCGCTGTCTATAATGCGTTGATGGCAAGAATGTTACCGTAGCTGCCTGAGAATCTTGAAAGAGAAGGAGGTCTGTCATGCTGCCGGAACAGAACGAAACCGCCTTGGAGCGCGCCTTGGAAAAAGCGGCAAAAATCATCTGCACTCTGCAATGGGGCCGCTGCCCGGTGCAGGAGCAAAATTTCCCCGGCTGCCCGTCCGTCTGCCATGAGGATATTGTGCCTTGGCAGTGCTGGGTCGCTTATCTGCGATCAACTGCCGTTGCCGCCTGAACCTGAAGAAAAAGCCTTTGCAAGTCCGGCGGGCTGCGGTATAGTTGCCCAGCATCCCTTCCCACTGCGCCCGTAGCTCAACTGGATAGAGCATCGGACTTCGAATCCGAGGGTCGGGGGTTCAAATCCCTCCGGGCGCACCAAACAGGTTTCCTTGCATCCCAAACTGAACAAGCTCTGCCGTGACAGACACCATTCGTCCATCCCTGACTGTAATCACGTCCATTCCTCCTTCCTGTCCTTCCCGGATGCTTGATGGCAGAGATGTCGGCAGAGCCTATAGGCTGGCCTGCGTTGACTCATGGGGACGTTTGGGCGACCGAATTGTGTCGGTCAATAATAATCAGGAAACAGCGGCAGTGACAGTCGCGCATGATCGTGTTGCTGTCTGTGCGGTGCAGTCAAACGGAATGTCTGTTGCGGGAAGACCGCTGGTGCTGTTCAACGATCTGCTGCGCTGCGCGGTTGACGAAAATGCAGACCTGATTGCCCTGACCAATTCTGACATATTTTTTGCAGATGCGGAAGCACTGCGCCAGCAGGCAGCCACGCTGAAGTCCGGTGAGGCAATCGTGGCGAGAAGAGTCAATGTGCAGAGCGTGAGCAGTGGCTCAGGCAGCACCTATCAATGGGGCTACGATCTGTTTATCCTGCACCGGGAGGATATCCGCAGACTGTATCGGGAAGAAACGCTGTTCTTTGGAGAACCGTGGTGGGATTATTATTTTTTAAGCAACATTATTGTGAACGGCATCACGGTGCGGCCCATAGACAGCGCGCATGTCCTGCACCTTGCCCACAAAGAAGCATATTCCCCGGAGCGATGGCTCGCCACTGGATGCTTCTCTCTGCAAACGTTGCGAGACAATATCACAGCAGGGCGACATGCTGATGATGAGGCTGCCCGATATTTCATCGATACGGCAGTGCAGCCTGCCGCACTGCTGCCCTTGCGGGACACGGTGCGGCTCGCGGTGCGGAACATCAGGGCCTTGACGCTGCACTATGCCGCCCTGTTTTTCAAAGTGTATTACACGATACGGCACGTGCAGGAGACACACATCAAGGCGAACGAGCTGCACCTGTTCTCCTGCGCATTGACCATCCATGCCGAGATCACAGTCAATTTCGGCATCTCGTCCGCTGAACGCATCAAAGCGGCCTGCGTCGAATTGCAGCAACAGATCAGCAGCAGCTCCTGACCTTTCCCATTGCCTGCGCATGACAAACGGCCACTGCCAGTGCATCGGCGGCATCACTGCTCGGCGGGCCGCTGAGTTCGAGCAGCACTTGAATCATGCGCTGCACCTGCACTTTTTCTGCTCCGCCTGTGCCTGTCACGGCCTGCTTGACCAAGCGGGGTGGATAATCATGCACCGGCAGGNCCTGCCG
>WSSedL2TaDRAFT_1000020_pt1 | contig 16788 bp, 17 predicted proteins | sample WetSurSiteL2Tule_FD_9463 | JGI IMG/M metagenome (IMG submission 9463)
ACAACCACGGTCAAAGGCAGCCAGCTCAAGCGGCCTCTGTTCGAGTTCTCCGGGGCCTGCGCGGGCTGCGGCGAAACCCCGTACATCAAACTCGTCACCCAGCTCTTCGGCGACCGGATGCTGATTGCCAACGCCACGGGCTGCTCCTCAATCTACGGCGGCAACCTGCCCACCACGCCGTACTGCAAGCGCAGCGACGGACGCGGGCCTTCTTGGTCGAACTCTTTGTTTGAGGACAACGCCGAGTACGGTCTTGGAATGCGGCAGAGCGTCAGCAAATTGGCCATGCAGGCGGCTGAACTGCTGCATCTCGCGGTTGCGGAAGGCATGGTGAATCAGGAGCTTGCTGATTCGCTGCTCAACGCCGTCCAGAAGACTCAGGATGAAATCGAAGCCCAGCGCGGCAGAGTTGAGGAGCTGAAGAAGGCTTTAGCTTGCTCCAAGAGCGTGACTGCGGCGCGACTTTTGCCGGTTGCCGACTACTTGGTCAAGAAATCCGTGTGGATATTCGGCGGCGACGGCTGGGCTTATGACATCGGCTACGGCGGCTTGGATCACGTTTTGGCCTCCGGCGAGAACGTCAACGTGCTGGTTTTAGACACGGAAGTCTATTCCAACACCGGCGGCCAGATGTCCAAATCAACACCCCGCGCTGCGGTTGCCCAGTTCGCGGCTGGCGGCAAGAAAATGGCCAAGAAAGACATGGGCATGATCTTCTCGACCTACGGCAATATTTATGTCGCCAGGGTCTCCTTGGGCGCGAATCCGCAGCAGGTGGTCAAGGCAATTAACGAGGCCGAAGCCTACAACGGCCCGTCGATCATCATCGCCTACGCCCACTGCATCAACCACGGCTTTGACCTCAAGTCCGGGCTGGAGCAGCAGAAAAAGGCGGTCGCCTGCGGGCATTGGCCGCTCTACCGCTACAATCCGCTGCTCGAAGATGAGGGCAAAAACCCGCTGATCATTGACTCGAAAGAGCCGACCATCAAATTTGCCGACTACGCCCTGAACGAGAACCGCTACCGGATGCTGAAAATGGCCAACCCAACTCAGTGCGACGCGCTGATGGAAGCCTCGCAGAAGGACGTGGACAAAGGCTGGAAGTTCCTCCAGAGCAGGTTCAAGGCATTGGAGCAGGCGTAAGCTGACTTAACGCAGGTCTGAAGCAGACAGCCCTTCCCGGTGAAACGGGAGGGGCTTTTTATTTCTTGACAGAATGAAAAGGATATGGCATATGAATGTGTGTGGCGTGTTGTATATATACAACACGCTTATCTCTAAACTGAACCTAATCGTCTATTATGCATGCAAATTTTGTAGCATTTCAAGAAAAGTTTAAAGTTGATGAGTTTAAAATTTACGAAAGTAAATTTTGGGTGTGGTCATTAAGACCTGTTCATAATACTCTTGGAGCTGGTATCTTATCCTTAAGAAGATATGCAGAAAATTTTTCTGATCTTTCAGAAGAAGAAGGAGCAGATTTAGTAAAAATCGTCAAGGTAATCGAGAAAGCGTTAAAAGTTAATTATTCCTATGATAGGATTAATTATTTAATGCTTATGATGATTGATCCTCATTTGCACTATCATGTATTGCCGCGTTATAATAGCGAACAGAAATTTGATAACCAAAAATTTGAAGATAATGGGTGGCCCAAACTACCACAGTTAACTGCACCGGATTTCCCTTCAGATACTTTGCATAAAATTAAGGAAAAACTCATGCAAAGTTGCAACTGAATTGGAGGCTCATCCAGCTTTAGTTGAATGAGCCTATTCCTTGTTTGTATTATTATGACAAATGACTATGAAATATACTGATACAAGAAATATTATTCGAAAATGCAACCTTGACGCTACACAATTTTATGATGCTTTGTTTGATTGGTTAAACGGAACAGAAAAAATATTGCAAAGTGCAGTTTTTAGATTAGACAGGAATGCTACGGCAAGAATTACACCTTCTATTGATATAGGGTTACCTGATGATGTCGTAAGAATATCTGGTGGATTTCTAACAGGTTGTTTTGTTGAATGGTCATGTAATATACCATTTGTACCCATTGATACTACAGTGGGCGTTTGCACAAGTAGTGTTTATTGCTTTTCGAAAAAATTAATACACTTTTCGTTGGATGATTTTGAAAAGAAAATAAACCAATTAATTGAAGCGCGAAATGATTTCAGTTGGAATTTTAATTCTGGCAATCATTTTATCATCTTGGCAGAAAGTGAAGATGTCAATTATCTGGTGATGCATTCTTCTGCATCTGAATTTAAAAAGGATATGGATAGAGGTTTATACCCTGTGCCAAATAATTGGTATTGGAATAGCATAGAAACGTTAGTTGATGGTAATAGATATTTAAGATTTATAAAAGAAAAAGACGCAGAAATATTTTGGAAAATTGCTGAAAAAATACCAGAATATAATATTAAGAGGCATGATTATTTTGCAGAAAAATTCGCAAAAGGATTAACAAATATTATTCAAAGCTATACTGAGCATCATTATGGCATGCCGACTCAAGAGTCAATAAATATAGGCTGTTATATAACTGAACCCGAAAAGATAGTGCCTATTTTTTCTGCACCAGGTCGTTGTTTATTTTTATATAAAGTAGATATTGATGACCCTAATGCAGGAAACACCAAATTGATACCACATGGCTGGGGAAAAACATGCATGAATTTATCAAAAATAGAATTAATTAATTCGATGCAAGAAATTGAAATTGCAGGGAGGAAATATTTAATCAATTCCAGTGAAAGGATAAAAGGCGATATTAGACAGTTTTGTGATAATCCAATGAAGCAAAATTACTATTTCAGTACAATGTCTAAATATTACAAAGGCATAGTGAAAAAAATTCTAAATCAAAAATTTTCATACTCCAAGCATGGCTGTTTAAGTTGGAAATTAGATTAACAAAAAAAATAAAGCCATGAATTCTTTCAAAGAAAAGATTGATTTTTTAATTCAGAACGGGAATACATTAGATGCATTAGAAAATTTATGCAATTTTTATAAAGATAAAGATAAAGATATTTATAATAGATTGTTACTATTAAATAGTACATATAAAGAGATAAGGAGCAACAAAAATGTTGGGATGCTAAAAGAAGAGGATTATCGAATTGAAAAGGTTAAGATAAATAGTGCGATACTTGAAATTAATTCGCTTTTTTTAGAAAAGAACGAAGCTATAGTTAGAATAACTAATCTCCCTGATAGGGATTGGTTGTTTTTTTCAGTTAGTGCGGATTATATTTCTGAAATCATAAATTTAATGGACGACGAAAACCGGCGGCCTTACTTAAATTTAATCTTAGGGATGGCCGGGATTGGAAAAACATATTTAGCGAGAAAAGTAGCATTAGAATATTCTATAAAAAAATATGGTAAATTTAATATTATATGGTTTGTAAATTCAGAATCAATTGAATCAATAATCAGCGATTTGTCTGATTTGGGTAAACATTTCAGTATCCTTTATGAAGGAGATATAGATATTTTCTTGAAAAAGATTAAAGATACCTTAACAAAAACAGAATCAACTTGGTTGTTAATTTTTGACAATGCATGCGATAGAACTAACGATAATTACAATCCAAAATTTTTTGCAGATAGATTTTTCCCAAGAACAGAATTTCCAAAACAAATATTGGTTACATCTCAAAATTTGGATTGGTTTTATGTTTTTAATCCAAAAAAACATATCCAATTAAATATGTGGACAGAAGATGATTGTAAAAATTTTTTAGCTCAATACAAGATACCTATAATAAATACTTCAGAACTCAGAACTCTTTATTATGAATTTGCAGGATTGCCGGTTGCGATTGCACAGGCTGTTGGATATATAAGGAGAAAAAAGATTTCGATTGATAAGTATCTTAAGATACTACGAGAGAATAAAATAAGATTATTAAATATAAATGATATTACGGTAGACTACAAGAATTCCATATTGAATGTAATATTATTAACTTATTATTCACTTAGTGAAAAGTCACAAATATTTTTAACATTGCTTTCTTTTTTGTATCCAGACAACATACCTCTTGATTTGTTTTTAGAAAAATTAGCACTTACAACAAACAAGTATTACTATATTTCAAATAATCCATTTTTTGATAATCTTGAGCTTGAAGAGGCGAAAAGTGAATTGTTAATTTATTTTCTTGCAGAACAAGCAAATATAAATATTGAACTTATTTCAATTCATAGGCTTGTAAAATTTGGTGTACAATTATCTTCAAAAAATAATGAAGACTACATTATTTTTCTTAAAGAAATTTTATGCATTACAAATGCCACGTTTGATATAGATATCAAAAAGATAGATGTTGAAGAGTTTCAACATTTTGACATTCTTCTTCCGCATATATTAAGTGTTATGGCGAATTGTTCTGATTTTTTAAACGAAATGGGCGACGAGATAATAAATTTATCTATTTTGTCTTTGAAACTTGGGAAGTATTTTGTAAGATTAGGCAATAATCATGATGCCTTCGTGAAATTAAAAGAAGCTGAAGATTTTATCAATTTTCAACCTGAATATTATGATGAATTGATTGATAGTCGTATAAAACTACAATTAGGTCATCTTTATTATTTATCGGATGGCAAGGATGCAGGCAATGTCTCTCTACAGATGTTTAAAGACGCATTTTTGATATTGAAAAAATATAATTTCCCTCAAGAGATAGCAAGGTGTGTTAATAATATCGGCAATATATATCTCATGCGACAAGATTATGAAAACGCAGCGGATTGGTATCGAAAAGGATTAGAGATATCGAAAGAAAGTTTCTTGTATCATAATTTAGGTTATATTTACCAAAGTTATGGTCTTTACGACAAGGCAATTAAACAGTACAATAAATCATTATTTATTAGCAAAGCGGATAAGAATTCACATAGAATAGGTGTTAATTTATACCTATTAGGTATAATCTATGGCCTAAAATCTGACTTCGAGAAGCAGGAAAAGTATCATGCGGAATGCCTTAGTTTATACAGAGAAATGCAACAATCTCGAAGAATATCTTACTGTTTGTTTCAAATTATCAATTTTTCATTGGATACAAATAAAATAGATGCTATCTACGAAATGTACGATGAACATCGAAAATATTTTGAGTATATATCAGAAGATTCTTTATTTATTTTAAATTCTTTAGTGTTAAAATTAAGATTTGCTATTTTTGAATTAGATACGCAGAATATCATGTCAACTACAAAAGAGTTGACTACTAAAAGAGATATGCTTTTAAGTTACCCAACAGATTCACATGCTGTGAGTGCATATTTAGATTTAGCAAGATGGTATTATCAAAATAATAAATTACAAGAAGCTAAATATGCTGCACAAGAGGCTTTTGGTTACAGAGGAATGTGGCAATATCATAGAGAAAAAGAGTTAATCAATCTAATTAACTTAATAAAATTAGACGACGAGGGATTCAATGGGTATTTTCAAGAAAAATAATTCGTGCAAGAAGTTTTTTACATATAACACAAGAACCCTCGATATAAAGGGATTATCTTTCAACGTTAATAGTGGTTTTGATTTTGGGATGGGACAAATATTAATAAAGCCTGAATATGTTGAAGCAACTGAAAAGTTACAAGAATTAGATTTGTTGCAGTATTCTATTTGTAATAATATAAATCAATTAGACGAGAAAGATGCTTTCGGTCCAATTTTATTAAAAAAATTGATTGAAACGCAGATAGAAATGATGAGGATTGCGCAAAACGCAGCGAGTCAATCTACCGATAAAGATAAGTTATCTGATAATGAAATTGATACTCTTGAAGATATTGAAAAATCATTTGAAGATGGCAATATGCGAGCCGTATTGATTTCTTTGAAGGCTAATTTAAGAGAGAATAAAAATATTATATTATTTATCTCTCAATATAATGATATCGATGAATTGATGAAGAATGGAATTCTAACAAAATTAAGCCCTGATTATAAAGAATATGTTGCAAGATTACGTTCTTTCATAAACGATTTAAGCAAAAAAGATTTTAAAAAATAGTTTTACTGTTATGAAAATAATCTTGACAAGACATGGGGAGACCATTGAAAATACGATAGGTATAATACAAGGTCACCTGCATGGTGTATTATCTGGCATTGGATTGACGCAAGCAGAGAAATTAGCGGATACATTAGCTTCAGTAAAAATTGACTATATATATTCAAGTGATTTAAGGAGGGCATCAGAGACTTGTTCTATTATAGCTAAAAAGCATCTTTCGGTACCTGTTAAATATTTAACAGAATTAAGGGAAAGATACTTTGGCAGCTTAGAGGGAAAAGTAAAGTCTGAGATATTTGGTTATCCATTTAGCATCAATCTGCTAAATGCAGATGACGTAGAAAGCCTTGATGAATTATTAAAACGCGCCCATATTTTTTTTTCATATTTAATATCTAACCATAATTCAGATACAGTACTTATAGTTGCTCATAACACATTTAACAAATGTTTCATTACGTCTATTTTAGAGAATAGCGTAACAGACTTATTATTAATGAATAATTTTAGCAATGCAAGTATTACTCAAATAAACTTTACAGATAGAGAGTGTTTTAAATTTGAAAAATACAATAACGTAGCGCATCTAGAATAAATATGTAAAGGAGATTTTATGAAGTCAATGACCATACATGGTATAGACAGTGACCTTGCCAGAAAAATATCCGAAAAATCGAAAGAATATGGATTGAGCCAAAACCGTACTGTGAAATTTATTCTGCAAAATACGCTTCTATCCGACAAAAAAGTTGCAAGGCAAGAGATGTTCTCTGATTTGTTTGGAACATGGACGAAGTCTGAACGGGAAGAATTTGAAAAGAATGTTGAAATTTTTCAAAAAATAAACGAATCTGATTGGAAGGAATGAAAAAGATACTTCTTGATACAAATGCCTACAGCGGATTCATGTCAGGAAATCAAATTATTTTTGACTGCATTGCGGAATCAGAAATTATATACATGTCAACAATAATGATAGGTGAACTTTTCGCCGGATTTCACGGCGGTAGCAAATTTTCAAAAAACAAAAAAGAACTGAAAACCTTCCTCACCAAGGAAGGTGTACGAATAATTGATGTGTCCATTGAGACTTCAGAAGTATTCGGCGTGATCAAATCAGAATTGAGCCAAAAGGGGAAAATGATTCCGTTGAATGATATCTGGATTGCCGCTCATGCTGTAGAGACTGGCGCAAAACTGGTTACACATGACGCGCATTTTAGAAATATCAGTGGATTGCGTTTATTGGATGGGCTGTAGTTTTAAAAGAACACGATCAAGATCATCGGCACCGAGACGGACAATTCTGCCCAGGGCTATTTTGTTTACGATTCCAAGAAGTCCGGCTCGATGACTGTGTCGCATCTGCGCTTCGGCGAGAACCAGATTGTGGCTCCGTATCTGATCAGCAAGGCCAGCTTTGTCGCCTGCCATAATTTCACCTTCCTGAACAGCTACGACATGCTGGCGAACTTGGAAGACGGCGGCACCTTCCTGCTCACCACCACCTACGACAAGGACAGCATCTGGGATCATCTGCCTGCGAAAGTGCAGCAGCAGCTCTTGGACAAGAAGGCGAAGTTCTACATCATTGACGCGATCAAGCTGGGTATTGCTTTGGGCTTGGGCGCGCACATCAACATGATCATGCAGACCGCCTTCTTCCTCATCTCCGGCATCTTGACCAAGGATGAGGCGGTCAGGGCGATCAAAGACGCAATCAAGAAGACCTACGGCAAGAAGGGCGACAAGGTTCTTAATATGAACTACGGCGCGGTTGATGCGGCGGTCAACAATATCGTCGAGGTCGCGCTGTCCGACAAGATCACCGGCCACGAGCTGCCGGAAACCGTGCCTGCCGAGGCCCCGGATTTCGTCAAGCAAGTGACCGCGAAGATGATTCAGGGCAAAGGCGACCAGATCAAAGTCTCTGAAATGCCTGCCGATGGACGCTGGCCCACCGCCACCACGCAGTGGGAGAAACGCAACATCGCCGTCAATGTTCCTGAGTGGGATCCGGCCACCTGCATTCAGTGCGGCCAGTGCTCCTTGGTCTGCCCGCACGGCTGCAACAGAATGAAAATTGCCACGCCGGAAGCCTTGGCCGCTGCCGGTGCCGACGAGTCCTTCAAGACTGCCGACGCGGTGGGCAAGCAGTTCGCAGGCCGCAAATTCACCATCCAGATTTCCACTGCCGACTGCGTGGGCTGCACCCTCTGCTCAACCGTCTGCCCTGCCCGCAAGAAAGATGCGGACGGCAAGAAGACCGAAGAGTCCGCGCTGAAAATGGTGCCGAACTCCGAGGCAATCCGCAAGGCTGCTGATAAAAACTGGAAGATTTTCATGGCCCTGCCGGAGGTCGAGAACAGCCTGATCGACACAACCACGGTCAAAGGCAGCCAGCTCAAGCGGCCTCTGTTCGAGTTCTCCGGGGCCTGCGCGGGCTGCGGCGAAACCCCGTACATCAAATTAGTCACCCAGCTTTTCGGCGACCGGATGCTGATCGCCAACGCCACGGGCTGCTCCTCTATTTACGGCGGCAACCTGCCCACCACCCCGTACTGCAAGCGCAGCGACGGACGCGGCCCCTCTTGGTCGAACTCCTTGTTTGAGGACAACGCCGAGTATGGCCTCGGAATGCGCCAGAGTGTCAGCAAATTGGCTATGCAGGCGGCTGAACTGCTGCACCTCGCTGTTGCGGAAGGCCTGGTGAATCAGGAGCTTGCTGATTCGTTGCTCAACGCTGTCCAGAAGACTCAGGACGAGATCGAGGCCCAGCGCGGCAGAGTTGAGGAGCTGAAGAAGGCTCTGGCCTGCTCCAAGAGCGTGACTGCGGCGCGGCTCCTGCCAGTTGCCGACTACTTGGTCAAGAAATCCGTGTGGATATTCGGCGGCGACGGCTGGGCCTACGACATCGGCTACGGCGGCTTGGATCACGTCCTTGCCTCCGGCGAGAACGTCAACGTGCTGGTTTTAGACACAGAAGTCTATTCCAACACCGGCGGCCAGATGTCCAAATCCACGCCGAGGGCCGCAGTTGCCCAGTTTGCGGCTGGCGGCAAGAAAATGGCCAAGAAAGACATGGGCATGATCTTCTCCACCTACGGCAACATCTATGTGGCGAGAGTCTCCTTGGGCGCGAATCCGCAGCAGGTGGTGAAGGCAATCAACGAGGCTGAGGCCTACAACGGCCCGTCCATCATCATCGCCTACGCCCACTGCATCAACCACGGCTTTGACCTCAAGTCCGGCCTGGAGCAGCAGAAAAAGGCGGTCGCCTGCGGGCATTGGCCGCTCTACCGCTACAATCCGCTGCTCGAAGATGAGGGCAAAAATCCACTGATCATTGACTCCAAAGAGCCGACGATCAAATTTGCCGACTACGCCCTGAACGAGAACCGCTACCGGATGTTGAAAATGGCCAATCCCACGCAGTGCGACGCGCTGATGGAAGCCTCGCAGAAGGACGTGGACAAGGGCTGGAAGTTCCTCCAGAGCCGCTTCAAGTCGCTGGAAAAAGAATAAGTCCTGACTGATTCCGTCATCAAGGCCCCTTCTGAGCAATCAGGAGGGGCCTTTTTGTTTATAGGCCGCTGCTGTTTCCAAACAGGCTTTTCCTGTTCCGAAATAGTCGCTGCCTGTTTGCTCATAGGAAAAAGAGATGAGAAAATAGGCCGCGCCTGTTTTGAAATAGGCTTTTCCTATGAGGAAGTATATTTTTTCTGCTTTCTCATCGTCGGAAGACACTTTTCTGCCGCCCCGCATATTTTTTCCTTGACAGAGAGAATCCGAAAGAGTTACGCTTGGCTGTCTTCCAAAAAATCCTCCAAAGAGGCCCGCCATGCCGTCGGACGCAACACCGCTCGTCGATCAGATCGCCGCCCTGCTGGGCGTTGAGATTCTGCCCCCGCTGGATGCAAACGAAATCCAGTCACTCCACAAAGCCCTGCCCGGCTACCAAGCAATAGCCGACGATGCCGCCCGCTTCGTCCAAAAGTACAAGGAAACCCTCAAGCTGGATGATGCCGTCCTTGCTGGGCTTGAGAATGGACTTGCCGACATTCTTCATCTTGAGCCTGCCGAGCATCTGCTGGATAGGCTTTATATTTCCGTCTATCATCAGCGGCTTAAGGCAACCGACAGGTGCATGGAGGCCATGTACGACACCGCCCGCCGCATCCGCGACTTTGCCGAAGCGTATCCTGAGATTGCTGAAGAAGGGCAGTTCCTTCTTGATTTCATGGGGGCCTTCAAGCCAGGGCCGAAGAGGGAGAAGAAGGATGAGGCTGGCGGTGGGGTGTAAGGAGTTTTTTTCATAGAAAAAGTACTCCTATACTCCTAATAAGACATAGTGTCTACTATAGTTTATAGATGGATAAGATAGCTATTCTTAAATCTTATCTATGTACCTTTAATTGATACTGAGTGAAAACAATGAGAAAAAGCGTGATTAGTGTCGTTATTCTTGCTTTTGCTATTATTGCAGGAATAACAATTTGGTCTTACTATCCGAGCAGTCATACTGTAAATCCTGTCGGAAATTCTACTGAATTGCGTCGTATCACCATAGCTCAATTCGGAGATTTTTTTCTTTATGCACCGCTTTATATTGCAGCAGACGGAGGATTGTTTCGCAAAGAAGGACTTGATGTATCTATTGTGAATACCGGCGGTGATGACAAAACTTGGGCTGCTGTATTGAGCGGTTCTGCCGCATTTGGAGTGGCTGATCCAACGTTTGTTGCAGTTTCTGCTGCAAGAGGTCAACATGGTGTAGTTATTGCCAGCTTAGTTAATGGCGTTCCATTCTGGGGAATAACCTATCAGAAAAAAATAGCTCCGTTCAACGAATCTAAAGAATTAGGTACCTATAAAGTCGCAACATTTCCATCTCCTTCTACCGCATATTCATTGCAAAAGAAAATGTATTCTGATGCAGGGTTAGAGCCTAATATCCGAGAGGGCGGATTTGGTGCCATTATTCCTATGTTGAAAGCTGGAGATGCCGATATTGGATTAGAATTAGAGCCGAATGTAAGTCTCGCTGTTAAAGAAGGTGCAAGCATCGTTTATTCATTAGCCAAACAATATGGCGATTTTGCTATTACTGGTGTGACTGCGAGTGATCTAACAGTGCAACGAGATGCTGCTCTTGTGCATAAAGTGGTTGCCTCATTGCAAGGTGCATTAGATATGCTTCATAACAATCCTGAAGAAGCATTGAAACTTCTCAGCAAACGTTTTCCTGGGCTACCTCAAGACGTAGCCAGCGAGGCTCTTCATCGGGTGATTCGTGATGGAGTAATACCAAAATCAACTATGATCAGTGAGGTAGCTTGGGACAAAGCAATCAAACTTAGAGTCGATATAGGTGATCTGAAGAGTGCTGCACCATACAAGGAATTTGTTTGGAATGATCAAGCAAACAAGAAATAGTCGGTGTTAGCTATGACGAAAACGGCAAGCAATAGAATTAGTGTTAAAATTTTATTAATGGAGCGGCATTTTCTTTATTTGCCGCTCTATTTAGCGGCATTTGATTTTCCTGAGAAAAACAAGCTGCCTTTTTACGGCAAGGTTCCGTCTCAATATAATGTCGAACTAAAAGTTTTGCCTTCTCGCAATGGCAACAGCGATGCCGCCATATTCGAGGCTCTTATGGATGCACGGCTTGATTCAGCTTATCGCCAGAATGATTATATGTTTTGCGTTTGCGATCCAACTGTGCTTATAGCTAAACCAGATAAAAATGCGCTTATGGCCGCATCTCTGATTTCAAGTTCAGCTTTCTGGGCAATCAATCATAAAAGAGACAATATTCGATTAGTCTCTGATTTATCAACTTTTGACAAGATAATTTGCTATGGAGAAAAAACAACCTCCAATCTCATAGCGCAACGTATCGTTAAAGGCAGCACTGACAAACTACAAGAAGTCCGTCCCAGAGATGAGGTAAGTATTCTCAATGAACTTGGTGAAGGTGAACTTGTAATCACTCCAGAAGTACTTGAAGTTGCAAACTTACTTCATGCAGAACTTGGGCCTGGGCAAAAGCGCTGCGAAATCGTGCTCGAACTAAGCACAACCAAAGAATTTTCTAATGTGCTGACAACAGCATTTTTTACTCGTTCCGAGGTTCTTGAGAAGCATCCCCAACTTGTATCTGGTTTATTGACTGCGCTGCAACTTGCCCTGAATGCAATTCAGGGTGCACATGAAATCGTAGCAAATTGTGTGAAACATAATTTTAGAGATGTCGAATTTCTAGAAAATGCTCTTGAAATTACAAGACGAAGTTATGTTTTCCCTGAAACGATTGAGATTCGCAAAGATCGTTGGCAACGCGCTTGTGAATTTTATTATATTTCACATGCAGTCTCAAAGAGAGATGATAAAGACTCATTGACAATTCAAGAAGAACAGAATATAGAATGCTTATACGAAAAATCAGTCATGGATAGGGAATTAAGGCGTATAACAAGAGAAGCTATATCGAATGCGTTTTCAGACAGACAAGATCAATATAAAGAAGATATCGTTTCTATTTCAAAAAACTGGATTTATTTTTTTGTCTTCTTTGTAATTTGTATTGTAGCAGTAACAGCGAGTTTATTTAAAGATAATACAACGAGTAAAAATAAAATAATAATTACTGTTTCGTGGATGTTAATGGTCGTATTGCAATTTTTTCTTACAAAACGATTTGAAAAAAAGATAGGTAATTTTCTATACAATCTAAGCCTATTAATAATAGGAGTGATATGGTGGGCTTCCCATGAATTTTTTATTTCAAAAGCAGTTTTTTTCAACACCGCACACTTCATATATTTTATTCCCCTTGATGAGAGCATATCATCTTATATCCTCGCTATGGTGAGTATCGTAGCAACGATAATTACATTCGCAATGAAAGATGTTATCTTTTGCAAAAAAAGATTAACTTGAAAGCTAAGTATGGATTGTAAATCAGATATTCTATTAGAGAATCTTTCTATTAATTTTAGCGATCCTAAAGGTACTCTAAAAAAAGCAGTTGCTGGAGTTACCTTGAATGTATTCCCCGGCGAAATAGTAAGCATCGTTGGCCCAAGTGGTTGCGGCAAGACAAGTATTCTCCGGGCTGTAATGAACGAAATTGAATATGAAGGAAAATGCTCTATAAATGCAACCCGTGAAACTGAGCTTGGTTATCTGCATCAGACACCATCGTTTTTACCTTGGCGCACTGCACTTGAAAATGCAGTGTTGGGTCATGAAGTACGAGGCATAGTAGCTTCAATCCATCGTGTTCAAGAGCTGTTAGCAGATTTTGGTATAGCAGAAGAGGAAATGCTGTATTATCCAGATCAGCTTTCTGGTGGCATGAAACAGCGAGTTGCAATAGCACGTGCATTAGAAGCAAGCCCAAAAGTACTTCTCTGTGACGAGCCGTTCTCAGCTATTGATTTTATAAACCGTCTCAATTTAAATCGTTTATTGAAACAACGCCTTGCATTAAAAGTTTCTGTTTTACTTGTAACGCATAATATTGATGAGGCTATCTTTCTTTCATCAAGGATTTATGTGATGTCGGGTTCTCCTGGTCGAATTGTTGATGTAGTTGAACCAAAATTTAAACATTTCATTACTGATCCTGTAGCATTACGCGAAGAGCGGGAGTTTGAATGCTATTTCAATCAAATATGGCATGGAATGGCAAAAAATGAGTGCTGATAGAAAATATTTTACCGATTCGTCACATTGGATCGCGTTGCTAATTGCATTTTTTTTGTTTTTTACATGGGAGTTGGCAACTAGTTACAATAGCAAAATGCTATTTTTTATCTCATGCCCAACTCAAATTTTTATAGCATTAAAAAATATGCTATTTTCAGAAAATCTCTTAATAGATATTGCAATAACTGCAATAGAGGCTATTGCTGGAACAGCAATAGGAACAATGTTGGGAAGTGCTGTTGGATTAGCACTGTGGCTTTCTAAGCGAGTTGCACATATTGCATCCCCTTTCGTTGTAGTTGCTGCAAATTATCCTGTTTTTGCGCTGGCTCCTGTTGCTATTGTCTGGCTTGGTATTGGAATTAAGATGAAAATATTTCTTGGAGCATTTGCAACTTTCTTTATATCACTAGACCTAACACATCATGGGGCTAAAGTTGCTCAAGAAAATTATGGAAATGTGTTTGATGGCTTTCGGGCATCGTATTGGGATACATATCGCAAGATTATTGTTCCAGGAGCGATAGACTCCGTTTTTAGTTCGATGCGAGTAAGTGTAGGCCTTGGAATACTTGGTGCTTTTATAGGTGAGTTCATAGCATCTGACCGAGGATTAGGCCGAGTTATTCTTCGTGCCAGTGGATTATATCAAGTTGATCGGGTATTCGCAGCCTCATTCTGCCTTGTCGCATTGGCTGCACTTCTTAATAAAGTAGCTCTTCGTCTTGAGGAAAATAAACTTTTTATTGCACGCTGGGTTGGAATACCAAGACGGTTACGTGTTAGATCAAAAGAACTTGTGGATAATATATTGCTATGACAAATCAAGATATTGCTTATCAGCAAACTTTACTCCGGGAAGTTGAAACTATCCCTTCCGAATATTTTCCAAATCTCCTGCAATTGATTCGGATATTCCGAGAAACAGTTCTGCTCAGTTCAGCATTTCACGACAAGAATGAGAAAGAGCAGAAACGGTATCCGCTGCGAGGTATTCCTTTCACGTACATTGACCCGACAGAACCAGTGGCTTTGGATGATTGGGAAGTATTGCAATGATCCTGCTTGATACGCATATCTGGGTTAAATGGGTGCTTGATGCAGCACAACTGCCTGAGCCTGTTCAACACCAGATCATTGAACATGAGGCGGATGGCTTGGGTGTGAGCGTGATTTCCTGTTGGGAAGTCGCCAAGCTGTTTGAACTCAAGCGGCTCCATTGCGGCATAGATGTTTTTGATTGGGTAAATCAGGCATTGCAGTATCCCGGCATTCAGCTTCTTGATTTTTCGCCCCGCATTGCTCGAAGCGTATCCTGAAATTGCCGAGGAAGGGCAGTTCCTTCTCGATTTCATGGGGGCCTTCAAGCCCGGGCCGAAGGGGGAGAAGTAGGAGGATAGACCGTGTGCTGCGGAGAAGTCGGGCGATACGAAATATTTTTTGGCTGTCGTGTGACATGATGGAGGATTTATGGAACCGTTCACTATAGCACTATGTTATGCAGGGTATCACTTTTTTCGCTATTTAAAGGAAAAGGGTGAATCAAGCACCACTCCCCCCATGGTTTCATCACCACCGGAAAAACTTATCACGTTTGTCGGTGCAACCGGTGCTGGCAAATCAAGTACTGCTAATGCGTTACTTGGTTGCTCGGCATTCTCAACAGGGGTTGAACATGGAACCACTACTGTTGTTGCAGCCAAAGAATATCTGAATGGGTATTCAATATTGGATACTCCTGGCCTGATGGACGATACTGATTTTACTCCTGCGGTATGGTCGTCAATTAAACGAAGTAAGATTGTCATTTACACTGCAACGCAACAGCTTTACAGGAAAGAGATAGAGACTCTAAAGGCAATTAATACATTCCAGAAAAATGACTTATATGATCGAAAAATTGCCCTGTATATTAACATGCAAGATGTTGCCAAGAGCAGCAAGACATCAGCTATGCTGAAACAGGAGTCTGTACTTATCAGACAGCAAGTGTCAGAACTGATTCCTCCGCAACAAGTAGTATTTGGATCTGCTCATCCGGCAGAATCAAAAGAACGACTGCAACCTCAAATAGAAGATCTCAAAGCCCTCATTCATTCTTTTATTTCCTAACAGGAGGAAAAAAACATGATCGAAAATGGCAACAATAGTGCTAATGAACAAATCCGTAAAGATATAACACAGATTCAAGATGAACTTCAAGATGCGCTTGCCACGCTCATGAATGAAGTCGGCTCGAAACTGAAAGCTGGTGAACGCGCAGAAATTGAACATGAAGTTAAGGAGCTTAATGAGTTGCTTGAGCGACTTAAGTCTGGCTTAGTATGGATATCCCTTTTTGGCAAAACAACGGTTGGAAAATCAGCACTGGCAAACTCAATAATCGAACAGGATATTGCTGGAGTTGACATTCGCTACGATCATACCATTGAGTGCAAGGGATATGAACGGAAGCCTTGGATGATCGTTGACGTTCCTGGCTTTATGGGAAAATCACATTTGGAATCAATGGCGATAGAGGAAGCGAAGAAAGCTCATGGGCATATTTTTGTTGTAGATGGCCAGCCTTATGCTGATGAAATTGAATTGTTTGACAAGGTACATACTGCGTGTCCAAACGTTCCAAAGCTTGTCTTTTGCAATAAGGCAGACTTGTTTGATCACATGCCTAAACGAGATAAAGAATTGGTAATTTCTATTGTAAAGGAGAAAATGAATAAATATGTACAATCGCCGGAAGATATTCTGTTTGGAAGTGCCGCGCTACTTGATAGAGAAAATGATGTAATGGTGAGGCAGCAGGTACCTCACCTTATTGATCGTTTATATGACGGAGCAGGTACTCTTGGAATGATTGTAAACGTTCTTGATCCGGCTGGTCGTGCGGCAGATATCAGCACTCAAATGCGTGAAAAAATATCGCAGATTCGCATAAAGATCGGTCGCAGAGTGGCGGCTATTTTTGGAGCTATGGAGGTCGGTGCAGCAGCCATACCTTTATCAACACTGATCA
>WSSedL2TaDRAFT_1000021_pt1 | contig 16531 bp, 24 predicted proteins | sample WetSurSiteL2Tule_FD_9463 | JGI IMG/M metagenome (IMG submission 9463)
CGGGCTTTTCACGCCCCCTTCGCGCGCCGTTTCCGAGTTCGCAAGACATGACTTGGCCATCAGCGAAAGGCTCACAAAAGACCAGTTGACGACCGCCAAGAGCCGTTTGGAAGACGCCAAAATCATAGAGACCATCCCGTATGGGAAGGCGTCGGATGGGAAGACCACTATCGTAATAATCAACCAAGAGTAGGTCTTTACACAACTAATGGTTGTTTGTCCGAGAGGACGATTAATTGCGTCAACTAGCAGGTTTTGGCACTTCAAGTAGCAGCTTTCATATATCCCAAGGGGCCTGTTTCGATAGGCGTTTTTTAGAAGTGCCAAAACCTGCTAGTTGACAGGGCCGGGAAATACCACTAGAAGGGGCCTACTTTGACACCAAAGGGGCCTACTTGCAGACTTTAAGGGGCCTGGAAAGTGGCAAAAATATACACCCCCCTTACAGGGGGGTGGGTGTGTGTGGAGGACACACCCACCCCCCCCTGTAAGGGGGTAGCGAAATCCAAAAGCACCCTGGAAAGGTTCTAAAATGGCAGACTTGAGAGAGGCCCGCAGATTGAAGGGCGCCGCCACCCGCGCAAAAAACATTGCGGTCGATACGTACAAACGCGCCATATGGGAATATGAAGACACGTGTAAAAACTGGGAAAGCGATTTGAAGTTGTGCGACGCTGCCTTGGACGCTCTGGACCGTGGGGCTATCAAGGCGGCCCGTGCAGCCCTTGAGCAATTGCAGGCGTCAGCAAAGCGCAAAGAGACGCTGAAGGTCGATATGGAGACGAAAGGGGAGCTAAGCGGCAAGGCCGTAAGGGCCGCCACGGACGCCAGCGTGAAGGCGCTGAAGGCATGGGAAGACCTGCAAGCCAAGGGTTGACTTTCGACACTGGGCGAGCTATGTTTGAAATTGTGGATAGGGATTCGAACCCGAACGGTTGAACCTAGCAACCTTCCACAACCTTCCCTCTAGGGGTTCAGCGAACTTAGGAGCTGACCGCATGACACAGCAGGTTATCCCCTTCACATTCGACGCCCACGCAGTCCGCACGGTCAGCCGTGGTTTGCGTTGGTCGACGTTTGCGCTGTTCTGGAAATCGCCAACGTCGGAAACGTAAAGCTTTGGAGTGAAACAGATGTCGAATGAAACAGTTGCGTTCTTGAATCGCGTCGCTGGCGGCGCTGGTAGTGGTCAGGCGTTGGAGGATGACTATGTTCCGGTGGCGTTGGCGCTTCCCGTAACACCTTTCTCTGACCCGGCTACGGCGGGCGACTTGGAGTCCATTCAGCTTGGCGAAGTCGCTCTGATCGGCATTGGGGGCGTGAACGCTCCTGAGATCGTGAGCGCCATGATTAAGTCCATCACGTAACTGTTTACTTGAAACACGCCATCACCAGAATTCGGAGACCACCATGAAGTTCGTCAATTTGACCCCGCACATCGTTACCATTTTCGACATCAACGCCGACAAAATCTCTCTTCCGTCTGAGGGCGTCGCCCGCGTCGCCACCCACGACGAAGAGTTCGAGCCGGTCGGCAGCATCCCCGTTGTCTCGGCCCCGATCATGGGGCCGGTTGAAGGGCTCCCAGCTCCTGTGGACGGCGTCGGGTATATCGTCAGCCTGATGGTGCTCCAGCACCCCGATGTGTCTGGACGCCGGGACGTGTTCGCGCCCGCCACTGGGCCGAAGCACCATGCCGTTCGGGACGAGCAAGGGCGCATCGCCGGTGTCACGAGACTGGTTGCGGCGCCGCGGCGCGATTAACTGACCTCTAAGACTCTGGAAATGTTTTAAAATGACTGTACATTTCGTTGCCGCCGATAGAGGCGTAGCCGACATTTTCGAGAATGAACTGGGCAAGCCCTACAAGCTGGCGATTATTGCTTGGCGCATTGTCACCGTTGGACTCGCTGAGTATGGCGGGGAAACTCATGTCAGCCCGGTTTACGAGGGCGAACAGCCCTCGACGGAGCTGGTGAAGTTGGGGCGTCTTGAGACGGACGGAACGGTGACCGGCGCGGACGGCAGGAACTACCGGAGCTGGGAGGCCTTCAAGTTCGTGTACAGCTTGCCGGAAGACGAGCGTGTGTTCGCCGCGTCCGGCGCGCCGCGTCCGGGTGGGGCCGAAGACGGATTCAGCCTGTCGGTGGATTACATCGCCCAAATCGGCGCGGTCCCCACAATGAGCGCCGACGAAGTGTTGAAATTGACTCGGGAGAACGGGTGATGGTAGCAACCCCCATAGAGAATATCGTCCGGGTTGGCTGGAAACTGGCGTGTGGCCCAGGGACAGCGCACGAGAACGCCGCCGAGATGGCAGGATTGCCTCGAACCGTAATCTACGCAGACAAGGTCAAAAAACCTCGTGTCGGATGGGTGGCGTGGGCGCACAACCACAGCAATCTGGGCCACGTCGAGCCTCAGTTTGAGAAAACACGGGCGAGGGCGGCGGCGCGGTTCCTTTTGAAGGCGATTGAGATACAAGAGAAGGTAGCGTAAGACTTGATTTACTCGATGAGTTGAGGAATGTGATGAAACAGATTTTGATCGCGCTGGCGACGCTGGCGATTTGCGGAGCAGCCGCAGCCCAAAGCATGTGCCCGATTGGTTATTACCCGGTCGGAAACGACATGTGCTGCCCCATTGGTACCGTCCCGGTGATGGGGCCATTTGGCGTAACGCAATGCCAGAGGCCATGATGCTACGGAACGCAACCTCATCATCGGTGGGGTTGCGTTCACCCTTGGGCATGCGTTATGGTTTCTGTGTCGCAAGGTGGCTCAATTGGTAGAGTAAGCGGGCTGTTAACCGCTCGGTTGAAGGTTCGAACGGAGTAGCTTAAGGGATAGAGCGTCAGCTTCCGTGACCGTTTTAGAGGATGGATATAGAATTGACTCCGAAGCAAGAGAGGTTTTGCCAAGAATATCTTGCGACTGGTAATGCCAGCGAGTCATACCGCCGTGCGTACAACGCCTCTAAGATGAAACCTCAAGTAATTCACGAAGCAGCATCAAAGTTGCTTCAGCACCCTGAGGTCTCTCTGAGGGTAAAAACTGGACAAGCAGAAGCTGTTAAGAGAAACGAAATTACTGTTGATGACCTTATAGCTGAACTTGATGAAGCGAGGCTCATCAGCAAAGAGGACCGGGTCGGTTCTGTTATGGTCAGCGCCACTATGGGCAAGGGGAAGCTGTTGGGCCTGATCGTGGACCGCAAGGACCTCACGGTTCATTCGCAAATCTCGGCCATGACTGACGCCGAGCTTGCACAGTTTATTGATGACGTTGATGTGGATGACGAGGCTTAATCGGTCCCTGGTCACTCCTCGCCAACGCAAGGAAGCTTTGGCCCTGGCGTTGTACGAGCGCAAGCTCCGTTTGGAGCGCGGGCGCCAGTCTCGTCCTGGCGGTCTCATTCATTTCGTCAGGTTCTTTTGGTCTATCCTTGAGCCCAACAACCCCTTCATCGACGGATGGCCTCTGTGGGCCATGTGTGATCACCTTGAGGCCGTTAGCAGGGGCGAGATCACCAAACTTCTGATCAACGTTCCCCCAGGGTCGGCCAAATCACTCCTGGTAAACGTGTTCTGGCCCGCTTGGGAATGGTCAGCTTTCGGGCGTCCTGACCTCCGTTATGTGTCGTTCAGCTACTCAAGCGCCCTCACCGAGCGCGACAACCAGCGGTTTCTGGACCTGATTAAGTCCAGTCGATTTAGGGACATGTGGGGCCACGTCTTCAGCCTGACGGCGGACGGCAAGATCAAACCCACCAACAGCGCCAAGGGTTGGAAATTTGCCACGTCGTTCACGGGCGTGGGGACCGGAGAGCGTGGCAACAGGGTGTTGATCGATGACCCCCATAACATCGCCGATGGCGAATCCGACAAAATACGGAGCGAGACGGTCCGCCAGTTCCGTGAGGCAATCTCCAATCGTTTAAACGACATGACCACGTCGGCCCTGGTAGTCATCATGCAGCGCGTCCACGAGTCGGATGTGTCGGGGGCTATCATCGATGACGACCTCGGGTACGTGCACCTCTGTATCACCGCGGAGTATGAGCCCGATCGTCATTGCGAAACCGAGATCGGTTGGAGCGACCCCAGGACCGAGAGCGGTCAGTGCTTCTGGCCCGCTCGGTTCCCGCCCGCCGCCGTGGCCGCGTGCAAAAAGCTCGGTCCTTACGCCTGGAACAGCCAATACCAGCAACGCCCGGAGATCAGGGGCGGCGGACTCATCAAGCGCGACTGGTGGCAGGCTTGGTCCCCGGCTGATGGTAAGTGGCCCGTGTTCGATTTCACTATTGCCAGTCTTGACCCGGCATTCACCAGCAAGGAGGAGAACGACCCATCCGGTCTCACCGTCTGGGGTGTCTTCCGTCAGAAGAACGGTGACATCGGCGTCATGCTTATGCACGCCTTCAGGAAGCATTTGGAACTGCACGGCGGACGAAACGAGCGGTGGCCGGGGGAAACAGACGATGACTTCCGAAGCCGCTGCAAGGACACCTGGGGGCTGTGTGAGACGGTCGCCGATGCCTGCCGTCGGTTCGGGGCCAAACACCTCCTAATCGAGTCCAAAGCATCAGGCCACAGTGTTGCGCAAGAGATGCGCCGGTTGCATGGACGCGAAGGTTACAGCATCGAGTTGATTGACCCCAAGGGGCTCGACAAGACGGCGCGAGTTATCCGCGTCCAGCCTATGTTCACCGAGGGGCAGATTTTTGCGCCGTTCAGCCCCAAGACGGGGACCTTCTACAGTTGGGCGCAGATGGTCATCGACGAGGTGGCTATCTTCCCGCGCGGTAAACACGATGATTTGTGCGACTCTATGTCACAGTCCCTGTGGTGGCTGAGGGGCAACGGGTTTGCTGCCAGACGAGACGAGCTTTTTGCCAGTAAGCAGGAGGCCGAGAAGTTCCGTAAGCCGGAGGAACCTCTCTACCCTGCTTAAACTATAGGACAACACGATGGGCAAGCACCAAGTGGATTTTACCGCTCAAGACGTACTTGCAGCCATGGGTTTTGAGGCGCAACGTCTTGCTACGGCTGTGGCTCAGCATGCGGCTGGGTATCCGTTCCCCGATCCCCGTTCTCTCAAGCAAGTCATTGACCGGATGGCGCATCTCAACAATACGTTGTTGAAGTTCAAAGACCTGCTGGCGGCGCCCGAAACCAACAGGACGACAACCCTCGATGGATAACACCCAACGCTTTGATCCGGCAGCGAACATCCTGGAGATTGACGACGCCGATGGCGGGACGACCGTCGACTTCAATCCCCAGGTGGGCGTCGAGGACATCCACTCAGATCATTATGCGAATCTGGCCGAAGAGCTTGACGAAGCGATCCTTGACGATATCGCGACAGAGCTGTTGCGCGGCATTGAGGACGACCAGCGTTCCCGCATGGAGTGGATGACCCAGCGCGCCAAGGAGTTGGATATCCTGGGGCTCAAGATCGAGGCCCCACGGTCGGACCTTGGATCATCCGCCGCCCCGATGGAGGGTATGAGCAACATCCGTCATCCGTTGCTTCTTGAGGCCGTCATCCGCTTCCAGGCCAACGCGCGTGGCGAGCTACTTCCTTCAGGCGGTCCTCTCAAGATCGACAACGAGGGGGGGAAGGGGACCATCGAGACTGATGACCAGGCCGAGCGGCTGGAGAGGGACTGCAACGTCTTCCTGACCTCCACCTGCACCGAATATGTACCGGACACAGACCGAATGCTGTTTGGCGTCGGCTGTGGGGGCGCCGGCTTCAAGAAAGGCTACCACGACCCAATCAAACGGAGGCCTACCCTTGAGTCCGTGGACGCCGAGAACCTGATCATCTCCAACAACGCCACGGACCTCACCAATGCCGCGCGCATCACGCACGTCATCAAGATGTCCAAGAGCGTGCTTATCCGTATGCAGATCGCCGGGGCGTACCGTGATGTGGACCTCGCCACGCCGACCGAGAGCACCAATCAGGTGGAGCGCAAGCTGTCCCGCATTCAAGGCGTCGATAAGACCAGCGGCGATCCAAGCGATATCGATTACACCATTTACGAGTGTTACGCCGATTACGACATCCCTGGGTATGAGCACAAGCTCAAGGGCAAGACCACGGGCTTGCCCATCCCGTACAAGGTCGTCATCGACAAGTCCTCGCGTAAAATTCTGGAGATCAGGCGGAATTGGAAGGAGGGTGACGAACAGTGTATCAAGCGCAAAACCTTCGTCATGTACACCTTCATCCCGTATAAGGGTCTGTATCCCCTTGGGCTTATGCATATTTTGGGAAACACGTCTAACGCTTTGACAGCGGCGTGGCGTATCGCCCTCGACAACGGCATGTTTGGAAATTTTCCTGGCTTCATCTACGCCAAGAGCGGGACCGGCCAGGACACCAACAGCTTCCGCGTGGCGCCGGGGTCCGGCGTGGCGGTCAATGTCGGCAATGAGGGGACGCTGTCTGGAAAGATCATGCCCCTCCCGTACAAGAGCCTGGATGTGGCGTTCCTCCAGCTCATTGAGAACGTGAGCGCCACCGGTCAGCGACTGGGCGGGACCGGGGAAAGCAATGTGGGCGAGGGCGTTCAGAACGCGCCGGTGGGAACCACGCTCGCGCTCATCGAACAGGCCCAGAGAGTAATGAGCGCCGTGCACAAACGACTTCACGCGGCTCAGGCCGAGGAGTTCCAGATTCTCAAAGAGTTACTCCAGGAAGACCCGGAGTCGCTATGGCGGCATCGCAAAGGGCCGAATACGAGACCATGGGATGAGGAGACATTGCGCGCTGCACTCGAAAATTACGATCTGATTCCCGTCGCCGATCCGAATACGCCAAGTCACATGCATCGGCTCGCGCGGGCTGAAGCCTTTGCCGAAAAAGTGGCGATGAACCCAGATATGTTTAATCTTCGCAAGGCGTACATGTATTATTTTCATGCGATTGGCATGGATGGGATCGAAGAGTTCTTCGCGCCGCCCCAGCCGCCGCAGGAACCGCAGATGGACCCTAAGGCTGTACTCGCCGCGCACGCCGCACAGCTCAAGGTTCAATCTGACGCCCAAAGTAATCAAGTGAAGTTACTTGACATTCAGACGCGCGCCGCCGAAGGTGAGGCAAATCGCCAGAGTAAAGAGCGTATTGAACAACTCAAAATCGCTGAGCGGCTTGCGGTCCACCCTTCATCGCAACAGATTATCTCGGGGAACCCGACGTGAAACAGTACAAAGAACAGTCCCGCAAGTCCATGGAAGCCAAGGTGGCCGCCCATGGAGGAACCTGCAAGGCTCATGGTGGCGCGATAGCCCACAAGGGCAAAGGCAAGTCGGTGACCAAGGTGAACATCGTGGTTGCCCCACGGGAGCGTGATCGTCCGGTCGCCGCTCCTGTGTCTGGGGGTGCGGCTGCACCGGCGAGCGTTGGGCCTTCTCGCTCGCCGGTGCAGACTGCGCCGGTCGGTGGGCTTTCGGGGCTCATGGCAAGGGGTGGGCGAGCCCATCGGGCTCACGGCGGGCGCGTCGGCCATTTCGAAGCCGGGGCTGGTTCGGGTGTAGGACGGTTGGAAAAGACGGAGCACGTAAGGCGGAAGTAAAATGAACTATCAGGACTATGCCCAGACACAATTTGAGAAGAATCTTCTGGAAGCACTTGCTACAAGACGGCAAGAAATTCTCGAATCGCTTGGAACCGGGTCGGACATTAATGATATTGCCAGGTACAAGCACTGGACAGGTTACATCAAATGCTTAACTGAAGTCGTGGAAATTATGAAATCTGTTAAGCAAGAGCTAAATAGGAAGGCAAACTTATGAGCAGACCTGTACAACAGCTTGTTTACAACCTTGGTGTGGACGACCCCAAGCAGGTCATTTTGGACGCCTTGGGCGATGCTTTGGTGTTCCTCCCACACATTTACGGAAGCAAAGTGCTTGTGGCGACGGCCCCCAGTCCCAACAGGCGTGGGAGCATCTGGGTTCCCGACAAGAGCAACGACGAAGGCCGGTTCCAGGGTAAAGTTGGGCTGGTCCTTGGTTGGGGTCCGACCGCGTTCGTCTACGATCCCGAATTCCCGTCCTACAAGTGGGAAGGCCCTAAGCCCCAGTTGCGCGATTGGGTGTTTTACCGGACCTCGGATGCTTGGGAGTGCGGAATTAATGGTGTGTCCTGTCGCTATATCCAGGATGACCGCGTTGTAGGAACCGTCACGGACATTGAGGTGATCTTCTGATGTCGAGAAAAACCAGAATGCGGCGACAGGCCCGCGAACAGGCCCCCGAGGAGCCCGAACTGGAGGTTCTCGACGCCCCGGAAGAGCCCGAAGACCAGACAGAAGGGCAGCACGTCGAAGCACCGAGCGATGAAGACCCAATTGAGGTTCTTCAGCGCAGCGTTGACGCGGCCAATAAGGCCAAGGATGAGGCTGAAACCAAGGCCGCCGACGAAGCCAGACGTCGCCAGGACGCTGAGGCGCGTCGTTACGAGCTTGAGAACCGCCACGTCTCGACGGACCTGGAGAACCGTAAGGCACTTCTTGAGCGAGACTATCTCGCGGTTGCCGCTGACGCCGACAATGCCGAACGAGCCTACGCGGACGCAATGACCGCTGGCGATTACGCGGCTGCGGCGAAGGCTCAGCGTGCTATGGCGTCGGCTGAGGCCAAAATTACCCGTCTACAAGCCGATTACTTCGTCAACGAAGAGCAGATTAAAAACCCGCCCCGGCGGGAGGCTCCGCCGGTTCAGGACGGGTTTGAGGAGCGGGTTCAGACTCTTCACCCTAAAATTCAGTCGTGGGCTCGCGAACACAAGGACGATTTGATGGCGCGGTCCCAATTGGCCTATTCCGCCGATCAGTTGGCCGTAAACCGTGGGTTGGCCATTGGGTCCGACGAGTATTTGGACTTTATGGACGAGCAAATGGGGTACACTTATGAGGAGCCAGAGCCGAAGAAGGTTGTAACACGTCGTGCTCCACCTGTATCAGCTCCTGTATCCCGTGCGTCGAATAGTGGTGATGTAAATAAGGTCTATCTCACTTCTTTTGACAAAGATATGGCCAAGTCTTTGGGTATGAGCAACGCCGAATATGCGAAATATGTCAGAGACGCGCCAAACAGCAATATTGCCAAAAAACTTGGCTTAAACTTTTCTAGAGGGGGCCGGTGATGAAATTAGACGCTCGTAAGCAGGAGAGAACGCCGTCTCCGGTGCTCAAAAAGGGCGAATTTCGGGGTCGTGGTGGAGAAGTTCTTCGCCGCGAAGCACCCAAAACGCCGAATCCCTTTGATTTTCCTAATGACATCAAAGAACCGGGTTGGTCGTATCAGTGGTGCCGGTCGGATGTATATGGTAGTTCTGAGTTTTCAGAAATCAGCGTGATGTTGCGCGCGGGCTGGCGACATGTTAACCCTAATCAGCTCAACGGCTACTTCGCCCATCAGTGCAAAGACAAAGATTTTGTCGAGGCCGGCGGCCTGACGCTCATGGAGCGCCCAGCCGGGATGACCGAGGAGGCTAGAGAGGAAGCCCAACGTGAGGCGAACCGCCACTTCATGCGGCAGCTCGATAAAAGGTTTGGAGACGATACGCCGCTCCCGAGCGGGATCGAATCCATGATGAGAATGACGAGCGCTGACCCACGCGAGGCGGCGCCGCAGGACTTCAAGCCCACTTACGGACGCGTTGTGGCGCCCGCTGGGGACAACGAATAATCCTCCCGAGCCGGGAGCGCATACTGACAGGCTTTGAAGTGACGCGCCGTTGCTCAGCCAAACCGAAACATTGAGGAACTTGACATGGCTAATACGAACGCACCGTTCGGTTTTCGCCATCTTGGTTGGGCGAGGGGCGGGCCTGGAGTAACAGGCGGCACCATCGAACGGAAGATCGCCTACGACAATTCCACCCCGATTTGCCAGGGCGACGTTGTTCAGTCCCTGGCCACTGGGTATGTCGCCATCGGAGCCGCTAGCGTCCAGGGCAGTAACACAGCCGGTATTTTCATGGGCTGTAAGTATCTGTCCACGTCTCAGGGCCGCGTTGTCTATTCCAACTACTGGCCGTCCGGCGACCATGCTTATGACGGAACTGCGATCATCGTTCCGATTGCTGGCGTGCCGCCACAGTTGTTCGTGGTCCAGTCCCTGTCGACTAAATACACCTTCGCCGACATCGGTGCCAATACTGATATCGACGTGGGAACGCAGGTCATCAGCGGGGGCTTTGGCCAGTCAGGCATGACGGTGACCCACTCGGTCATTTCCGCGACCGCGACCTATCCCTTCCGGGTGGTTGATCTCTGGTCGAACGTGACGCCTCCCGGTGCACCGGGAACCTACGACGGCAGTTACAACTGGGTTGTGGTTCAGTCGAACCCTGACTATGAACTCGGCATCGCGTAAGGGAGGGCTGAAGTATGTCTATCAATCTCGCATCAATTGCGAAGCAGCTCACCCCCGGCCTGATGGCTGTTACGGGTAAGTACAAAGAAGTCCCGTTGGAGTTTGACGCTGTCTTCACCAAGAAGGCTTCGACCCTGAATATGGAACGTTCCCTCCAGGCACGTTACCTTGGGATGGCAGCACTTAAATCTGACGGCGGGGCTACGGTATTCGACAATAACTCGGGTGACCGCTACACCTACAACATGCAGCCAATCAACGCTGGCCTTGGGTATGTGATCACCCGGAATGCGTTGGCGGACGGCCTGTACAAGGACGCGTTCACCCCGACCAATCTGGGCCTGCAGAACTCCATGAGAGCGTTCTGGAACACCCAGGCCGCCTACATCTTCAACGCCGCGTCCACCTACAACACGGCGACTGGCGGCGACGGCAAGGCGCTTCTGGCCACAGACCATCCGTACGATAACGGAACTTGGGCCAACACGTCCTCCACCCCTCAGTCGTTGAACGAAGTGAGCTTGCTGGCCGCAATCAAGGCAATTCCGAAAACATTCGTGGATCAGGCCGGTATTTTCATTGATGTCAATCATGAAAATCTGGTGATCCCGATCAACCTGTTGGACGTCGCCAAGCGTTTGCTCGATACCGAGTTGCGCCCTGGCACAGCCAACAACGACGTGAACGTCATCCACACCACTCACGGTAAGGTCCAGAAGCTCGTGGCGAGCCGCTACCTGACCAGTGACTATGCGTGGTTCCTGACGACCAGCGTCAAAGGGTTGATCCACTTGGAGCGCGAGCCGTTCGAAACCGACATGTTCGTTGACTTTGACACGGACAATCTTAAGGTCAAATGTTTCGAACGCGCGGGCTTCTTCTTCAATGATCCGCGTTGTATGTATGGCCAAATGGCCACAGCTTGAGGTTGTGTTAACACAAGGAGCGTTAAACTAATGCATGTATCTTTGGAGCCGAATTTGGATCGTTTGAGAGCATTCCTCAATTACGACCCATTGACCGGCGTCTTCACAAGACGTGTGGCGGCTGATCAGGGCGGGAGAATTCCCGCAGGCACAATAGCAGGTTCCCCAAATGGGAATGGTTATTTGTATATCCGAGTAGACGGCATGAATCTTCCCGCCGCACGTATCGCATGGTTTTTCATCCATGGAGTATGGCCTGATTGCATTGTGGACCATGAGAACACCATCAAGACGGATAACCGGATTGATAATTTACGGCTCGCCAGTGACGCGCAGAGCAACAGAAACCGGAAAGTGCATGGGCGAAACCTGTGTGGTCTTAAAGGTGTAAGCAAGCGCGGAAAATATTGGCGAGCCCGTATAACAGTTGACCGGGAGACTATCAGTCTTGGTGGCTTTGGTTCAAAGGAAGAAGCTTATGAGGCTTACCTCGCGAAATCTAAAGAACTCCATGGCGAGTTCGCGCACGCTTAAGGAGAACTCGACGTGACTTTGACAAATTTCCCCGGAGGTCTTTCGAGCTTCGGCGTTCCCGTTGGTGGCATGTTCACCAACGGGAAGCCTTGGTTCGTGAAGCCAGGGACCAGCGCGGGCGGAAATGACGGCAACACCGGCGATTCCTTTGACGTTCCGCTCGCCACCTTGGTGCAGGCGCAAGCTTTCGCCGCCGCCAACCGTAACGACGTGGTCTATATGATTGCGTCGTCCAACACCGCCGCCAATACAAGCGACGCCCAGTCCAGCACGTTGCTGTGGGCGAAAGACGGCGTTCACCTTATTGGCGTCAACGCCGGTCAGGCGCTTTCGCAGCGTTCCCGCATCAGTGCGGCTTCGACAGCCACGGGCGCCAACGTTGCTCCGCTCATGACCGTTTCCGCTAATGGTTGCCGGATTGAGAACATCCAGGTGATCAGCGAGTTGGCCAGCGCCAACGCAATCGGCGGCGTGCTCGTCTCCGGTCAGCGTAACCACTTCGTCAACTGCCATTTTGGCGGGGCGGCCACCACTACGCAGGATGTCGCCGGGGCTTATTCGCTTCGGGTAACCGGTTCCGAGAACCTGTTCGAAGACTGTACTATCGGCATCGACACCATTTCGCGGGCGACGGCAACCTACGAGTTGAGCATCGGCGGCGCTGCAACGCGGAATATTTTCCGCAACTGCCGCATCATTACCTATGCCGGTCACAACACGATGACGTGGTTGACGACCGACACCACCCTTGACCGGTTCGTGTTGTTCGAAAACTGCACCTTCATCAATGCCGTGAATTCGGCCGCAGCCACGATGAACCAGGGATTTGGCATCGGCCACACTGGCGGTTCCGTCATCCTGAAGGGGTGCACCCTGATCGGGGCCACCGCCTCCGAGACGGCCGCTAGCGGCTATGTGTGGTACGACGCAGCCACCACCATTAAGGCAGTGGCCACCGCCGTTGCGTAATGCATGAATCCGGCTCCTGTTGCGCCAGCGGGGGCCGGGCTATCTGACTGCGAAATCGGCCACACGGCCTATAAGGAAAATCACATGAGCAGAGCTCGACACCACACCGGTTCCAAAAAGCGCATCCCTGAGGCCGGTAGCAGCGGCAATGTGGGACCGACTGAGCGCGGCAACCCCCGCGTCATCGCTGAGGCTAAGGGGCCCACCTTGGGAACCATCCACGGCTCCGGCGGCAAGAAACGTATGGATCGCAAAAACGGCGGCCGAACCCACAGCGATGTCGCTGAAGACAAGAAGTTGATCAAGAGCGCGGTCAAGGAAGAGGCTCTCAAGGCCGGTGGCGGCAAGGCTGGGTCTGATACCCACCCCTACACCGAAGGCAAGTCCGGGTCTGCCGAGCATCCCTACACCAGCGCCCACAAGTGCGGCGGTAAGGTTGGTAAGTAATGTCCGCGATCCAGAGATACACTTACGACATTTCAACGGTTGTTCTGGGTGGTCAGGATGTCATTAATCTCGACTACATCAAGATTCCGTTCCAAGCGTCGATTCTCGTCGATCTCGTTTCTGGTTCGATCAACTATGCGATTGAGTTCACCACAGACGATATCTCTGGCGATCCTGCGACATTCCGATGGAACACTGTTCCCAACCTAACGGCTGGGCAAACGACAACTCAGGTTTACAAGCTCGACTGCCCTGTCACCGCCATCAGGCTTAACATCCAGTCCATGACTGGGGAAGCCCGCATTTCGGTCATCCAGGGTCTGGGCACGACCATAATTTAACGGAGTACGCCACATGGCCTCTCTTTTTCAGCCTGGATACCTTCCCTCTCAGACCTTGGCGGGTAAGGTTTTCATCGGCTCCACCACCCAGGCTGGCGTGACGCTGGCTGCAGTCGACGCGACAGCCCCGAAGTTTGGTCTGTGGAACCCCGCCGGGTCCGGCAAGGCCCTGGTTCTGGTCCGCATCACCCTGGGTCAGACCGATGCAACCACCCCGGCCATCTCCGGCCTTGGCTTGGGCGTGCTGACCAACGCCGGTTCCGCCATCGGCGCAACTGGCGCACCGATCACGGCGTTTACTGAGACCGCCCCGACAAGCGGTTTGGTTGGCGCCCCTGTAGGATTCCACGCGGGGCGGTTCACGCTGGCGGCAACCGTGGTTGCGCCGACGTTCTTCTATTCGCTTGGGTTTTCCCAGGACTCCACAACCCCCGGAACGCAGATCGACACCTGCATTCACGAGTTTGGCGGCGACATGATCGTCGTTCCGAATACGTTCATTTGTCTTGGTGGCGCAAATGTCGCCCCAGGTCAGGACTTTGCAGCCTCGATTGTGTGGTTTGAGGTGGATTACCCCGGTTAATCTTGGTGAGTAGTCGGCAATATTGCCTTTAACCTCACAGGATTGCGAAAACGATGTTTCAGCCGGGGTATCTGCCAGCGCAAACTTTGGCTGGAAACGTTTTTATTGGCTCGACAACATACGCCGGGATCGTAGCCCCGGCGTATAACGCTGCCGCGCAGACTTTCGGCCTGTGGAACCCGGCGGGTAGCGAAAAGAACGAGGTTCTAGCTCTTAATTTCAATTCCCAAACCGTTAATTTCGGTGAAACAGTGGGTTATGATGTAAGCATTGAGTGGCGGGAGATCGCGGGAGGATAATCATGACGAGCACCGGAACATACGCGTTTGCGCCGTCAGCCGCTGACGTAATCCTCAACGCCTACTCCATGGTGCAAATCAGACGCACGGAGATGACGACCCAGCATCTTCAGGACGCCTACATGGCGGCCAATTTGGTGATGGTGGACTTGTCCAACCGCAACCCGTTGCGCTGGACGATGGAGACGCAGACCCAGCGCTTGAGCGCAACGGCGACCTACACGCTGGACGCCCGGACCATCGCCATAGCCATGGCGTATCTGAGCTTTACGACCGACCCTGATCGGGTCCTGGGGCCTATCAGCGCGTCAGAGTATGCTGCGGTCCCCAACAAAACCCAGATCGCCCCGCCGACGACCTATTTTTTCAGTCTGTTGACGACGCCGACCATCACCCTTTGGCCGGTCCCTGACGCCGCGTCCATCGCCGCTGGGGTCACGCTTAACATGCAGACGTTCCGGCAGCTCCAGGACGTGCAGTTGGGCCAGGGCGCGACGTTGGACGCCCCGTACCGTTTCCTGGACGTGATCGCCACGGGCGTCGCCGCGCGGTTGGCCGAGATGTACCGGCCTGAACGGGCGGACTCGCTGGACGCCAAGTATGAGAAGCGTCTGGCGCTTGCCCAAGGACGGGACCAAGAAAGTGTTCCGATGTTTATCACGCCCGGTTTGGCGGGGTATTTCAAATGAAGCGACCCCATGGGCGAGCAACCATTGACCCGGATAACCCAGAGCCCACCGCAATCTGCGACAAATGTGGGTTTATGTGGAACCACAACCGGCTGTCGTGGCAGTTTGATTGGATGGGAGCCAAGATTCAGAATAAGCGTATTCTGGTATGTCCAGATTGCATGGACGAACAGGCCATGTTCCTCAAGACTATTGTGATTCCACCGGACCCACCACCAGTCTACAATGTCCGGCCAAGTGGCCCGATGTCAATTGAAGGTGCAAGTCAGTTCACCATCTCGCCCCCTCCGGGGGCAGATATGTTTCACGCCACTGGGGGAATGAGCGTCACGCTCACGAAGAACTAATGAAAGGCCGTGTCGATTACGACATCAGCGACCCGAGGCACATGGCGACATGTGACCGATGCGGCATGACCTACGCCCACAGCGATCTCCGGTGGCAGTTTGAGTGGGTGGGCGAGCAGCTTATGAACCAACGGAATCTGGTTTGCCCCCGCTGCTACGACAACCCCGCCGAGTTCCTGAAGGTCCTACGGCTCCCGCCCGAGCCGCACACGGTCTTAAGTGCCCGCGAAGATCGGCTCATGGACGGTTACAGCCAGTGGACACTGCTTCCCGCCGCGCCTGGCACGCAAATGTTCACCTCCTACGCCTCCATGGAGTTGAACACCGAGTTATGGAAACAGGTTTCCCCTGGTTTTCCTGCCCAAGGGGCCATGGCCGCGCCAACGTGGCTTGGCGGCATGACGCAGTCCGCGATGAGCGCAGTTGGCGGCATGACTGGCTCACCGAATGCAGGCGTGTCAGTCTCCCCAGCGATGAGCGCGGTTGGCGGCATGACTGGCTCACCGAGTGTAGGCGTGTCAGTCTCCCCAGCGATGAGCGCAGTTGGCGGGCTGACGGCGACAATACTCCGTACTGTTACAAGTGTCGTTGCCGTCTCTGCTACGGGCGGCATGACTGGCCCACCGATTGTAGGCGCGTCAGTCTCCCCAGCGATGAGCGCAGTTGGCGGACTGTCGGCCCTGACGACCGTGCAGGGCGCGAAGTTTTTCACGGCGACCGGCTCTTGGGTTGTTCCAACCGGCATCACGGGCGGATACTGCTACGCCATTGGCGGCGGCGGGTCCGGGAGGTCCAGCGCGGGAGCTGGCGGCGGCGGCGGGGGCGGCGGAGCATTTGCACAGAGCACCGGCGTGGTTCTGACGCCGGGGAGCACGGTTTATGCCCAAGTCGGCGGTATTTCGCAGGACTCGTGGTTCAACAACAGCGCCAACGCCGCGCCGACGCTCACGAGCCAAGGCTGTTTGGCCACGGCTGGTGCGACCTCGACGGGTACGGCTGG
>WSSedL2TaDRAFT_1000022_pt1 | contig 16340 bp, 12 predicted proteins | sample WetSurSiteL2Tule_FD_9463 | JGI IMG/M metagenome (IMG submission 9463)
CTCTTGCCGCCAGTCCGCCGCAGCGGCTTGTCGCCCCTGCCGCCGGAGTGCAGCTTCGTCGTAGGTTGTTGCACGACTCTTTCTGGGCGAGCAGCGAGGGCTTTCTGTATGTCAACAGCAGTTCCGCGCCTGCGGAAAAAAACGGCCTGTTCGACTGGCATGTTCAAGATGTTCTGATCGCCGCAGTGCCGCAAGAGAAACCCCGCCTCCTGCTCGCGCTGGTGATCGAGCACGGTGCGCTGTATCCGCCGCTTCATCCTGAGCAGGGACAGAACCGGGAAATGCTGGCTGAATTGGGCCGTCGGCTGCTGCCAGTGCTGGCCAAACACGCCAGCGAGGAAACTGCTCTGCCACAACCGCCAGCGGCGCGGAACGAGACCAACCTACGTCGTTTTCTTCTCAGCCGCCGCTTGAACCGGCCCGCAGCCGAAGAAAAAGAATATGAGCTGACCCCGCAAGTCATGCCTGACGTGGTTGGTCTCAGTTTGCGCCAAGCCCTGCGCCGCCTCAATCCACACAAGCTACGGGTGCAGATCAAAGGCAGCGGACGCGTTGCCGCCCAGAAACCAGCGGCGAATGCGTCGTTGGCCAAAATCGAGACATGCGAACTGACCCTCAAACCACTTTTTCAGAATGAACAGTCTGCTCCAGCTCCTCCACAGCCTGCCACCCGAACTGCACGCAAAATTGCTCCACGGCCAGCCGGAAAGCCAGATCAGCAGAATCACCCCTGATTCCCGCGAGGCCGAGCCGGGCTGCCTCTTTGTCGCTGTTAAAGGAAGCAAAGCCGACGGCCACAGCTTCATTCCGCACGTCATTACCCAAGGCTGCCGCTGCGTGGTAGTTGAAAATGATCCCGGCCCGATAGACGGTGCGACTGTGGTGGTGCAGGTCAAAGACAGCCACGCTGCCTTGGGCTGGCTGGCTGCTGCGCTGCACGATTTTCCGGCGCAGAATATGTGCTTGATCGGCCTGACCGGCACCAATGGCAAAACCACTATCTCTTGGCTGATCGAGCAGATGCTGGCTGCCAGCGGCTGCCGGGTCGGTGTGATCGGCACAGTGAACAGCCGTTGGCCTGACCGCACTGGCAGGCTGATTGCCGAGCCTGCCAAGCTGACCACGCCCGGCCCGGTCGAGCTGCACGCCACGCTGCGGCAGATGGCCGACGCAGGCGTGACTCACGTGGTGATGGAGACCTCCTCCCACGCTTTGGAGCAGGGGCGGCTGGCCGGGCTGCGCTTTGATCTCGGCCTGTTCACCAATCTGACCCGCGACCATCTCGATTTTCACGGCACGATGGAGGCGTATTTCGCGGCCAAAAAGCTGCTCTTCACCCGCTATCTCAAGGAGAACGGCAAGGCAGTGATTGTTGCCGGGGCTGAATGGAATGACCAGCTTTGCCGGGAATTGGCCGCAGAGCTGCCCGATCTGCCGCAATTCACCTGCGGCTTTGATGCCGCCTGCACCGTCTCTGCGGCTGCTCTTCAGCAGGATATCCGGGGTTTTTCCTGCAATCTCAGCTTGAACGGGAAGGCATTTCCTTTCCGCTCTCGCCTCACTGGGCGGCACAATGTGCTGAATATCCTTGCCGCCGCTGGTGCCGGGCTGGCTTTGGATTTGAAGCCAGAGCAGATTGTTTCCGGCTGGGCGCAGGACAGGCAGGTGCCGGGCCGCTTGGAACGGGTGCGGCTGCCGGGCTTGGCTGACGAGGCGCAGCCGGTGGTTTTGGTGGATTACGCGCACAGCCCGGATGCCCTTGAAAATGTGCTGCAAACACTGCGTCCGCTGGCTGCCGGGCGACTGCTCTGCGTCTTTGGCTGCGGCGGCGACCGCGACAAAGGCAAACGGCCTCAGATGGGCGCAATTGCGGCGCACTATGCTGATCTGGGGATTGTCACTTCGGACAATCCCCGCTCGGAAGAGCCGGAGACGATCATCAGCGAGGTTGCGGCGGGCTGCCGGGCCGCAGGTCTGGCCGAATGTGCGCCGGAGGAGCTGTCCGCCGGGCCGACGAAGGGCTTCATCTGCATTACTGACCGCCGCACCGCCGTGCATACGGCCTGCGCTTTGGCCGGGCCGCAGGACATCGTGCTGCTGGCGGGCAAGGGCCATGAGGATTATCAGATCATCGGCGCAGAACGGCATTTTTTTGACGACCGGATTGAGGCTATCAACGGCCTGCTGCGCTGGAATCTGCGGCATTTGCTCAATGCCACGCAAGGGCAGGCACAGGGGCCTGCCCTTGCGTTCGGCAATATTTCCACCGACACCCGCGCCTTAAAGTCGGGCGATATTTTTGTCGCCTTGGCCGGGGAGAAATTTGACGGCCACGATTATGTGCAGACAGCCGTTGCAGCAGGTGCCGCTGCGGTGATTGTCCAGCGTGATGTGCAGGTTCCCGCCGGGACGCTGGTTGTTCAAGTGGCTGATACGCTGCAAGCTCTGCTCGATCTGGCCGCGTATCGCCGCAGGCTGTTGGGCAAAAATCTCACTATGGCCGCGATCACCGGCAGCTGCGGCAAGACCACGGTCAAGGAGCTGGTCGCGGCCATTTTCAGCCGCCATTTTGCTGAGGCGAAGACCGGCATCAATCCGGTGCTGAAAACGCAAGGCAATTTCAACAATCTGGTCGGAATGCCGCTCTCGCTGTTGCCGGTAGAGGCTGGCCACCGGGCGGCGGTTTTAGAGATGGGCATGAATCATCCCGGCGAGATTGCCCGCCTTGTTGCCTCAGCTGATCCTGACATCGCCTGCATCACTAACGTGCAGGCCGCGCATTTGGAGGGCTTGGGCAGCATTGAAGGCGTGGCAAAAGCCAAAGGCGAGCTGTTCGCCGGGCTGCGGGCGGACACAGTCAGCGCGGTCAATTTTGATGATCCGCAGGTGCGCAAACTGCCGACGAATTCAGCGCGGATTATCGGCTTTGCGGTCACGCCGGAAGGTCTCAGTTTTAAGCCGGAAGTCAGCGCGGTCAGCATCGCTGATCTTGGTGAAAAGGGAATGCGCTTCACCCTGCGCGTCGGTAGCTGGGAACAGGAACTTGCGATTGCCCTGCCCGGCCTGCACAGCGTGAGCAACTGCTGCGCTGCTGCGGCGGTCGCTCATGCCGCTGGGATTCCGCCGGAAACCATCGCCGCCGCCCTTGCCGCGCAGCAGGGCGTGACCGACAAGCGGATGCAGTTCGTCACCCTGCCCAGCGGCATTAATGTCCTGAATGACTGCTACAACGCCAATCCCGGCTCGATGTCTGCGGCCTTGAAAACTCTGCGCGGTTTTGGCGGAAATTGCAAACACATCGCTCTGCTTGGCGACATGCTGGAATTGGGCGAAGCCTCAGCAGCGGCGCACGAGCAGCTTGGCCGCGAGGCTGCGGAATTGGGCTACGACTGTTTGGCTGCGGTCGGCAATTTTGCAGATCATATTGCTGAAGGAACGCGGCAGGCAGGCATGGCTGCGGACACAATTCATCTCTTTGCCGACACCAGCGCGATGGCCGCTTGGCTGCTCGGTGAAATCGACAAAAAACATATCGCGGCGGGCGACTGGCTGCTGCTCAAAGGCTCGCGGGGGATGCGGATGGAAAAGGTTTTGGCAATCGTGCAAAACAGTGGAGCCTACTGAAAAAAATGTTCTACAATCTCATCTACCCGCTGCACGAATATGTCAGCGCGCTCAACGTCTTCCGCTACGTGACCTTCCGTTCCATCGGCAGCGCGCTCACCGCTTTTCTCATTCTTTTCCTCTTTGAACCGGCCTTCATCCGCTGGCTGAAAAGCCGTCAAATCGGCCAGGTGGTGCGCGACGACGGCCCGGCGAGCCATTTCAGCAAGCGCGGCGTGCCGACCATGGGCGGCCTGCTGATCTTGGTTTCCATCGCCGCATCCACGCTGCTTTGGGCCAATCTGCTCAACGGCTTGGTCTGGGTCTGCCTCGGCTTGACCCTTTTTTACGGCCTGATCGGCTCGGTGGATGATTGGCGCAAGATAACGAAAAGCAGCAGCAAGGGCCTGTCCGCACGCGGCAAGCTGATTCTGCAAATCAGCGGCGGCCTGCTGGTCGGCCTGTATCTGCATCTGCATCCGGCCTACGACGGCGGCCTGAGCCTGCCCTTCCTCAAGGGTGTGCGGCCTGATCTCGGCTGGTGGTACATCCCTTTTGCCGTGGCCGTGATCGTCGGCGCGTCGAACGCGGTCAATCTCACCGACGGCTTGGACGGCCTTGCCGCCGGGCCGGTGATGATCGCCTCGACCATCTATCTGATTTTCGCCTACGCGGTCGGCAACGCGGCAGTGGCGCATTACCTCCAAATTCCGCATGTTGCAGGCGCGGACGAAGTGGCCGTTTTCTGCGCGGCAGTGGCCGGAGCCTGTCTTGGCTTTCTTTGGTACAACGCTTATCCGGCCCAAGTCTTCATGGGCGATGTCGGCTCCTTAGCCTTGGGCGGCGCGCTCGGCACAGTGGCGATCATCATCAAGCAGGAAATCCTTTTAGCCATCGTCGGTGGAATTTTCGTCATGGAAGCCTTGTCGGTGATCATTCAGGTCGGCTATTTCAAGGCCAGCGGCGGCAAACGCATTTTCCTCATGTCGCCGTTTCATCATCATTTTGAGAAGAAGGGCTGGACAGAACCCAAGGTGGTGGTGCGTTTCTGGATTATTTCGATTATCCTTGGCTTGATGGCTTTGGCGACGTTGAAGTTGAGATAAAACCATGCAAAAGGGAGGGGGTATGATTGCCAAAGATATGCTTGTTCAGATTCAACACGCGCCGCTGGCGGAGCGCCTTCAGCTTATTGAGCTTATTCTGCGGTCATTGAAAGAGGATATAAAATCCAGCTTGTCCCATAAGTCCCACCGAAAAGCATTTAGAGTCCGAAAGTTTCATCTTGGGCAGGAGATTCATTGTGATCGTGATGAAATTTATGCTGAAATGAGGTAAGGAAGCACATGCTCTTTGCGATTGACACGAACCTGCTGGTTTATGCCCATAATTCAGATTCTGAATTCCATCAGCAAGCTGTTCAGTTCATCGAACGTATGTTCAATGAATATGATGCGGACGGACAGTTGTCTGTTTGTCTTTCAACGCAGGTGTTGACAGAATTTATCAACGTGATGACACGGCAAACGCTGCAAAAGCCGCTTTCAATTCAGGAGGCGGCAGGTGTTGTTCAGGATTATCTTGATACCGGCGTTCGTGTGCTTTCCCATAAGGAGACGCAAATGCAGACCTTTTTAACACTCTTGAAAAACGTCACAACCCGCAGAAAGATGTTCGATGTGGTTCTTGCAGCGACATTGAAAGATCATTCGATTGCAGGATTGTATACTGTGAATACGGATGATTTTAAAGATTTTGAATGGCTGAAGGTGGTTAATCCGATTAAGACAGGCAGCTGAGTTAGATTATAGCAAAGTTACACCAAGGAAAAACGGACGATAGTCCGTATAGATACGGTTTTCCCAAAAGGGAAAATAAAAAAACATAATACGAGAAAATCAATGCGAGCTATTGTTGCAAGCAAACTGAAAGCTGGACCAGAACAGATCAAAGTGATTGGTCCTATAGTAGATAAATTGATAGATATTGGATGGTCTTTGGAGCAAATCGTATTCGGTCAACACGAATGGAAAACACCAAAATCACCTTCTGAAGCTTCCAAGAGAGAAAAGGGAGCGAGTTTTGATTTCTTTCCTGTAGATATTGCCGTCTTTGATGATGCAAAGAACGTAGGAGATTACAGACATCTATTATTTATCATTGAGTGTAAGGCTCCTGAGATCAGCGTAGGTCTTCAGCAGCTCGAAATTTACCTCGGCCTTGAGCCTCATGCCAAGTTGGGGATTTGGTCCAATTCCCCAGAGGATAGCTTTGAAGCCCTTTTTGTTTACAAAGACAATGCTGGATTACATTTCCCAAAGAGAAAACGTATTTCAGAGATTCCATCAGTCGGAAGTAAGATTGATGTGAATGCCGTGAAGCTAACTTTCGGTGATCTTGTCATTCCAAGCAACGAGACTCTTTTCAAGACATTTTCTGAGTTACTTGACCATGTTGTAGGGAAAGATACCAATGTCACGAGGAGAGAAGAACAACTTGATCAGCTATGCAACACGATTCTACTGAAATTAGAAAGTGACAAACAAGGGAAAGTAAACTCGGACAAGGAGGTGTTCTATCGTCCCCGTTCTTCAGAAAGTGAGACTGGTCGGATAGTCAAAGAACGATTTATTGACTTTGCAGAGATATATCCAGACATATTTATCAATCCAAAGGATCGAGAAGTTAGGTTTTCTGACCATACCATTCATCTCTGCGCTGAAATTCTGGCAACACTTAACTTGATTGAGGTTGGCGCGGACACCGTATCAGTCGCGTTCCAAGTCTTAAGAAGTGCTGCACTCAAGCAGGAAGAAGGGCAATATTTTACACCAAGGAACGTCATTCAAGCGGCGATAAAGGCAATGGGGATTGAGTGGTCTGACATCATTCTTGACCCTGCCTGCGGCACGGGTGGATTTCTAATTCAATGTCTTCTCGAGATGAAAGAAAGATTTAAAGACAAACCTAATGAGGTCTCTCGATGGGCACAGTCGCATTTATTTGGAATTGACAAGGATCCTATTGGGATTAAGCTGACCAAAGCCGTTATGCAGATTCTTGGAGACGGTTCTGCGAACTGTGTGCGTGGCGACAGCGTATTGAAGCATACATGGCCTAACGATTTTCCGCATCTTCTCTCCAATCATTTCAAAGATGGCAGGTTTTCAGTAATTTTTACCAATCCTCCATTCGGAGCACCCCTCAAGCTTTCCTATAAAGAGGTTCAAAAAAGCAACCTTTCGATACTACAATACGTTTCAAATGGAAAGGAGATCGAGTTAGGACTCACGATGTTTGACAGGTGCTACGAGCTGCTTAAAGATGGGGGCAGACTTTGCATAGTTCTTCCAGAAACTTATTTCTTTTCAACAAGCTACGCATACGTAAGAGATTGGGCATCGACGCGGCTAAAACCCGTCGGTGTAATCAATGTGCCAATGGAAGCATTTCAAGGATTCTGCCGAGCAAAGACTAATCTATACATTTTTGAGAAAATAGAAAAAAAGAAAACAGTTGAACTTATTGCCGAAAAGAATTTGGACACGTTCTACGGCAAGGCCACCGTTTTTATGTTAAATCCCAAGACATGCGGTATCTATAAAAACGGAGGCGTTAGGTATAAGATTGACAGTGCTGGGGCACGTACAAAGCAAGAAGATAATGAACTTATTGAACATGTTGAACTGATGAAAGCTGGCAAAGCTGTTCCAGGCTATTACAGCATTCCTCTAAAGACCGTGTACGACGCAGGACTGCTTGTTCCTCGATATTATGATCGTAGATGGGACAATGAATTTGAGAAATTTATAATTGAAAATTCATTCAGTTCAATCTCGCTTGGTGAACTGGAAGAGAATGGAAGCATCGAGATTCGTGGAGGACATGGCAGTCCAAGCAATGACCTGCGATCAGGGATCATTCCATACGTCAAAGTCTCAGATATTAGAAATTTGCGTGTAAACGTGAATCCTACTAACCTGATACCAATCGAACTCGCTCGAAAATTCTGGGGTAACGGAGGAAAAAGCGGATTAAAATCTTGGGATTTGATAACTCCAAACAGAGCAAGTGCCAACATCGGTGAATTTGCAATTTTACTTCCAGGAGAAGAAGATATTGTGCTAACTAAAGAAGTATTTGTAATTCGCGTGGCAGAAAGATTTAATCTTTTTGATAATTTTTATTTACTTTGGGCATTTTGCTTAAAGGCAGTGAGAAATCAATGGCAACGAGTCACACTGATGCAAACTAATCGAGAAGATGTTGGCGATCGTTATAAAGAAATTAAAATCCCTTTGCCTATTTCCAGGGAACAGGCTGATAGCTTGTCCATAAGTTTTAAAGAGTATTTTACAAACGTAGAAAATGCGAAGAGGAAATTTCATAACAGCTTATCAAATAATAAGTTTTCTTATTTAGCTAATGTATATCGCGATATCATTTTAAATGATAGAGATTAGGAAAATCATTTAATAATGATCCGACTAATAACAGTTTCTGTCATTTTATCTTTTTAGCTGGAGAGAATAAGCATAATCATGATTGAACTTAAACCCAGCGCGAAAGCCATCGCCGTGAGCCTCGGTAAATTCGGCCCGGCCCGTTCGTCACTTACATCGCCCCAAAGTCACTCGGAATTGCCCCAATGCACACTGGAATCACCCCGTTTCCGGTTGGAATTGACACGTTTCCAACTGAAATCAAGGCGGTTCTGATCGAAAACGGCCTGATGTCAATTGGAAACGAGGCAATTCCGGTTGACTTTGAACCAATTCCAACAGGAATCAGGACGATTCCAATCGAAAACGGCCTGATGTCAATTGGAATCACGGCAATTCCAGTGTGCATCAGGCCGTTTTCGGCGTGCTCTGCAACAGGAAATGCTGTATATTTACTGCGTAAAATTTGCGGCGGAGGACATCTCGGCCACTGCCGGACAAACAACACAGCGTCCCAGACAAGGAGAAAGCATCATGCGTTTCCCGAAGACAGAATCGGAGATCATGGCCTTGGTGCAGAACATCATCAGCGGGCTTGCGAACAATCCGAACTTTCCCTCGCCGCCGGTCTCCCCAGCCGCTTTGCAGGCCCGGCTGGACGCGGCAGTCAATTCCAGCACTAATCAAATTATGGCGCAGGCTGCGGCGAAACAGGCCACTGACACCAAGCAGGCTGACTTTGACGCGCTGATTGCGGACGTAAAAACTGTGCTCCATTACGCCGAAGATGCGGTGCATGACGATGATGCCAAATTGTCAGAATTGGGCTGGGGCGGCAGGTCTGCGCCGCACGCCTTGCAGGTGCCCGGCCAGCCGAGGCTGCTTGAAGTGCTGCGGCAGGGCGCGGGCTGGCTGACGCTGGATTGGAAAAAGCCTGTGGACGGCGGCGCACCGGCTTCCTACAAGATTGAACGGCGCGACTTGACCGACGGCGGCGCGTGGACGCTGGCCGGTATTGCAATCGAAACCGAAGTCACACTCAACAATCAAAAGCGCGGCAAGGAATTGGAATACCGCATCATTGCGGTCAACAAGGCGGGCGAGGGAGAGCCGGGCAATACGGTGACGGCATTGCTGTAAAGGATGCGTAAAAACATGATTGAACTGCGATCAAACACCAAAGCCATCGCCGTTGGCCTCGGCAAATCCGGGCTGGCGGCAGTGCGCTATTTGCACAGCCAAGGGCTGCGGGTGGCGGCTTCCGAATACCGCAAGCAGATTTCCGCTGAAGAACAGTCGGTGCTGGCGGAGTGCGGCGCGGACTTGGAACTCGGTGGCCACACATCAGAATTCTTCGCCGATGCGGACTTGATCGTGGTCAGTCCCGGTGTGCCGACCAATTTGCCAGTGCTGAATGCCGCCCGTAGCCGGGGCGTGCCGGTGGTCGGCGAGCTGGCCTTGGCTGCCGGGCGCATTTCCGTGCCGGTGATTGCCGTGACCGGCTCCAACGGCAAAACCACTGTCACCAGCCTGATCGGCCAGCTGCTGCGAAGTTCTGGCAAGCAGGCCTTTGTTGGCGGCAACATCGGCACACCGGTTTTGGAATATCTGTTGGAGCCAAGCGAAACGGAGGTTGCAGTGCTGGAGCTGTCCAGCTTTCAGTTGGACATGGCGGGCGCATTCCGGCCTGACATCGCCCTGCTGCTCAATCTTTCGCCGGATCACATTGACCGGCACGGCAGTTTTGAGAACTACGCCGATGCCAAGCGGCAGATATTCGCCCGCCAAGGCCAAGCAGACATCGCTGTTCTCGGTTCGGACGACCCGATGGTTGCCGCCAGACCGGTGACGACTGCCGGAACTGTGCTGCATTTCGGTACGCAAGGCGACTGCCGGGCCAGAGTGGAAGGGCAGCACGTGCGGCTGGAACCAGGCTTTGGCGCGGACGGCGCGGCGGAGATGTACGATTTGTCCGCCACTCGGCTCAGTTCGTTGGTTAATGCCTATAACGCGGCAGCGGCAATCTTGGCGGCGCGGGCTTTTGGCTGCTCTGTCGATGGCATCCAAGCGGGGTTGGCCGATTATCAGCCGCCCATGCACCGGATGACTCCTGCCGGAGAAATCAACGGGGTGCTTTTCATCAACGACTCTAAAGCGACGAATATCGGCGCGGTGATCGCGGCATTGGCGGGCTTCAAGAACGATGTGATCCTGATTGCAGGCGGGCGGAACAAGGGCGGCGATTTCACCGAGCTGGTTCCGGCCTTTCAGCAGCATGTTCGGCAGGTGGTGCTGATCGGCGAGGCTGCGTCTGAGCTGGCCGCAGCAGCAGAAGCAGCCGGAATTGGGCATCAGTTCGCAGACGACATGGGCGATGCGGTGCGCAAAGGATTTGCAGTAGCCAAGCCGGGCGAAACCGTGCTGCTCGCCCCGGCTTGCGCCAGCTTTGACATGTTTGACAACTATGAGCACCGGGGAAGGGAGTTTATGCGATGGGTGGCGGAACTGACAGAAGTCTTGCGCTGAAGGACAATGAAAACACTGCTGACGAAGATACAAGACACCTTTCCTTTGCCGGAAGAGACGGTCGTTCCCTTCCGAGAGGCGGAAACCTGCTATCGTGCCGGGGCGTATCGCGCCGCTTTGCTTTTTTCCTACATAGGCTGGGGGCTTACGCTCCGGTCTCGTTTGCTGCGGGCGGCATGTCCGGCTGGAATTCCGCTGGAGCAATGGCAAAAGCATCTTGCCAATCTGCGCCGTGATGAGCAGTGGGATCATGAGGTATTCGATTTAACCCAACGGCAAAAACCGGCTCCTGTTTTCCTTGTTTCTGAAGACTTGCGGCATCAGGTGCGCTACTGGAAAGACAGGCGGAACGACTGCGCCCATTTCAAAGCGAACGAAATTGATCATTCACATGTGGAGTCTTTCTGGAATTTCATCTTCTCGAATATGGGGAAGTTCGTGCCAAATGGAAGTGCCGCTGCTCTCCTGAACGAAATCGTTCTTTATTTTGATCCAAACTTTACCCCGCCTAACACACCGCTTGATCCCATCATTGAGCGAATCCCTCACTGTGTTGAACGTGATGAATTGAGTAAATTCTTTGAAGATTTGGTAGAAAAAATATCCTCAAGTTCTGACACAGCTCGTGTGTTTGATGCACTTATCCGTATCACCAATAACTATACAGTAAATACGGTTAGGAATTTTTTGGTCAGTCACAAGCACTTCCTCAGCTTACTCCGCAACTTTCCGCAACACGTTATTCTCCTTGACCAGAATCCCGAGTTAGTACGTTGCCTATGGCGAAAGCATCTTTTTTCGAGATATCATCACAACGACCTCAAAGTGTTTGCAGCTTTATTGCGTGCTAATATGATTCCTCAAGAGGAAATCGCTGAGGCAAATGACAAAGCAGTCACTGAGCTTACAGGAAATATCCCAAGCCTGGTAGATAAACAGACACTCGATCAGTACGGTTTCTTTGCTGTATTTTCCGAAAGAGCTTTTACAGATGGCTTATTAGACGATTTCGGATGGGGGAATATAAATGCGAAATTAGTTTGCTGGTATCTTGGATCATATCCAATTCCAGTTGAAGCTGTTCGTTCGATATGTTCTATATTCACCAGAACATATTTTCCTCGGAAAGCATGTGATAGATTGACAGAACTGTTTAAAGACAATTTAATCAAACGGCATGAATTTGAAAAGATAGCCCAGCAAGAACAACTGGCTTTGCCTGAAGCGATATTCGGAGAGTGAGCAGGTAACTCGGATAGAAGAAAGTTATGTTCAAGTGAGGAAACGTAATCCCATGCGCATCATAATCACTGGCGGCGGCACCGGCGGCCACCTTTTCCCCGGCATTGCCTTAGCAGCAGCATTGCGGCAGCAGTTTCCCGGCTGCGAGATCATGTTCATTGGCACCAAGCGTCAACTTGACCGCGACACGCTGGCTGGACTGGATTTTCGGCAGGAATCTATCACCTGCATGGGACTCAAAGGCATGGGCTTGACGCATCGCATCAGGAGCCTTGCCAGCCTGCCGAAAGCCGTGCTGGAAGCCCGCCGTCTCATCAAGCAATTTCAGCCAGAGCTGGTCTTCGGTGTGGGCGGCTACGTCACCGGGCCGGTGCTGCTTGCCGCTCGTTTGCTTGGCGTGCCTGCTTGCATTCATGAACAAAACTCCATCCCCGGTCTCGCCAATCGCTTGACCTCCCGTTTTGTCAACAAAGTCTTTGTCTCCATCCCCGGAACATATCCTTTCTCGCCTGCAAAAACCGTCGTTTCTGGCAATCCTGTCCGGGCGGAAATCTTGGCCGCTGCGGAGCAGAAGCAGAGCCAGCAAAAAGCCAACACGCCTTTCACGCTCTTGGTCATGGGCGGCAGCCTTGGCGCACACCGGGTCAACCTGCTGATGCTGGAAGCGGCGGCACTTCTCAAGGAAAAGCTGAATCGACCTTTCCAGCTCATTCACCAAACGGGTGCAGCTGATGCCGAGCAGGTGCGAGCCGGGTATGCTGCTATAGGCATCAACGCTGATGTTGCCCCCTTTATCAGGGACATGGCTGCGGTCTATGCTCAGGCTGATTTGGCTGTGGCGCGGGCTGGGGCGACTTCGCTTGCCGAGTTAGCCGTGATGGGTCTGCCTGCTCTGCTCATTCCTTATCCACACGCGGCGGACGACCATCAAGCGGCAAACGCACGATATTATGTTGCGGGCGGCGGGGCGAAGATGTATAGGGAAGAGGAGCTTGATGCCGGGCGGCTGGCAGCGGCAATTCTGGAGATGGCAGCAGATGCGGACGGTTTGGCTACGATGGGTGCGGCGATGCGGAGTATGGCTGTGCCGGATGCGGCGGAACGAATTTTGGCTGAGTGCATGGAATTGATCGGAAAATAATGTACAAAAAAAATAAACATATTCATTTTGTCGGCATTGGCGGCATCGGCATGTCCGGCATTGCCGAACTGCTTTTGTATCTTGGCTGCAAAGTCAGCGGTTCCGACCTGCGCAGTTCGGACACCACCCGCCGTCTTCAAAAATTTGGCGGCATCATTCATCAGGGCCATCAGGCGGACTGGATTGAGGGTGCAGACGTGGTGGTGGTCTCTTCGGCGGTGGCGGCAGACAACCCCGAAGTGCTGGCCGCCCGCGAGCAGCAGATTCCGGTAATCCAGCGGGCTGAAATGCTGGCCGAGCTGATGCGCCTGAAAAAATACGGTATTGCCATTGCGGGCAGCCACGGCAAAACCTCTACGTCCTCGCTGATCGCAGCGGTGCTGCACGAAGCCGGTCTTGATCCAACCGTGGCTGTGGGCGGCAAAGTGGACTGTTTTGGCGGCAGCAACGCCCATCTTGGTGACGGTGAATTCCTCGTGGCCGAGGCGGACGAGAGCGACGGCTCCTTCCTCAAACTTTCCCCGGTGATTGAGGTCGTAACCAACATTGATCTGGAGCATGTGGATTATTACCGCGATCTTGACCACATCAAGGAAACGTTCCTCGAATTCATCAGCCGGATCCCCTTTTACGGCGCGGCAGTGCTGTGCTTGGATGATGCCAATATCGCCAGCCTTTTGCCGCAGATTCAGCGACGCAAAATTACCTATGGGCTGACCGAACAGGCTGATCTTCACGCGGCAAAAATAGAAAAACAGGGTTTGAGCAGCGAATTTTCGGTCTATTTTCGCGGTAAAGAGCTGGGTAGAGTGCGACGCAATTCACCGGGGAGGCACGTTATTCTCAACACCTTGGCTGCCATTGCCGTGGCGTTGGAGCTGGAGATCGAATTCCCGGTCATCGCCCATGCGGTGGAAAAATTCAAGGGCGTGCAGCGGCGACTGCAAATTAAGGGCGAGCAGCAGGGTATTCTCGTGGTTGATGACTATGGCCATCATCCTACCGAAATTCGGGCCACGCTCGATGCCATCCGTGACGGCTGGCCCGACCGCCGCTTAGTGGTGGTCTTTCAGCCGCACCGTTACAGCCGCACCAAGGGGCTGTTCAATGAATTTGCCACCGCCTTTTACCGCGCCGATGTACTGATTCTGACGGATATTTATGCAGCCAGCGAGCAGCCCATCGAGGGCGTGAGTAGCACGGCTCTGCTGGAGGCGGTCAAGCTGCACGGCCAGCGGCAGGCGCACCATCACGCCAATTTGGCGACACTTTCGGCGGATCTTTGTGATTTCCTTGAACCGGGCGATTTGGTGCTGACGTTGGGCGCAGGCAACATCGTTCAGATCGGCGAACAATTGCTTGGCTTGTTGGCGCAGAAAACTATTCCGGCGGGCTGAAGCGATGAATGAAGGGCAGCGCGCGCAGTTAGCCGCCTGTGGTCTGACGGACATACAGTTTGACGTGCCAATGAGCGGGCACTGTACTCTGCGGGTAGGCGGCAAGGCTGCGGCTTTGATTGATGTTTCGAGCAGAGAGGAGCTGCGCCGCCTGCTGCTTTTTTTGCAGAAGGAAGACATCAAATTTCTTGTCATCGGGCGCGGCTCCAATCTGCTTGTGGCCGACAGCGGCTATTCCGGCGTAATCATCCGCCTTAAAGGTGAATTCAACGCGCTTGCCGTACAAAAATGCGGCCCGGATTTCGCTCTTGTCAAAGCCGGAGCAGGCTGCGCTTTGGGCAAGCTGGTCTCTTGGTGCAGCGGTCAAGGCTTGGCCGGACTGGAATTCTTGGTCGGCATTCCCGGTTCGGTCGGCGGGGCAGTGCGGATGAACGCCGGTGCTTGGGGCCAAGAAACCGGCGCATGGCTGGCCGCTGTTGAATTGCTTGACAAAGAAGGAAATATCCGGCAGATTGCGGCTACAGATTTGCGCCTGAGCTACCGCCGCTTGGCCTTGGCGGACGGCGAGCTGAACGGCATTGTCACCGCAGCCTTGTTCCGCCTGCGGCCTGATTGCGAAGAAGACATCCGCCGCCGCTGCGCCGCCTATTTAGAAAAGAGAAAAGGCAAGCAGCCTGCCGGGGTTGCCTCTGCTGGTTCGTTTTTTAAAAATCCACCCGGTGATTTTGCTGGACGGCTGATTGAAGCTGCCGGGCTAAAAGGCGCAAGCTGCGGCGCAGCGATGATCTCGCCGGTTCATGCCAATTTTCTCGTCAACCCCGGCGGCGCAACAGCGACAGATATTTTGGCCTTGATGAACCACGTGCAGACTGAGGTTTTTGCCCATTTTGGAATCAGCTTGGAACCCGAAGTGAAGATCATTTTCGATGCGGACGTGCCGTGAAATCGCAAAGCCCGATAATTGGCACCAAGCGGCAACATTATCGGCGGCATAGGCCAAGTCATTCCAGCACGTTCCGCAGCTTCCGCGCCGCTTTTACTGGAAAACGGGGTGCTGTGCCGCCGGTCAGCAACGGCCCTTACCGGAAAGATGGCACAGTCAGCAGCACGCCGGAACAGCTCCTGCATCTGTCCAAGTCAGCCATCTTGGCTGGACTACTGGCCGTGCTGCTGGCGGTGCTCTGCCTGCGGGGTTGGCAGATGCTGGAAAGCTCCGGGGCCTTCCGGCTGCGGCAGATCACGGTGCAGGGCTGCCGGACGGTGCGTGAGGAGCAGCTTCTTGCCTTGGCTGATCTTCGGCAGGGTATGCCTCTGTTTGGCTTCAACCTGCCAGAGGCGGAACGGCGCATCCGGCAGCATCCGTGGATTGACCGGATCAGCATCACCCGTTCTTGGCCGGACACCCTGCTGATTCAGGTGCAGGAGCGGCGGCCATTGGCCCTGATCAATCTGGAAGGCCGAGGGCTACATTATGTGGATCAGGACGGCGTGATCTTTGCCCCCATTGGGCCAGGCCAAGATTTGGATTTTCCAGTGATTACCGGCATCAGCCCACCGGAAGAGGCACAGGGCTTCCGCCTACATGAGGGCGCGGCAGCGGACGCAGTGCAGTTTCTCCGGCTGGCCGCGCAAGGGAACCCTATCCTGCCCATGCAGGCCCTTTCTGAGGTGCATGTGAGCAGGGAGCAGGGGATTATTGCCTATCTTGCCGAACGGCCCTTTCCTATTCACATCGGATATGGTAATATCAGAACCAGATATTATCAGCTCGTCAAGCTGCTTGAGCACTTGTATCGCAAAGAGAAGATTGAACATATCAGAGAAATTCGCATGGATTACCAGCCGGGACGCATACTGGTGGCCAGCTTGGAGTCATAGGCGGAGCGCGAAATGGAAGAGCTGGAGATAAAAGAAGAGACGATGCCTGAAGCGGTTGGCGAGATCAAGCCGATGCCGCTCCGGGAGGCCGGTTCCGGCGAGCTGGTGGCC
>WSSedL2TaDRAFT_1000023_pt1 | contig 15848 bp, 14 predicted proteins | sample WetSurSiteL2Tule_FD_9463 | JGI IMG/M metagenome (IMG submission 9463)
TCTTGGTTGATGTCAACCATCTTTTCCTGCTGCATCATTGCTGCGGCTTGGAGAGCCTTGTCCCCTCCGGCTTCCCTGAGCGCAACTTTGAACACTTCGTACAAGCAAATTGTCGGTACAACAAGTTCATCAAGATGCTCCAGCGGCTCTGCGAAACGCCCCGCATTCGGTCCGTCAGCAAAATATTCCAGCCAGCCTGATGAGTCGAGCAGATTCATAGCCTGTCCTCATCCCGCTCGAAGTTCGTATTGATTCCTTTCAAGAAGCCGCGCATTTCCTGGATGCTTTTCTCAGGAATGAGTTCAATCCTGTCTCCGCAAAGAAGCATCTGGACTTTCTGTCCTGGCGCAAGCTGCATGGCTTTTCTGATTCGCTGCGGAATGATCACTTGGTATTTCCTTGAGATGGTTGCTCTTTCCACCGATAGTCTCTCTTTTTTGACAGGTTGATCATTATTGTTTGGCACAGCAAACGAAAACGATACCTGCCCGGAAAAGCGTTGTCAATGGATTCCGGGCAGGATGAACAAACGGCGGTAATCATCCTTCTTCAAAAAAATGCTTGTTTTTTTAAGGGGGAGGGGTAATATAGTGCGCTTGTGCAGCGTAGTTCTGTGAGATGCTGCGCAATCCTGCGCCCGCAGGAAAAAATCACCTTTAGGAGGATGACTATGGGAAAAAGGATACTAACAGCAACACTGTGTTACATTTCTTTCTTGGGTGTTATTTTATACCCAACAAGTCATGCACTGGCAGCAGTAGCTGATTACGAGTATAGGTCTGTTTGTCCGTCGCCTTCTGGAGGAAGATATTCTTCGGCTGATATCGACAGATGGAATTTTTATAAATGCGAATGCACATCTTACGCAGCGCAAATGATAAACAAACAAGGGGTATATTTTCACAACCAGATGAAATCTGCATCTGCATCTTCATCATACTATCAAGACAGATGGAGCCATGCAAGATATTGGAAAGCAAAGGCAATTAGTCTCGGCTACACGGTAAGTTCAACGCCCGTCCCAGGAGCAATTGCTTGGTGGGGTGCTGCAAGCTGGAATAGTAATTATGGACATGTTGCTCATGTTGATTCGGTAACCAATGGAAAAGCTAATATCTCCGAATACAACTACAGTCCGCATTATGGATTCGGGACACGAAAAGGTGTAGTGGCAGATGCGTATATCATTTTTGGCGGCAGTCAATCTAAATCAGTTGCCCCAACCGGACTTTCTGCCTCCGCATCCGGCACCAGCATAGCTCTGCGCTGGACAGACACATCCTCTAACGAATCCGGTTTCCGCGTCTATCGCTGGAACGGCAGCGCATGGGGTTCGTTAGCAACCACAGGCGCAAACGCCATCTCGTACACTAACTCCAGCCTGTCCTCCAACACAACCTACTATTACACAGTCTGCTCCTACAACAGCGCAGGCGAGTCGTGTGCGGCAAATTATGTTTCCGCCACAACCGGCAGTTCTGGAAGCGTGCCGGGCAGCGTTTCCGTCAATCCGGCAAGTGGTAGCTGGACATCCAACCAAAATCTGGCCGTGACCAGCGCAGGCGCAACAAGCATGTACTACACGATGGTCAATACCTATGACGGCAGCACACCGTCTGACCCATCTTCTCCGTCTGCGTCGAGCAACAACGGCAGCTTAAGCGGCTCTTCCGCCACCTTCCAGCTCTACGGCAGCAGCGGACAGCTCAAGAAAAGCAAACTGCGCTTCGTAGGCTGCAACAGCTACGGCTGCGGAGCAGTTTCCGGGGTTTATTCCTACTCGATTGATCAGCGCAGCACAGTGTCTAAGCCTGCCGCTCCCGGCAGTCTGTCTGCCGTAGCTGCATCAAGCTCCAGTATCAATCTTCGCTGGAGCGATCTGTCCAGTAATGAATCCGGCTTCAGACCTTACCGCTGGAACGGCAGCTCTTGGGCATCGCTGGACAGTGTCAGCGCGAACTCGACCTCGTACACCAATTCTGGATTGTCGAGCAACACGACTTATTATTATTATGTCTGCTCCTACAATAGCGCAGGCGAGTCGTGTCCGGCCAATTATGTGCAGGCGACCACCAGCAGCGCATCCGGCGGCAGCTCATGGGATGGGAAAAGCCCGTCCGGTACATCCTGCGAGCAGGATGCGACTACCGTGGCATCCCGAAGCAACTCTTACGGCAAGGTGGAGCTGCGCTGGTCTAACACCTGCAAGACCAACTGGACCCGTGTGGTGCCGAACTCCTCATCCTACAGCACCTCCGGCAAAATTCGCCGCACCAGCGATGGGCGCAGCTACACGACCTCCGGCACTGGTACCCGCTTCACCGAGATGGTCTACGCGCCTACTGTTCAAGCCTGCGCATCCGGCTCCATCAAAGGTTACACCTTAAGCGAGGTATGCAGATAACTTCGCTTTCGGATAAATGAACGTCGTGGTGGGCCTCCCTGCAAGGAGGCCCATTTCTTTTTTCAGAGGAGAGAAAAATGAGTAAAATTGCTGGAAACGTCCTCTCTGTACTGGCGGCCTTGCTGATTGGCTTTTATGCTGGTGCGCAGTGGAGCGAAAAAAAGACGGACAGCATTTCATCTCCACAGGAGCCTGCCGTTACGGAACACGCTCCTGCGCTGCCAAGAGAACAGCCTGTCCAGCCGGTTGATGCGCCACGTGTGGCTGACGTTGTTTCTCCGCAGTTCAAGGACAAAAAAACGGCAGTGTCTGTCGCCGCTCCGCCGCCGATGAAATGCCCTGAACTTCCTGCTGAACATATCTCGCAGCAAATTGCCGGTTTTGACAGTAAAAAAATGGATGCCGTCTATCAGCAGATTCACAGCGAGGATGCACAGAAACGGCATGAATCTCTGCGCACTTTGGCCCAATTTGGTACGGAAGAAATCATGCCGGATTTAATCCGTACCGCCGCTGATGACGAAGAGAGCAGCGACCTGCGCCGTGACCTTATTCAGCAAATTGACTGGGCAGGACACACGAAGGAGCTTGGAGATATTTTGAGCAGAAGCAGGGATGCGGAAGCACGGCTGGCAGCAGTGAATACGATTGCAAGTGCTAAACATTTGACCGATGCAGAACTGGAGGGACTAGGTAGCGTGATGATCAATAACTTTCTTGTTGAGCCTGAAGAAGGTATAAAAATTGCCACGTTGAATTGCATTCAGGCTGTTTACCCAGACTCTTTCCAAGAAGTTCTTGAAAAATATCCACACGTGCTGGCAACGCCTGAAGTGCAGGCATATTTAAAAAGGCTTACGGCACCGCCAGATGAAAACGCTCAAGCTCCGGCAGAAGAGCGAAAAGAGGAGATGGGAGGATAAATTTTTTCCTTTGCATTCTCACTTTGTTGTGTTCCATGCCGCGAGTGCTCGGAGTTGGCGTTGTTGATGAGATCCATGATCTCATCAAGAGTGACAGACTCTTTGTGCCCCATTCTCCGGCGGCGGCGTTTCCGGCAGTGTGATCACCGCCCAAGCCCCCTCCCCTTCCTTGCCATCTATGACCACAGTGCCATTCATGGCAGTGAGCATCTTTTTGACAATGGTCAGGCCAAGACCGGTGCCATTGATCCGAGTAGTGAAGAAGGGCTTGAAGAGCTGCCTGCGCACCTGCGGGGAAAAACCGCAGCCGTTGTCCTGAAAGCGGAGCTGGACGCATTGCGGCTGGCTGCGGGCCAGCGAGATCGAAATTAGCGGGTTAGACTGCTTTTTTAGGGCATTGACTGAATTGGTGAGCAGATTGAGCAAGACTTGATGCAGGGCACGTTCATCCGTCAAGCAGTGTAGCGCACCTTCGGTGGCCAGCTCCAGACGAATGCCTTTGTGGCGCAGATCCTGCTCATGCAGCCGCTTGAATTTCTGCATAAAGGCGGTCAAGTCAAGTGGCGCGGCCTGCGGTTTTTCCAGCAAATTGAAATTTTTCAGCGCCGAAAGCAGATACTCCATCCGGCTGATTTCGCCCATTGAGCGGTCGAGGAATTCACGGATTTTCTCCCGGCCAAGGGTGTCCATCTGCCGCCGGAGGACGCTGAGGGCCATTTTCAGCGAATTGAGCGGATTGGCCAGCTCATGCCGCACCCCGGAAAAGACAAAGCCGACATTTTCCATTAGATTGGCGGCAGCGGCGATGCTCTCCAGCCGTTTCTTCTCGGTCTGATCGCGGCGGATGACACAGAAGCTACTCACCTGCCCTTGCTCGTCTTTGACCGGCACTGCTGCCACCGACTCATCGTAGAGCGAACCATCCTTATGACGGCTCCGCCGCTCGCCGTGCCATTGGCCCTGCTTTGCCGCCGTGGCAAAGATTTCTTGCCAATCTGGTTTTTCCTCCTCATCCGTTGGCAAGCCACTCAAACTGCGTCCGGCCAGCTCGTCCGGTTTCCAACCGGTGACGGCCTGACTCGCCGGATTGGCGTAAGTGATGCCACCTTCCGCGTCGGTGATCAGCACGCTATCGGCAAATTCATGAATCGCCGCTGCCAGCCTGCGCCGTTCCTCCGACTCTTGGCTCCGTTGCAAAGCGGTGCCAATCACATCGGCTGAAATCATCATCGCCCGCACTAATGAGGCTTCCCACGAGCGTTTGGCCAAACTGCAATCAAAGCCAAGGCAGCCGCGCACGGTTTGGGCAATATACACCGGCAAAATCAGATAGGTGCGAATGTGGTGTTTCTCCAGCTCATTTAACGCCGAATCAGGCAGGGCCATGCTGTCCGCGCCGATCAGCGGCTTGCCGTTCTTCAACAATGCAGCGGGATGCTGCCATGTGGCAAGCAGGTCAATGCTGGAGCAGTCAGGCGCGCCAACATCCTTCCTCGACCAAGAATACTCCTGCTGCGGCACCGCGCCGTCAGCAAAGACGCGCAGATAGACGTGTTCGCAGTTGACCGTGCCGCCGAGATAGCCCAGCACCTCACTAATCACATCCTGCCAGCGCGGGGTTTGCAGGAAGGTTTTGGCCACATAGTTGACCGCGCAAAGGATTTGATCCCGCTGAAGAAGATTGCGGCGCACCTGCTCCTGCATGATCAGTGATTCCTTCAGCCGTTCGTTGGTCAAGGCGAGGTCGCGGGTCTGCTGCTCCAGCTTTTCAGTCGCTGCCTTGCTGTCGAGAACATTGCGCACCCGGACGCAAAGCCGCTCCCGGCTGATCGGTTTGCGGAGAAAATCCGCCGCGCCTGCCCCAAAGCTGCGGAATTCGCTCTCGTCCTGTTCCTCCCCGGTAAGAAAAATCACTGGAATGTGCAAGGTCTCGATATCGGCCTTCAGCTTTCGGCAGACTTCCAGCCCGGAAATGTCCGGCAGATTGATGTCGAGCAGAATCAAATCAGGCTGCTCTGTCTTGGCCAGACTGAGACCTGCCCTGCCGTCCGCAGCCTTCAGCACCTGATAGTTCTCCTGCTCCAGCACATGATGGAGCAGGCCCAGAACCGCAGGCTCGTCGTCAACCGCAAGGATGCGGGCAGCTTCGGTGTTCATCGCGTTTTTCCGAAAAAAGGCGGTGCTGTCTTCCGGGCGGAATTTGTTGCGGCCTTTGTCAGATTTCTGTTTATTTTCGCCTGGCTTGCTGCTAACATGGGGAGCTGCGGTACCGCTTCATGCCACCTGCGGCGCGGTGCGGTTTTTTCCTCAGCAAGGAGGCAGCTCATGCAGACTGAAATCAGTATAACCGCCGCCGCAGGCAAAGACAATCTTCCGTCCAAGCCCGCCCCCAAACAGGTGCTGATTGTTGACGATGACCCAGCCCTGCTCCTCAGCATTCGCATCGGTTTGGAAGACAATCCGCGCTTCCGCGTGCTGACGGCGGCCAGCGGCAGCGAGGCACTGGGCATCTTGGACCGTGGCGGTCTGGATCTCGCGGTGCTGGATATCAGTATGCCGGACATGGACGGCATCCAGCTCCTCTCGGCCTTGAGCGAATCCTTCCCTGAAATCCCCAGTATCGTCATGACCGGCTTCGCCTCGCCAGTGATGCAGCAGGAATTGAAGCAAGCGGGCGCGCTGGCCGTGCTCGAAAAACCGCTCGACATCGACACGCTGGAGTTGGAGATCAGTAAAGCTCTGGTCGGCTGCGGCAGCCGCTGCTGTGGCCTGCCTTTAGAAATTTTTCTCCAGCTCGCGGCGATGGAGCACCGCACCATCCACCTCAAAGTGTTTCGCTCAGATAGCGTCAGCGGCAGTTTTTTTTTCCGCGACGGCCTGCTGATAGACGCGGAGACTGGCAGCCTGAACGGCGACAACGCGGTGCTGGCCATGCTTGAATGGCCTGATTTCACCTTAGGTCTAAAAGAATACAGCCCGCCCTTTCCTGAGCCGCGCGTCAATTCCGCCTTGGCCTATCTGCTGCTGAAAACCTCCTGTCGCTTGGATCAATACGGCAGCAGCATCTGCCTTGACAGGGCACGTAAAGAGCTGCACCGCCTCAGGCGACAGATCGACTGCTGATGAAGAAGGTGCTGATTGTTGATGACGAGACAGAGCTGCTCCTGAGCATCAAATCCGGCTTTGAGCACAGCGACCGGTTTCATGTGCTGACGGCAGAAAACGGCAGAGACGCGCTTGACCTGCTTGACCGGAACCGAATTGACTTGGTGGTGGCCGATCTGCGAATGCCGGTAATGGACGGCATCGAGCTGCTGTCGGTGATGAGCGAATCCTTTCCTGAAGTGCCGCACATCGTCATGACCGCCTTCAGCACCCCGATCATTGAACAGCAGCTCAAAAAGGCCGGCACGCTCAACGTCTTGGAAAAGCCTCTTGATATCGAGTCGCTGGAGCAGGCCATCAGCAAGGCCCTTGATGTCCACGAGGAGCAGAGCCGCAGCCTTTTCGGCCTTTCCCTGAGCAGCTTCCTCCAGATGGTGGCGATGGAGGAAAAAACGGTGCATATTAAAGTGTTTCATCCTTCCGGCAGAAACGGCAGCCTCTTTTTTCGCGAGGGCGAGCTGATTGACGCAGAGGTTGACCACTTGACCGGCGACAAGGCTGCCTTAGAGATGCTGGTCTGGGAGGACACCAGAGTGAGCATGAAGGAATTCCCAGCACCACCGCCCGGCACCAGAATGCAGTCCGAGCTGCTGCCTCTCCTTTTCGCGGCGGCCAAGCAAGAGGACGAGCGCGGCCATGAAGAATTTAGCAGTCCATTGGAGACAGCCAGGCAGGAGCTGGCCCGGCTCAAAGAACAACAACAGGAGCAGCCTGCTGCTCCGCAACATGCCTTGACAGCGACAGGAGAAATCATGGGCATCAAAGACCTGCTCAAAAAAATGGCAGATGAGATGGATGGCGTGCTGGCGATTCAAGTGACCGGCATGGACGGCATCACCCTTGCCCTGCACAATCCGACTGGCGCGGACGTGGAGGCATTTTCGGCAAAATTTGCCATGGTGATGAAGCTGGTGGAAAAATCGGTCGATTCGCTCAAGGGTTTAGGTGAGCTGGAAGAAAATCTGGTGCAGACCAAGAACGCGTGGATCCTGACCCGCTTCATCACGCCGCAGCACTACATCGGCATCGCGGTCAGCCGGGAAGGCACGCTCGGCAATGTGCGCTTGGTTGGTCAACGGTATATCGAGCATTTGCGCAAGCTGCTGGCCAAACCGGAATAACTGACTTTCACAATACAGGAGAACGCGCATGACAGCGGAAGCTGAAAGCAGGAAACAGATGCGCCTGATGAGCCTGATGATCGCAGGCATGGCCAAGTCGCTGCACGAGATGTTTGGTGAGTCAGCCTTGGCCGTGATGAGCGAGACCGGCAAAAGCATCTTGGAGATTCTTGAAAAGGAGATGGGATTGAAGGTCGAGGGCAAGGAGCCTGCCGCCGCCTTGGCCGCTATTGGCAAAGTTTTTGCCGAGGAGCTGGGTTTTGTCGGCTCGTTCGCGGTCAGGCAGGAGGGCAGCCGTCTGACCGTGACCGTGCAGCACTGCCAAGGTTGGGACATGACCCAAGCTGTCCTCAAGAGCACCGGCATGGAAACCCCTATCACCTGCCCAATCATGAATGTCTGCCAGGCGGCCCTGATCCGCATGGGTCGGCCAGCCCGAAAATCCATCGCGCCCATCCCGGCGACGCACGGCTCGACCATCACTTTCACGTTGGTGGAGTAATATAGCAGAAGCAGCATCAAGTGAACCTGCATGTCATTCCGAGCAACGCGAGGAATCTCCGCTTCTCTCCCTTGGCGAGATTTCTCGCTCCTCTCGAAATGACAGATATGATGGTTCAAATTATGTTGCTCTGGCTCTATTCATGTCGAGAGATCTGCAATGACCAAAACCATCCTTCTTACGGGGACAGTGCGTGAGAAAAATCTGACGGCACGTGGCGCAAGAAGTTTGCTGCCGCATACTTGTCTGTTGAAAAAATAGAATTTTTGCGTTATACACGTCAGAAATACATCAAGGAGGAAACGCACATGAGCAGGCAGCTAATAGAGTATTCGTTAGATAACGGCAAATCGATTTTTGTTGAGGAACGATGCTTTGATGAAGTAAGGCGCGGAGAGAGCGAGGCATCCCGAATGGGAGATTTTATCAGGGATAAGGTCAAGGTATCGTTTCAGGAGGCGATGGAGACGGCAAAAGATGCGACTGAGGTCATCATCAAGCAGATAGATAGGCTGAAAAGTTCGCCGAATTGTCCTGAAGAGATAGATGTGGAATTCGGCATTAAACTCGGTGCAAAAATGATGCTGTCAAGCCTTGATGGTGAGGTTGATTTGAAAATCACATTGAAGTGGAAGAAGTGAGTCATCAGGAAGACTGGAAATTTGCTGCCTCCTTTGTGTGGATATACAACCATAACAAGGAAATTACTGGTGCAGGCTTCCTGATAGGATGGAGTGACATAGCGACCTGCGCCCATGTTGTCCGAGATGTTCTTGGGTTGGATTCTGCTCCTGCAACTCCGCCTAAAGGCGATATTTATCTTTCTTTCCCATTCCTGAAGCAAGATAGGTTGTCAGCAATTGTGCTTGATGAAGGGTGGGATCAGGAAAAAGACATTGCATTTCTTCGTTTAAATGATGATCTGCCAGAAGGTGCTCAACCGGCAAAACTTTCTGCTGATAACGTAGAAAATCATTCATTCAGCGTGTATGGTTTTCCTGGTGAGATCACAAAAGGAGTTTGGGCGTTTGGCGTAATAAAGAAAAAACGGGAGCATGGATTGGTGCAATTAGAATCTGCAAATCTTACAGGATATGCAGTACAAGGAGGGTTCAGCGGAGGGCCTGTATTTGATGACGAACTGAATAAAATTGCAGGAATAATTACAACATCTGATCATAGCGTCAGAGTTGCGTCTATGATACCTGTTGATATTCTTTTGAACGTCTACAAACAAATTGGAGAAAATTTCAGGTTAGACACAGGAAGCCAGAGTGACACAGATAACACATCTCAAGATGTGTTATCGTTAACAATAAATGAATATATTGAGGCGCGTAACAAAACGAGAACCTGCCAAGAGCAACTAATTATCTTTAAACAATACAAGATCGAGTATAAATGGTTTGGCTTGCGGATAGTATTTCCTGAACTTCCAAAACCAGATAAAGAGCATCATGTTGTTGTGATAAATTTCAAAGGTGTTCATCCTATCGTAACCAAGATTCTGACTCATGAGGGCATCAATATAAAAATGAGTGATCTGTCTAATTGTTTTTTTGCATTAATAAAAATTAAGCCTCAAATATTACATATTCATTCGCCAAACCAAGGTTATCAATTAGGAGACGGACACAAAATTCATTCTGCTGTTGATATAACATATCGTGTTAAAAATACAAGAGAGTTTTTGCTGAGTTCCGATGATCCGCTGACAATGTTTCAGCGTGAAATTATTCATATAATAAAAAATTATTTTTTCAGTATAACAAGTGAATACCTAATCAGAAGACCTGGGGATTCAAAGGGTGATCTTGAATCATATACTCGTGAACACCAGATCAACGGTTCTGAAATAAAAAAGATCAAGGATTCTATAGAGAAAGATATCAAGGAAGGATGCTCCTCGTCAGGGATTGAAATAATAAAGGTGTATGCTGATGTTCAGCTCAGTCAATCATTAAGTGAACATCTTCAGATGCTGCATGAAAGGATATATAAACCTATCGGCATCATGAAGGCACATTATTCCTTGCAGCAAACTGCTCTATACAGAAAACAGGTAGACGAAGAGATTAATAACGATCAAACTTTCTATCCTTTCAAATTAAAAGACGTTATACTTGCTTTAAATGATGAATTAATAAAACATTTTTATGATCTGCCTTGGGCGGATGCTATACAAAAAGTGCATGAAGAAATACAAAAAAAGAAAGTTTCTTATCTCTCTCGCCATAGAACGGAGAAGATTAAAGGGATAAGGTGGTTGATAAATATTACCAAAGATGAAGGTTTGTATTGCGAACAAGTAGACATATTTAAAGAAAAACTTTTTAAAGAAATCAATAACGATCAAGATGATGACAGCTTGTTGTTTACCGATAAACAGTTTATGCAATTACTCATGTCTAAACAGGTTGAATATAGCAAAATAGAAAATCAGGGTAATTCGCCTGAAGACAAGGTGGAAGAAGCGAGAAAATTGATACAGATAGCCAAGGAGGAGGAATTGGATGACTGCCAATTGGATATACTTAAAGGAAAACTCTATGAAGAGTTGAAGCGAGTGGCTGATAAAATGCAAAATAAAAAACAAGATAATTGACAGAATTTGCTGTTTACTAACAGAAAATTTTCATAAAAAACGGTATTAGATATAACTTGCAAAGCATGAGGATGAATATGCAGCTTCAAGGGATTCTTACAGGAAGATACATAGAGCTTCCGCACGAGCTAGATTTTCCTGACGGTCAGAATGTCACAGTGGATATCCGCCCCGAAACGCTTTCTTCAGAGGAGCAGCGCAGGCTGATTGATGAATTGTGCGGATCGTGGGCTAGCGACAGCACTTTGACTAAATTTTTTGAAGAAAAGCATCTTGAACATCTGCGCATAGAAAATTGGTTGCAAGACAGCCAGTGAAATCTTGCGCATCCGCCACTTGATTCACCCCGTTTCACGCTTCGATCAGGACGATTCACGCATAGATTACCCTGATTCACGTTTTAATCATTCTCGTTCACTCTTTAACCAAGGCATTTTAAATGTAAATCGTCCTGATTTACGCTTGAAACAGAGCATTTCACGCTTCAACTGGCTTGGTTTAAGCGTGAATCGTGTCAATTGAAGCGTTAAATAAGCCGGTCGAAGCGTAAACCGACCTGTTTGAAACGTGAATTGGAGCAGGCCAAGCGTGCCTTGCAGACAGAAAAGCTGTATAATAATCAGATGATGCTGGCGGCATGGCAGATGCGGGCTGTTGCCGGACAGAAAAACACCTTTCACATGAAGAGGAGGATTGATCATGCGTTTTCCGGCCACAGAAGCGGAACTCAGAGCATTGGCGCAGAATCTTATCGCTGGGATGTCAGAAAATCCAAATTTCCCCTCACCGCCGGTCTCGTCATCTACCCTACAAAACCTGCTGACCGCGATGATTCAGTTTAGCGACACGCAGGTTGCGGCCCAAGCGGCAGCCAAACAGGCCACAGACAGCAAGCAGGCCGCTGTTGACGAGTTGACCGCAGCCATGAAAAGCGTGCTGCGCTATGCCGAAGACGCAGTGCAGGGCGATGATGCCAAATTGGCCCAATTAGGCTGGGGCGGCAGGGCGGTTTCGCGCCCGTTGCAAGTGCCGGGACAGCCGAGGCTGCTTGAAGCGAGGCAGCAGGGAGCTGGCTGGCTGACGCTGGACTGGAAAAAGCCTGCGGACGGCGGCGCGGCGGCTTCGTACAAAATCGAGCGACGCGGACGCGCTGAAGGCGACTGGAAACTGGCCGGGATATCGGTGGAAACCGAGGTCATGCTCAACAATCAGGAGCGCGGCAAGGAAGTGGAATACCGCGTCATCGCCATCAACAAGGCAGGTGAAAGCGCGCCAAGCAACATCGTGACGGCGGTGCTGTGAGCCATGCAGGGGTAATGGTGAAGCAGCATCAAGTGGACCTGCTCTGGCTATAGTCTTTACAAAATGCAGAGGCAGCCGCAACCTGGCTGCCTTGTTTGATTGCACAGGCGGAAAATATGAGAAAAAACACCGTTGAAGTCATGGTCGGCCCTGTCGGCATAGGCGGGGCCAATCCGGTCAGGATTCAATCCATGACTAACACGCTGACCGCAGATGCCGCCGCCACTGCGGCGCAAATTCTTGAGCTGCATGAAGCGGGCAGCGAGCTGGTCAGGTTTACGGTCAAGGATGAGGCCGATGCGCAGGCGGTTCCGCAGATCAAAGACCTGCTGCGTAAAGCAGGTTGCGCTGTGCCTGTGGTCGGCGATTTTCATTATAACGGCCATCTTCTGCTGACCAAATATCCAGACTGCGCCCGGTCACTGGACAAATTCAGGATCAATCCCGGTAATGTCGGCTTCGGTGAGCATCACGACCAGAATTTTGCCACATTTATTGAGCAGGCCGTGAAATACGACAAGCCAGTGCGCATTGGTGTCAATGCGGGCAGCAAAGATCAGCATATTGTTGACCGGCTTGTTCGGGAAAACGCGGAAAAATCAAGTGCGGAGCAGAAGACAAGTCAGCAACTTTTGGTGGATGCGATGGTGGTCAGTGCCTTGGAATCTGCGAGCACGGCCGAACGGATTGGCCTGCCCCGCAACAAGATGGTGCTTTCAGTCAAAGTCAGCAAGGTGCCGGAAATGATTGCCGTCAACCGGCAGCTGGCCGCGCTGACCGACCTGCCGCTGCATCTGGGAGTCACTGAGGCGGGTATGGGCATTAAAGGGGCGGTTGCATCAGCCGTCGGCCTGAGCGTGCTGCTGGCTGAAGGCATCGGCGACACCATCCGCACATCACTGACACCCTCGCCAGGAAGCACCCGCACCGAAGAGGTGCTGGTCTGTCAGCAAGTGCTGCAATTCTTGGGCCTGCGTCATTTGCTGCCCACCGTGACGAGCTGCCCTGGCTGCGGCAGAACCAGCTCTTCGGTGTTTCAGGAAATTGCTGAAGAAATCACCGATTATGTGCGGCAGCAGACTCCTGTGTGGCGGAAAAAAGGATGCAAAGGCTTTGAGATGATGACTGTGGCAGTCATGGGCTGCATTGTCAATGGCCCCGGCGAAAGCAAAGATGCCAACATCGGCCTGTCCTTGCCCGGAACCGGCGAAGACCCTGTCTCGCCAGTGTATGTGGACGGTAGGCGCGTCGCAGCCTTGTCCGGCAGCGGCAGGATTGCGGAGTTCAAGCGAATGATTGATGCGTATGTGGAAGAGCATTACCGGGTGCCGCATCTGGTGTGAACAAACGGCCGGTTGCGCGAAGCTGTTTTGTTGAGCGGGAAAAAACTGCGTCAGGGACGACGGAACTGCCCGCCCTCCCTGTGACGTGAAGGGAAAAGAAGGCGCGTTACTGCCGCGTTTGCTCGTTCATGTCTTGCATATTTTGATTCTGGGCATTTTGCAGTGCCTGTGAATCCTTTGCTTTATTGATGGGCTGCTGAATTTGTTCTACCGCTTTGGCGGCCACCTTGTCCGAAGCCTGTTCCACCATGCCTTTTTCTTTTCCTTCCTTTTTTTCTTCCGAGCAGCCGACCAGCAGGCCGAAAAGAGCCACGCCGCAGGCGGCGGCCTTGAGATATTGCCTGTTTTTCATGCTGCTGCCCATGGTTCTTGTCTTCATGGTTAACAATCTCCGGTTGAAATAATTGCAAACTGTCCATTAGATATGGCGCATGATCAAGTTTTTGCTGCCGCCTTTCGCTGCTGAACGCAATGCGAATGAAAGGTTGAAGCAGGTTTGCTCTTGATGTTTTGCTGCGCAACTATAAAATACGCACAAAAATTATTTTCGCAACCGTGATTTTTTGTGCAGCTCAAAAGCAGACTGCAAACGGCTTCTTCCGCCAGAACACATCACTTGGTACCAGGTTAAAAAACAATGAATCTGAACAACACCGGCCTGCTTCGTAGCCGCTGCTTTATCGGCGGCGCATGGACGGACAGTGCGACGGGCCAACGCATCGAAGTGCATAATCCGGCTACCGGCGAACTGCTTGGCACGGTGCCATCCTTGGGCCGGGAAGAAACCCGTCAGGCCATCGCCGCTGCCGAAGCCGCTTGGCCGGGCTGGCGGAACCGCACTGCCCACGAGCGCAGCCGGATCATCCGCCGCTGGTATGATTTGATCGTGGAAAATTGCCATGATTTGGCCGTGATCATGACCGCCGAGCAGGGCAAGCCACTGCCTGAGGCGCAGGGTGAAGTCCTCTATGGGGCCAGTTTTGTCGAATGGTTCGCCGAAGAGGCCAAGCGGGTGTATGGCGACACCGTCCCGATGGCCCAGCCGGGCAAACGGATTATCGTTCTCAAGCAGCCGGTTGGGGTCTGTGCCGCGATTACGCCGTGGAATTTCCCTTCTTCGATGATCACCCGCAAGGCAGCACCGGCTTTGGCCGCAGGCTGCACCGTGGTAGTCAAGCCTGCTGCCCAAACTCCGTTCTCGGCCCTTGCCTTGGCCGCGCTGGCTGAGCAAGCCGGATTTCCTCCGGGTGTGTTCAACGTTCTCACCGGCCCGGCAGAGGAGATCGGCGGTGAACTCTGCGCCAATCCGGCAGTGCGCAAACTGAGTTTCACCGGCTCGACGCGGGTGGGCAAAATCCTGATGCGCCAGTGCGCGGACACGGTGAAAAAGGTCTCGCTAGAGCTGGGCGGCCATGCGCCATTCATCGTCTTTGACGATGCCGATCTGGACGAGGCTGTTGCTGGAGCCATCGCCTCAAAATACCGCAATTCCGGCCAGACTTGCGTTTGCGCCAACCGCTTCATCATTCAGAAAGGCATCTATAAAAAATTCGCCGAGCGGCTGATCAAAGCAGTAACTGACGAGCTGCGAGTGGGCAGCGGCTTTGACGAAGGCGTGACGCAAGGGCCGCTGATTGATCTCAATGCGGTCATGCGCATGGAGACGCAGGTCAAGGACGCGCTGGACAAGGGTGCCCACATCGGCTGCGGCGGCAAGCGCGTTGGAGCAACTGGCTTCTTCTTTGAGCCAACCGTGCTGCTGGACGTGACCCCTGCGATGCGCATCGCCCACGAAGAGACCTTTGGCCCGATTGCGCCGTTGTTCTCCTTTGCAACAGAAGAAGAGGCGGTCGCTTTGGCCAATGACACGCCCTACGGTCTGGCCTCCTATTTCTACAGCCGCGATGTCGGCAGGTGCTGGCGAGTGGCTGAACAGCTGGAATACGGCATGGTCGGCATCAACACCGGCATCATGTCCACGGAATCCGCACCGTTCGGCGGCATCAAGGAATCCGGCATCGGGCGGGAAGGCTCGAAATACGGGATGGAGGAGTACTTGGAGCTGAAATATCTCTGTCTGGCCGGTCTTGAGGGCTGAATTTCATTCCCATGCGCGAGGCGTATGGGAATAAAAACAACTTCAGAGCCTGTGCTGTGAAGTCCTGTCATAATTCCTCTCTTGACAAAAAAACAGTTTGTTTTCTGGCGCGACACAGGGTATTTTAGTAAATCTTCATTCTTAGTCCACTCTGTCATCCTTTCCGCCACAACCCGCGCATCGCAGCAAATCCTTCCAGAAGGACTGCTTTTTTTCTATCAATTGCATTCAGTCACCACAGGAACACCCTTTATGAGCAGCACATTTGCAGAACTTGGCATCAGCAGCGACATTCTCAGCGCACTCACGGAACTCGGCTTCACCGAGCCTACTCCGATTCAGGAGCAGGCCATCCCGTTAATTTTAAAAAATCATGCGGACATCG
>WSSedL2TaDRAFT_1000024_pt1 | contig 15590 bp, 30 predicted proteins | sample WetSurSiteL2Tule_FD_9463 | JGI IMG/M metagenome (IMG submission 9463)
CCGAGCCTGTTGCTTTCTCTTCCATTATCGGTCCCCATAGCGCGACTTCATGCGCTGGTCTTCTGTTTTCTTTTCCTTGCTGGTCAACTTGGCCGCGAGCTTCTTTTCGCCCTTGTCCTTCTTGAGCCAGCCCTTCTTTTTAGCCACGCTGCCCTCCTTGCGCTCGGGGAGCGACTTATATCTCTGTCCTTTGTCTGCTGACGCAAAGTCCTTGCCAACAGATTGAGGGACTCCAGCCGCTTTAGCAAAGTCAGGATTATGACTTACGGCTTGCATAAATCTGTACTGAGCTTTGCTTGTAGACGGCATGGAGCCCCTCCTTAATTTACCTTATGCAGGCCATTCACACCAAGCAAGGCTGAGATCAAGACCGGATGTGGTCCAGGCCGCAGTCGACGCGGCGAAGGACACAGCCACGCCAGCAGGCACAACCACCTTACCATCGAAATAGTAAGTGATCGGATTGTCGGCAGTCGACGTCACAGCGCCAAAGGTCGTGACAATCGCAGCGCGAGCAGCCGAAGTAGTCCCCATGGCGACATGGGTAAGAGCTGAGGCGTACACGGCTGTCGAACGGAGGCCAGACCCAAGAAGGGCGCTGATCTCGGTGCCGGCTGTGTAAGTCGGGGCAGTCGTGAACTTTTCATAGTGCAAGCCAATCACGTTGACGACGGTGGTCGCGAGAACGACGCCGACGTCAGCGCTGATCAGCTCAAGCACCTTGCCAGAACCGATAGGATTGTAAACCGAGAACACAGACGCCATGTTGGCGGCGACGGCCGGAAGAGTCTTTGCGGTCGCATGAGCATGGAACACCAGACCGGCCTTAGCGGCCTGATAGTAATTTCCATGGATATGACCAACAAGGGCTTCGCCCTGCTGACCGGCAGGCTGGTTGATCGCAGTGCCTGCAGGATAATTGGTTGTCCCGAGCAGCTGGCCAGGAACGATTTGGCTAATAGGCATGTTGAACCCTCAATTAACTTCCGGAGTTAAACCGGAGTGGTTAAGGTTGTTGAGGCCTGATACCCAGGATCTCCACGGAAGCTGTCCGTCTCATCAGGGATGTTCAGTCCGATGCGAACGAGCTCGTTAAGAATACGGAGCTCGTTATAGATAAGCCCGAGGAGCTGAGCCTCGGACACATTCTTCATGGACCCGTCGCTAAGAACCTGGACGTTGCCATAACCAGAGACGAGCGAATAAGCAGAAGCGGTCATAACTCAATCCTCCGTCCATTGGACAGTGTAATAGATGTTGGCTCCCGATGGGACGGCCCCGCCCCCATGGCCAATAGCCAAAGACTGAGCGACGCCACGAAGAGTCGGCTTCTCTTCTCCGCGCCCAAACTCCCAGCAATTTTGGAGAAGCTGAGCCGCTGGCGTCGTCGCGTTGACCAGGGCGATATGCCCTCCGGATACGAGCACCCCAGTGCCAAGAGTAGCGTTAGCAGTGTAAAGAGAGACTGTGGCGGAGGGAGCCGCATCGTTACTGTCAAACTGGACAGGAGTTGGGTTTGTCGAGGTTCCGCCAGTATTTGCAGTAGTCCTCTTATATATGTACAGATCATATACAGAAGCAGCAGTTGCAACTCCGCCAAGACACACAGACTTAATACGTATCACCTTTGAGGCAGAGCCAGAAATAGTAATGACATCAGTTGCTGTAGCCACCGGGGTTATGTCAGACGCCGTATATGAGTATGTCGGCTTTAAACTGTCCTGGTCGATATACATAGCGCCCCTTGAATTCAGCAAGGCGTTACCATATCCACCAGTCGTGTTATATCCCTGCGCCAACGCGGCAAACGGGATCATAAGCAGAGCAGCCGTAATCAAAATCTTCTTCATGTCAGATCCCTCTCTGGACTTCCTGAGAAACGGTTCCCATGACACGTTTCATGGAGACGCCGTCACCTTCGCCAGCGACGCCGACGGACTTGACCTGCTTCTTCTTACCCTTGGCGGTCATGGACTGCGTGTTGCCGTCGAACCCAGTGAGGGGAGCCTTGGGCTTCTCAGTGAGCATCTCGACCTTCTTCTGCTCGGCAGGGAAGATCGGGGTGATTTCGTGGCGAGGACGATTACGATATCCCTCAGCGACAATGTCTCCCAGGTCTGGGAGGTTACCGTTGACCTTGTCCATGAACTTCGCGAACTCAGCTTTGGCGGCCTCATTCAGAGGGATCATGTGCTCATTGGGGATGAAGTCTTTGTCTTCGACCTCAATGATCTCGTCTTCGGGAATGAACTCATCGCCAGCATAAAGCGGAGCGATGAGGCGATACTTGGGCGCTTCAGCGGCGTGAGCCATTGTCTTCTCCTAAAGGAAGATGAGGAGGCCGAAGCCTCCCCACTGTATTCCGTTACGCGCCAACCGTATAGTTGGCTGGATACTGATCAGCAATTCCGACCCAACCGTCGGCATTGATCACGATGTTCGCATTCACGGTTCCTGTCGTCATAACGCCGGTCCCGAGAGTATAGTACATGCGGACGTAGCGTGGCATGGCGGCCCCAAGAGCCTTGCGAGGCCAATCGAACACCCAGGTCGCGCCTGCAGTGAGAACGGTCGCCGCCAGGGCTCCAGACTCAATGTAAGTCGTCCAGGTGGAGCTGTCTGTGCTGCCCTGGAACTGGATGTTGAGCGTCGCCGAGTTGGTCGAAGTGAACGCTGTCGGGACACTGAAGACGATCTTCGGCTTCACTGCTCCTTCGGAAACGCCGAGGTCCGCGCCGAAGCGAGCAGCGTTGCCTATATTGGTGTTGCCGCCAGACTCGTCGTAGGCGGTGATGGTGGTGCTCGCAGTGCTGACCGTGGTGATGGCCTGAGCGCTGCTAAAATTTAACTGGCTATCCATGATCATGGTTTTATCCTTTCAGATCAATAGCTTAAACCACGCGGCTCTCAGTATTTAAGAGCACATCGTTGATCCGAATCGGAGCGCCACGGAACTCCACGATGGGCTGACCTGCATACTCAGTCGGGGTCAGCAACACGTTCTTGTCACGGATCGCCTGGAGGTCCATATACTGCCGAACGGTACGGTTGCAGTAAATCGCAGGCTTGATGCCTGGGGCAGTCTGACCAGGAGCATCGGTCTTGGTGATTCCGCTCTGACGGCGTCCCATTGTGGGCAGACGGACAACAGCCTTGCTCAGCAGGGCGAAGATGTCAGGAGGGGTGGAGCCAGCAAGGCCGCCAGCGGCAGTCGTGGTGTCCAAGTTCGGGATGCGAACGCCATAGCGCCAGTCACGAACGGTCAGACCTGCCTGCCACTTGAAGTAGCTGGTGTAAGCCTCAAACTCGTTACCGGAACCATCGCGGCCAGGACGGACGTCGCCCTTGTCTTCGAACAGGAGCCCAGCCTTGGAGCCCTTGGGAAAGATCCCAAACATCGTCTGCTCGCCCCAGCCCAGGAGCCATATCGAGGTATTGCTGGAGCCGGTGCCGCCGCCATCGAGCACGTTGATCGCGTTCTGCGCAGTCGATGTGCTTACGGTGTTATAGCGAGGGCTGAGGCCCGTGAACTGCGTCGGGTTGATGGCGCTGTTGCCATAGAAGATGGTGGTCGCCATCTGCTGGCTGAGGCCTTCCAGGTGGGCGTTGTCTTCACTCATACGGAAGCGCTGCACGTTGCCAGAGAGCTCAGCGAGCGCCCGGTCCACGCGGCTGTAGGCCTCCAGCATGCCGACGCCGTCAGTGATCTGGACGGTAGTCGACTTGGTGAATGGGATGCCCTGATAGAGCATTCTCCAGGTTCCGCTCGGCAATCCGGTGCGAACCGTGGTCTTGTGGCCCGTCGGCAGATTGCCTTCAGTCCAAAGCATGTCGTCAAAAATCTCGTTGCACTGTGACAGTGTCTCCGCGATGTCATCAATGACACCATGTGGATCAGTCCGGCTCGCCCAATCGGCGATAGACATGAAATAGTTAGCCATTAGTTCGCCCCGCTGGCGTTATAGCGCTTCTGCTCCCGAGTCATAGGAGCTTTTGGCGCTGCTGTTGTCGTCATGGGAGATCCCTCTTTGAGGAGAGAGGCCATGTTGTTAATCAGGCGGATGATGGCCGGGTTGTTGCCTGCCCCAGTAAAATTGAGGGCATTGATCAACTCAGCTCGCTGCTCAGCGTTGCCGCCGAAACGGTTCACCGCTGATATGCAGGTTTGCATGGTCGTGTTGAAGCGATTGCCGCCAAGCTCCGGATCGGCCTTTACGGCTTCCTTCCACTGTGTCTGCGTCTCGTTCCAAACATTTATCTGGTTTTCAACAAGCATCTGATCACGCCGCTGAAGCTCAGCGAGATGCATGTCAACGAGTCGTTGTCCCCTCTCCTGGTGGGAAAGGTCACCGCCAAGCACCTCCTTGAGCTGGTCAAGGCCTGTGCGATCCAACTCCATGCCCTCTGGGAGCGCGAAGTCATTCCATGTGACTGCCGGGGGCTCTACGGCCGGGGCCGTCTCTGTAACCGCTGGGGCCTCTGGCTGGGGGGCCTCTGCGGCTTTGCTGACCTCGTCGCTGATCAGGCTCGTGGTCTGCGTAACTGGGGCGGGCTCAACGGTAGGAGCTGCGACTGGCGCAGGAGCCTCAACTGCTGGTGCAGCAGCAGGAGTCTCAACTGGAGCCGGTGCGGCATCAGCTACTGGCGCTGGAGCCGAGGCCGATTCTGTGGCTATTATCGCTTCTGTCACTTGCGATGTTCCTTCAGCATTTCAATGAAATCATCAGGAGCCGCCTTCATGATGGACGATATCAACATGTTGCCGATATTCCGCTCGCCTTCCTTAAAGGCCATGGAGAGCGCCTCCCCGGTAAAGCTCGTGCTGAAGCAGTGGCAGGAAGCCAGTAAGGAGTACATCCACTCCCTGCCTGCCTTTGTAGACATAACTGTATGTACAATTCCATCATCAGCCTTGCTCTTCTTGCCAGCAGCACGGCGTTTAGCCGCGACCTGAGCAGGATCAGATGCATTGAACTGCCCGTCTTGGGGCTCGATTTCGTCTACTTCTTCAGCCATACAATACTATTGCTTTTAATCTTTGATTCCGTCAAAATGACATTGGTGTCTAAAGATAGACATGGCATTGATTTATGTGAGGTTTTTGTGAGCGAAGAGTTTGTGAGGGTAGGAGAAGCGGCAAGGATTATTGGCGTCACGAAGAAGACCATGCAGAGATGGGACAGAAGCGGGGTTCTGAAGCCTGCGCGCAGGATGCCAAGCCTTGGATGCCGTGGGGGGAGACTATATACGAGGAAGCAGCTCAACTCGTTTGTCAAGGAAAGGATGGAGAAAGAATGAGGCGGCAGCGCCCCTGCGCGTCAGTGGTAAACAAAGGAGGGAAATTACCACGAGCGCAACCGCCGCCTCATCGCTTATTATGCATTATGATTCAGAAATTGGAAGAACTTTCTTGGGCAAATCCTGCCGCTGGCAGACTATTTTTTGCTCCCCAATATGACCAAGTTCAAAAGTGACGTCCAGATCTCCGAAGATCTTGAAGCCATATCGCATAGCTTTTATGCAAAAGTTATAGTCTTCGCTGATGACCTTATGGCCTCCATATTTAGTCCTGTTGATGTCATCCTCTTTGAGGAGCCAGTCAGAAAGAGCATGGTCACCAAACAGCTGCTCCATTACCCCGTCCGTGAGCGGGATGCGGTAGTGATCTTCTATGAGGGCGATGAACGCCTCTGCAGGAGCTCCTTCACGCCTGATAGTGTCGAAATACCATGGCTTTGGCAGTGTACGGTAAACCTTCATGGAAACGAGATTACACCCGCCAGGGAGCAGCCAGTACGGGACCAGACCGCCATCATTCAGCTCAGTCGGCTGGGCTGGGACCCCGAGCAGCTCATATGGCGGGACTCTCTTGGGATATGGAGAACCAACGATATCCTTCTCATGGCTAAGGAACCTGTGGATCAGATCGACGGGCGGGACCATGTCTGAGTCAAGCCACAGGATGTGAGTCGCCCCATACTCCATGGCCTTCTCAACCATTGAGTTTCTGGCAGACCAGACAAGCGAGCTTTTCTCATTGATCGACATGGTGGCGATGCCACGGGACGCTGCACGCCCTGTAATCGCACCGAACACAATGGCCATGTCTGCTTCCCAGGACCGCTGAGAAGGGACGCAGATGGCAACCATGGGCTTTTGTTTATCGTCCACCAGTGACCCTCTTCATCATTCCCATAGCCGCCAGACGAGCGGCCTGCTTCTGCAGGTGCTCCAGCATATGGCCCATAGTCAGGAACTCTTCACGCTTGGATGCGTGGGCATAGACGCGCGCAGCGTCGGCGCATTCCTTGAACTTCTCCATGAGAAGCTTCAGAGCGACATCTTCGTTGAGCTCAGCCATAAACGACCTCATCATATTTCGCCAACCTGACAGCAAGGGCGGCAACGCGAGGATGAGTATGCCCCCAACGTCTGATCTCCTGCATGATGAGGTTGTCGCGACCAATAAGAGGAGGGCGGCCAACGCCGTTCTTGTGGCGCACAATGTGCTTCAAGTATAGGCCGCTATATTTGCTGCGCCGCACAGGGCTGACATAGCGAAGCTGGCGCGGATCGTTATCGATCCGCTCCTGGCTGCTTCCATTACGATATATCTCCGATTTCCGATGGCGGGATCGCTTTTGGATTATCGTCAACTGGCTGCTCCTCCTTTAGGGACTCATACATCGCGCATGCTATGAATTTATCATCAACGTGCGGATATATGGCATATTGGTTTATCGCAGTTGAACTTGGTTGCCATGCGACGCATACATTCCAAGTCACGCGCCCTTCAGTGATATGATAAAACGCGCATGAACCGCAAGTCTTACCTTTGAATTTGTATTTACTGTTGTCCATATTTTATCCTACCAAATTTGGGGACTTGCTTCCGCCCATCCCGAGCATCATATCGAGAGCGCTGGATGCGCCGCCGACCGGGGTGTCTGACATGACCTTAGCTGTCTGAGCCGCCTGTGCGCCCATGGCTGCAGCCTGCTGTGTCTGAGCCATAGTGGCCTGCTGCTGCCTGCGTTCTTCACGTTTAGCCATTGTGGCCTTGCGATCCCGCATGATTTTATGCGGAGCATTCACAAGCTCAGCATACTCACGGATCGTCTCGTCTAAGTCGAGGTTATCCATGATCTCAGGGTCCACGGCGACGATGTTTCCTGCCGTTGCGAGAACACGCTCGATAGACGTGGTCGCAGCCGCCTTCTGGGCCATGGAGAGCATGGAGATGTACTGTAGACCTATGGGAAGGCCCCTAAGCGAATCAGGCTGCGGAGGGAGCATCTTGCGGCGTCTGAGGATGCCGATGATTCTCCGTATCGCCGGGGATGCTCCTTCATTCTGGAACCGATCGATGACCGGGCCAAGAATCGCCATCTTCTCCTGATCACGCTTCTGCACCTCATAAGCGGTCTGCTCTTTGGTGGTGTCGCTGTGCAGGAGAAAGATATGGTTAAAGAACCCGGCCTTGATTCGCTCCTGGATCTCCTTGATGTCGGCTACCATCCATTGCAGTTGGGGGTTGACCTCATACACCGGCCTCATGCCCGCCTGAGGGCCAAGGTTGGCGACATAGGTGACATGCCCAGGGAGGGCGCTGGATGGCTCGTTCTTCAGCTCTACGCTGGCGAGAAGGGGCGGCCTGACATGCTTCTCGATAGCCTCGGCCTTGCGCTTGCTTTCAAGCTGAAGCTGCATGATGTCAGGCAGGGTGTCCATGCCTGGGGAACGGCCATATGGGTCGTTGCTGGTCACCGCCCAGCGGGGACAGATGAACGGCTCCTCGTAAAACCCACGGACGCTCAAAGGGCGCTCAGTAGACTGGCCCCATACCCAGTAGACCTCACGGAATGGAAAATGAGAGTCAGACATCGGCTGCAGAGGATTCCCAGCTCCATCAAGAAGCGCGAAGTTTGGCTCGATGGAATGGCAGACGATCATCTCGGTGTCGAGGCTGGCGGCCTTGCTCCGCCACTGTTCCTGTATGGCTCCTGGGCAATTCTCAAGGCCAAACATCTGAACGATCTGGAGCGTCGTCATAACGAACTTACGATAGAACGATTCTACCCGGTTCGTGTTGGAGACGCCTAGATAATATTCGCCAGCACACGGAACATGGCAACGAATCGTGTCCTTCTCATCCTCGTAGATGATCATCGGGCTGGTGCCGAAGGTCGTCAGGTCTTCGAACAGCTGAGTAAGGGAGTCATAGAAGTTCGACTCGGACATTACCGAGTATACGATCTCCTCCACAGCGTCAAACCAGAGCTGGGCCTCCTGGTCAGGGATAAACCCTGGGACATTAGCCTTGAGCTTGAACCATGGCCTGGACGGGCTTGTGAGGCCTTCCTTGAGGCCGCTGGCGCAGATGCGCATGGCCAGGGAGCCAGTCGGGTCCACGATGTTCTGGTTGATCGGGAACCCCCTGGTCATGGTGTTCGGGGTGACCAGCCAGTGATATCGTCTCGGCAGGATGTTCTCGGCCAGCAGAGCCCAGTGACGCCACCAGCTTAATCGCCAGTTGGTCATCATCTGAAGGCGGCTCTCCAGGTGAGTCCTCAGGTCATGCCACTCATTGTTATTCGTCGTTTGCTCTGTCGGCGGGTCAGGGATCTCGTGGGCCAGCAGGGACGGAGATGAGTTCTCATAATTCACGAAGTCTCCCTTGGGGGACTCGTGGATTTCCTGACCGTAGGATAGGGCGGCCTCACGCTTGCGAGTTCCGCCGCCTGTGTAACGTGCGACCGCTTTGCTCATGTTATTGTCCGAGAAGTGTTTTTCCGGTTGTCTTGATCTCTGGCGCTCCCCCAGGTCCTGTCAGCGCCGTTCCTCCAGCGTTGCTGACGTTACCTCCAGGGCCAGTTATCGACGACTTCGAGTCAGCCGACACCATAGGATTCGGCGGTGGCGGAGGCGGGGCTGGGGTCTTAGGTCTGCTAAATAATGCTCCCATGTCAGTCATCCTTCCTTCGTGTTGCTTTAGCTTCCATGTCAGATTATCTCCCACGAGGTTGCATATGGATTGTAATCATTCTGATGTGTAGGCTTTTGTTTCAGTCTGTCAGTATGATCGGATTTCAGAATCGGGAACGCGAACGTGCAGGCCAAAGCGTCTCCCTTGTCTGGAGAATTGACGCCTCTTCGACGCATGTCCTCTTTCTTCTCAAGCATGATTGCGTCCTTGCCATAAAGCATGGTGTATCCATACTGGACATTGACTAAGTCATCTATGAGCTGTGAATCGTTGGGTATGGCTCCGCCTGGAAGAGATTCTCCGAATGGGTTGGGCGGGCTTCCGAGCCATTCCCTCATAGCCCCCCACATCTGCGTCCGCTTATTCGCGTATACGACCATGCCCTCTTCAGCGTTAGCGTTCGACCCGTCGGCTACAGCTCCGAAGATTACATCCTTCACGGGAAGGCGGGAATACCTGAGGCGGTCAGCCACGCCGCCGCCGACGCCGCCAGCGTCAACGAATACGCCGTCTGGCTGATACTTGGCGCAGAGCTCGATGACGCGGAGCGCCAGGGTGTTGGTGTCAACGCCAGAGAACGCTTCCCAGGGGATCGTGCGGGCGTCACGGCCACGCCGGAAAGCGATGCAGGAAACGTTATCGCCGAACCGGGCGACGTCTACTCCCATAATGAGCGGGTCATAGATTGTGGCGATAGGCTCACGGATAGCGGCCGACCGGGCGACATCATCCTGGATGAATTGAAGGGAGCCAACGCGAGGGAACTCTCCGCGCACACGAACGCGGACGAAGTCGGAATCTTCGCCATAGGAGCGGACCCATCCTTCGTAGAGCTTCTTATTGGTCATCTTCGCGGTGCGGGCGTCGACCTTCTTGGTCCGCCACATGTCGCGGTGTCTGGTAAAGCAGTCCTTGAACCGGCCAACGGATCGCGTCGGGTTACCGCAAACAAGCCAGAGGATCTCAGTGTCCCCGTCTGTCTTCATGCCTTCAGACACTTCCCAGATTTTGTCAGGGATAGCTGAGGCCTCGTCGAAGATCAAGACGATGCGCTTGCCCTTGTTGTGCATGCCTGCAAAGGCTTCGGTAGACTTCTCACTCCAGGTGATCCGGTCAAACCGCCACTGCTGAGCCCACTTCTCATCACGGGCCTGGAGAGACGTTCCGGCCATCGAGAAGAGGCTATGCAGGACAGGAGCCAGCTGAAACCACTTACCGAGCTCGACCCACGTTTTCGTGCGGAGCTGGTTGTCAGTGTTGGCGGTGACGATCCCCTTGGTGCCAACGCGGGTGCTGATGCCCCAGAGAATAACCCAGGCCACTAAAGCAGACTTGCCGACGCCATGGCCAGAGCTGATGGCTATCTGCAGAGCCTCTTCCCAATCGAGGCATCTTCCAATGGTGACAAGGACTTCTGTCTGCCATACGTCAGGCCCGTCCTGGTCCTGAAGGGACGTTCCTTCCTCTCCCCAGGGGAATAAGTCCATAACAAAGCCGAGCGGGTCACGCTCATACTGATGGAGATATTCTGCCAGTTTGATGAATGTTGAAGCGGACATCGTTTGATTCTTCAGCGGTTTCTGTCGCTGGAGACTAATATGTCTTTACAAAATGAGCAACACATTTGAATTGTAGGGTCTTAAATGATGTGATATGCTATGTATATACGGGAGGTATATACATGGACGATCTGGAATACTGGGCTTTGCAGGTATGGTCGAATAGGAAGGGGAGGGAGTTCTGGGGGGTCAGCTTCTGGTCAAGAAAGCCCACAGACGAAAAAGGGACCGCATCCTTTGTGGACGCGACCCCTAACTTCGAATGGATGCGCAATCGCTCCATAAAGGAGGTCATGGCTTATTTAAGGTCAAAAAAGGTTGACGGTTGGGAGAGATCATTTACTCATGAGAATGATCGCTTACTACAAGATCTGCGCCTATCTTCACGGAAATGATCTCCATACCAGATCTGTAACGTTTTGAAACACCATAGCTGACTGGCTCGAAGTTATGAGCCATCAGCAATGACTCCAAAGTCTTACTATCGAAATTATGGTAATGCTCTAACTCAACCCAATATGGATTCGTCATTGTACGATCAAGCTCACGCCATACTTCAGTATCTATGTTCGGGCATGAGATGATGATCTTCCCGCCTTCATTTAAGAGTTTGCTGGCAGCCTCCAAGGCCGTGTGGGGGAACGGCATATGCTCTAATACATCGAGCATCGAGATTACGTCGAACTTCCTCCAGGCTGCTATCTCAGCGTAACGCTCGATGGTCATGTTATAAGCGTTATACCATCGGCTCTTCATATCCTCAAAATTCTTCAGCCTCAGATCGAGGCCAGTGACGTCGAAACCAAACTCACGGGCCGTCATCATAAGAGCTCCAGACCCAAAGCCAACGTCAAGCCATTGGCCGACTGGCAGGCATTTCCTGTCAATCATCAACTTCTCGACGATCAGGCTCATGATGAGGCGCTCGTTCTCATCGGCTTTGACATCCTGGCCTGTCTGTGTCTTCTCCATCATGAAGGCCATGGCTTCTTCAGAAAAGTAACCATTGGTGAAGACGTGATGGCATGATTCGCACCTGGACCACCTGATCACAAATGGCAGGCCCTCCCTCCAGAGAGCATGGGATCTGCAGTCATAGGCGTTGAGTTCCTTAATGGCTGAGCATTTGCAGAGCGGGCATTTGTCGTAGATGATTCTCTGATAATCCATTAGGAGCGCGCCTTTCTGGCTCTGTACATAGAAAGAAGATTTGCTCCGTATTGCTCGATGTCAGCCCTTGCCTTCATCATCGCCGCATACTGCGAGCGGTAGAGGTAGACATCGATTGACTCAGCGTTTCTGTATTCGTTTGCGTACTTGCTCATCTTATCCCTCCGATGGCGTCAACTATGATCTGGGCTGCTATGAATACCATAGCTATCCCGACAATGACCAGTACTGTCTTGAGTTCCTTCGACATGGCTTACCTCTTTCCAATGAGGAGATTATAGCAAAAGATTTGTATAGACACAAGGGTAAAGTTCGCCTATAATGAACGAATCGAATCAAGGAGGATACGATGGACATTGAAGGCTGGTCCCACGAGGAGCTCGGGGAACTATGCGACATCCTGGCCAACAGGATGGTCATGCACATCCAGGGAGAGTGTGCTGCTCTCCTGCGGGTGAAGAAGCTGGAGGCTCTGGTGGACGCCAATAGAAGTGGTAGCGCCGAAGTGTATATGGAGCTCAACCATGTCAACAACCAGCTCATAGGGCTGATCGATGAAAAGGGTCGGCTGGAGAAGGAGCTCAAAGAGATGCGAGCGACCATCATGGATGAGTTGTCCGGGATGATCCCAGCGCAGGTTAATGCTGAGCGAGAGGCGTGCAGGAGGATCGCTCAGAAGCATGTGCAGTGTGTAGGAGGCGTCAATCATGAGGCGCTTAGCATTTACAACGAGATCGGAGATAGGAGATGAGAGACATTGACAAGCTGGAGAACATGCTCTGGGGCTGCATGAAGCTGCTGGAAACCATCAAGATCGAGATGGGTGACTATGCGGGCCATGAAGAGCTGGCAGACGGGGAGCTGATCACGGGCTCTCAGTGCAGAGGGGCGCGCAACATGATCCTCATGCGGAACTCCGATCTGGCCGAGTTGGCAGACATCGGGACAGCTGACCTGTCGAAGTTTGAGACAAGAGTTCGCAACAGCATCGGGGAAAAGGGCGTCTTGCGCATACGTAAGGCCCTGGAGTCGAAAGGCTTAGTGTTCTACGCAGACGGATCAGTTGGGGTGAAGGAGAAGTGAAAAAAGGTTTCGGCCTATGGCTGTGGCAAACGCGTAAGGTCGTATCAAGAATGCCTATGCGCCAGCTATCAGAGCTGACGGGGTATTCTGTCGGAATGATCTGCGATGTTGAGAATGGAAAGAAGAGGGCGGGGCCGGAAACGGTCCTTGCCATCCTGGAAGCTCTCAAAGTTCCCAAGGAAGAACGCGGGGAAATAATCCTCATGGCGGCGAAGGAAGCAGGATGGAAACTATGAGCAATGAATGGCCTCTGTCTCCCAAGGAGCGGAGCAAAGCGTCTGACTTTGACGAACTCATAGAAGTCAAGGTCGAGCGGCTGGAGAAGCACTGCCTGGATCTCCAGGACAGATTGCATGAGCTTAACAGGATCGATCAGGTGAACAGGTCAACGATCCTAAAACTGACAGAATGCTGCAAGGAGGCGGCTGACAATGAGAGAGAGGCGTGCGCAGAGCTTCTGGATGGACGCGCTGACATGCTGAGAAAGGCTGCTGATAATCCGGGAGCTACGGTTCTTGGGATCAGAAACATGGACGCTGCGGCTCTGGTGTTGAGCGATGCGGCTGAACTTATAAGGAAACGGGCATGAATAAAGTAGACTGCGTTGACTGCAAGTTCTGGACTGGCGGAGACAAAGGCGTTGGAGAATGCCGGGGAGATCGACCGATGATCCAGGCTGGAGGATATAAGGGAGAGTGGCCTCAGACGAAACACCATGACTGGTGTGGGAAGGGGGCTCTCCAGGGTGAGGAAGTTGGGGGCAGGCCCGTCCTCACAGAACCCGTAGTGGGTGTTGCTGGCATTGGCGTCAATACCTGGGATGACTCCACCCCGATGGTCAACTCCATGGTTGTTGACCGGAAGGCATACAACCAGCTCCGGAGCGAGCTCTCTATATATAGAGAGAAGGTAGCCGATCTCCAAGACCGGGTGGAGCATCTGAAGGCCAGGGAGGCTGAGCTGCTGGAGGCGGCGAAAGTCGATGACGCCAGGATCATAAAACTGTCGAAGCCTCAAAAGGATGAGCCGGACTGGGTCGACCAGATCGCCGAGAAGGTGAAGAAGTCAAAGCCGACCCTGAAGAGGAAGCCGAAGTGACCACTGAGAACGCGATGCAAGAAAGGCGGGGCTCTGACGAGCTCCGTCGTCTCCGCACGGAAAACACCCTGCTCATGGATCACAACAAGCGGATGCAGGACACGATCTGCGCCATGATCGACGAGCTCAACTCAACCCGCACGGAGATAGCGAGGGTGAAGGAGAAAACGGCCGACATGGTCGAGGCTTGTGCGGTAGTGGCCGACGGCATGACGGAAAAGGCCGTTAAGGGCAGCGAGCTGGCTGACAACGCCCAGGACCGGGCTCTCTGTGATGAGAGGGCCCGGGCCTATCGGACGGTGGCCCTGATGATAAGGAGGCTGAGGTGATAGGGGAGACGCAGGCCATGGTGCTGGAGGCCCTGGAGAACAGCGAAGGGGGGAACTTCGCGGGAGGCGTCCATGACAAGGTTTACAAAGAAACAGGAGGAAGGGTTTTCATCGGGGCCGACAATATCTATCAGGTTTTTCTCAGGCTATCCCGGAGAGGGCTCATCGAGAAGACTGAGTCTCCCAAGGAGAAGGGCAGAGTCAAGCATACTGGATGGGGAGCCCTGGGGATATCCAGGATATATTATAAGGCCACTGACGCTGGAAGGGCTGAGCTGGAAGAGCATAAAAGGAAGGCAAGGGAGTCATGAGCGACGACAAATACCGGGAGGGGCAGTGGGCTGTCGACTCCTGGAAGAGAATGATCGACAGGGCTTTCCCAGAGGAGGATGCAGTGGACGACAGAAGAGCAGAGCTCGACCGGCAGGCCAGGGTGATCGCCAGCCCCTATATCAAGGAAGAGCGAGAAGCCTGCGCCAAGCTGGTGGAGGATGTGGTGAAGGGCATCACAGAGACGGTGAACATCCACACGACCACAGAGGACCTGAGGAAGGTGCAGATCAAGGTCGCGCTCCTGAAGGACATCGCGGCCGGGATAAGAGCGAGAGGGGAGGATGAGTGATGAGCTGCTGGGGAAGCGACAAGCCGGATGGATTCCTGACGATCACAGGGCCATACGGGAGGCAGACGATCATCGACCTGACGGCGGTCTTTTTCATAGACCACGACCCTCAGACAGAGAAGCTTAAGCTGGTGCTCGGAGGAGGGACATACGTCGAGACTGGAGAGATTGGTGAGGAGGCCAGGAAGCGGATCGTGGATTCCTGGATGGCGATGAGGAGGAAGCCATGAGCAAGGAGCCGGTGAAGAGGAGGCCGATGTTCGTGAGGGATGGCGTCAAGACCGAGGCGAAGCGGATGAACGCGGTGATGCCGAGCAGAGCAGGAGAAATGCAACCAGAGCTCTGCCATGGTAGTGAATCAATACCAAGGCAAACTGAAGAGGAAAAGTCTCAGCCCCGTGTTTTGCGAGACACGAAGGTTGATGCAGCCTCAGCAGAGGTTGATATAGCCAATGACGTCTCTGTCGATGATCTAAGGGCAAAACTGAAGGAGATTGGATTAACACAGAGGGAGTTTTCTCGATTCTCCCGGACACCCTATGACACGGTGCGCGGCTGGTTCAGGGGAACCCATAGAATCCCTGGGATGGCCACCACAGTGCTGGTCATGCTCAGCAGGGACGCGACCCTGGCTGCGACCTGCAGGGCGACTGGGTGGGAGCCCCTCTGGTGATATAGGCCATTGTGAGCCAAGGAAGGGGTGCTGGACGGCTGAAGAGGGTTGTCTGGTAGGGTAGTTAGGG
>WSSedL2TaDRAFT_1000025_pt1 | contig 15555 bp, 14 predicted proteins | sample WetSurSiteL2Tule_FD_9463 | JGI IMG/M metagenome (IMG submission 9463)
CCAGCGGTGTTTTGTCCTTCGCTACGGGCCGGGTTCGTTGGTCACGCGAGAGAAACCTGCTGTGGCCGCCGCACGGGTGCTTGATCCGGGCTGTTGCCTGCCGCTGGCAGTGGTCACCAACGGTCAAGATGCCGAGCTGCTGGAAACCCGCAGCGGCAAGGTACTGGCTGGCGGTATGAACGCCATTCCCAGTCGGGCGCAGGCAGAAGAGCTGCTCAAGGAATATCCACCACGTCCGCCGCTCACCGGCGCGGAACGGGAGCGCAATCTGCGGGTGCTGAATGTCTTTGATTTGGAAGTATGCTGCCGGAAGGAGCGGTGCGGGTGAATTCTGTCAGATATATTGATCTGTTCGCTGGAATCGGCGGTTTTCGTTATGCCATGCAGAATGATATTGATCTGTTCGCTGGAATCGGCGGTTTTCGTTATGCCATGCAGAATGCGGCGGCAAAGTCTGGTCTTGCCGCTGAATGTGTGTTCAGCAGCGAGATTGACGGTGAGTGCCAGCGGGTTTATCAGGCAAATTTCGGCGAGCTGCCAGAAGGCGACATTACGGCAATTCCAGATCATGACCTTCTGCTTGCAGGATTTCCCTGGTGAACGGCTGAATCTGCCTATGCCGTCCTTTGTTGACAAAAATTTTCTTTGCCGCCAATTTCGACGGGCTGCTGGCAGTTATGAGCATCATGCTCTGGTTCAGGAGCAGACCGCAGATCATCTACTTGACGTGCTGGCGCAGCATGGCGGAACAATGCAACATCGGGTGCTGGAAATCGGCTGCTGCACAGGTTTGCTCACTCGCAAGCTGCTACAGCGATTCAACGGCATCCGAGAGCTTATTCTCAACGATTTGGTGCCAGATTTTCCCAGCCGGATATGTGCTACCTGCCTTGCTCCGGCTACCGCTTTTCTGCCAGGCGACATTGAATCATTGCCGCTGCCCGGCAGATTTGATCTGATCATATCCTCCTCAACGCTGCACTGGCTCCATGACATCGACAAGCTGCTGAAAAAACTGGCCGATCATCTCAATCCCGGCGGCACTTTGGCCTTTTCCCTCTATGGGCCGGACAATTTGCGTGAAATCAAGGAACTGACCGGCATTGGCCTGCATTACCGTAGCCAGCAGGAAATTGAGGTCATGCTGCGCAGGCATTTTACCCTTGCCCACAGCAGCAGCCAGCGGGAAATCCTCCATTTTTCCTCCCCTCAGGATGTCCTCCGCCATCTTCGTCAGACCGGAGTCAACGCTCTCAGCCGTGCTGCTTGGAGCCGCACCCGTTTGGAGCAATTCTGCGCTGAATACCGCCGTCGATTTTGTGCAGGCAACGGAGTCGTCCTTACGTACCACCCCCTCTTCTTTGTAGCCTCGCGTCAGCAGGATCTGCGCAATTTCGTTGAGTAAAATCAAAGAAATCTACATCTAACTGCGTAACTCCTATTTTTTTGCCATTAATTTTCAGTCAGCACCTTGATCGCCTTCTGTCCCACTTCAGTTGTGTGCATCATTTGGCCGAACTGCGCCGTGATTTTACGCGGGCCGTAGGTCAAGACTGGCACCGGCTCATTGGTGTGCGTGCCGGTTGCCCAGACCACCGACTGAAATTTCGACTGGATGCGTCCGATGATATCCGCCCGTACACCTGCCCCGTACACGTAGAACTCTTCAAAGTCATCGATCTTGGGAAAAGATTTGCTACCTAATGCCTCATGACCTTTGACATAATATGCGTTTCGTTCCTCTTGCAAAACCCGCGCAGCTTCCTTTTCTGTGACTGGAAAGGCGGTATTCTCATTGATCAGCTTGGCAAGAGCAGCAGGTTTCTGCTGCTTTTTCGGTAGGGCATCGAATTGTTCCAGAATGGTCTGATAGCTCATTTTTTGGGCATACAGTTTGTCCAATACATCATGCGGCACGAAATTGAACTCCGGCTCAAACGGCTCGTTCTTGAACAGGAGACCCGGCAGTTCCTTCTTTTCCGGCAAATTGCGACGGTTGTAGCTGAAGCCAAAGCCGCCGGTGTTATGATCGGCCAGCACGATCAGCAGCGTGTCATTGCGCTGCTTCACCCAATTCAGGACAACCTGTAGCGTCTCGTCCATAACCAGCATTTCATGCAGCAGCCGACCGGCATCGTTGGCATGTTCCGCCTGATCAATCTGCCCGGCTTCAACCATCAGGAAAAATCCGTTCTGATGCTTTGCCAAGGTGTCGAGAGCCTTGCCTGTCATCTCTTTCAAGGTCGGAACAGTGCGTTCAGGATTGGCCTGATTATCTCGCTGCTGCAAGGCATCCGGCATCATGGAACTGCTGAACAGTCCTAAAATCTTCTCGCCTACCGCCTGCTCAAGCTGCTGTTTGGTAAAGGCGACGGCATAGCCTTTCTGTTGGGCTTCGCTGATCAAATTGCGGCTGTCCTTGCGGGCTGATTTCAGCTCTATCTTGCCACCGGTTTGTTTTGCCAGTTCGTCATGTGCAGCCGTCTTCGCATCGCCAGCTTCTTGGGGAATGAAATAGCGCAGGCCGCCTGACAACATCACATCCACATCGTTGGTCAGCAGATCAACAGCAATTTCGTTTTCTTTGGCGCGGGCTGTCTGATGCGCGGCAAATCCGGCAGGAGTGGCATGAGTTAAGCGGGTGTCAGATACCAATCCGGTCGCCTTGCCCATTTTCTTTGCCTTTTCCAAGATGGTTTCCGTCGGATTGCCCTGCGCGTCCGAGCCGATCATCTCCGAACCGGCAGCCTTACCGCTGGCGATCTGGCTTGCTGAAGCAGCGGAATCTGTAACCAGCACATTGGCGGCCTCATGCGAGGCAAAGCCGATCACGCCGGTATCAGCTAATTCTTCCAGCGCGGTTTTTGCTCCGGCGGCTTTGCAAGGCGAGGTCGCGGCGTATTTGGCGTAGCTGTCTAACAGGCCGACAGCCGGAAAGCCCATGCCGTCGCCGATCATCACGATCACGTTGCGGATTTTTTGCTCTTGCTGCACTGGAGCCACCTGTTTCTTCTCCGGCGCAGCGCAACTGGTGAAGATCAGGGTAGTTGCCAAAATAACGATGTTCCGCTGCCGCAGGGAAAAGCGCATTGAGGTCATTTGTTTTCCTTGTTCAACGAAAGCCATGTGATGAAGAGAAAAGGAATTCACAGCACCACTGTCACGCTATTACTCGGCAGACTCTCGCCTGCCCTGTTGAGCGCGATAATGTGGAACTCCAGCTCCTTGCCGCGTTCCAGATTCGTTAGCTCCGCTTCAACCCCGACAAAAGTTCCGGCAGAAACCCAGCTTCCCCCGTCTCCTCCAGAAACACGCATTTTGATCAGATAACAGGCTGCCGGGCCGCCTTCGCTAGGCCGTTTCCATGTTGCCTTTGCCTCGCCAAAGCCGCTTCGCGCTATTTGAAATTTGAACGGCTGTCCTGGCGCACTGATCGGCGTGTGGGGCGATCTTGCCCCCCATCCCAGTCTGGTGAGTTTTGCATCATCGCCATCTACCGCGTATTCGGCATAATGCAGATCGGCCTTCACTTCTGTGGCTAACTGTTCACGACCGATGTTCTTGGCAGCAGTGGCTTGCTCTGCCGCTGCCTGAGTCGAAGCCTGCGCATCGCACTGGCCGATAAAGGCATCTAAGCTGTTCCGCAGATCGGACGAAGAAACTGGCGGCGAGGGAAAGTCGGAATTTTCTTGAAGCCCGGCAATGAGTTTCTGCGTCAGCGCGATGAGTTCAGAATCAGAATTTGGGAAATGGGGCATGGCTTCCTCCTTGTTTTGATGTGTTTTATCTGCGGTTTTCCTATAAATAGCAGTGACACTTTTAATTGTTTTTTTTGTAGATTGCACTCCGTTCAACTTTTGAAGTATCAAAAAAATAATATTTTTATATGTCTTGGTTGACGATAAGAGATGAATGGATACTATAATAATTTATTTTCTTACCATCAGAAAAATTTGCTAAATTAGCAAATAGTGATCAACCAGCCCGTTATTCATCGTTGACAATGGCGGGGCAACTCCGTTTTCTTCCTTCTATAGTCGCCTGAACCTCGTAGTTTATGCGGCTACCTTCGCGCCCTGTTAATATGACAACATAAAAAGAACCGTCTGGTGTTTTCAGGAAGGTTGGCTCGCCAATTGGTTTTTTAAAAATCGCAGCATTCAATTCTTCAGCATAAATTCTGTCAACAGTTTCTAATATCTCTTCACACGAAGTTGCCTTATGTTCTGATACGCTCTCAAATTGCCCGGAATCATATTCTCTGATTGTAGCAGGTTCATCCTCACTTACATCACTTACAAATGCTTCTTCTTGATCAGGCACCTCGAATTGTTGTTCGTTTTGATATCCTGCTGCATTTTGGCTGATTGCAGCAGGTTTATCTCTAATTACAGGATACCCCTGATCAGGCGGTCTGAACTGTTCTATAGGCGGCGATGGTAGCACTTCATCAATCTGGCCTACAGGAGCCATATCACCTTCTCTTGCAGAAACAACGATACTCTTTGCTATTTCTTCTTCATTTTGCTGGGAAACATCCGGTTGATTGATAGGTTTCGGTGATATCTGTTCTGGCAATGCCGCTTCTTCATTAGCTACTATGTAGAGCTTCCGGTTAAACTCGTCCACCTCCCGGCGGCGTTCATCTGCTTCTTTGCTCTGATGCTCAATTTCCTCCTTCATCTGAAGTAGATATTCAGCAAAACCGTCAACTTTTACAGTGCCAGTTGGAGGTGTTTCTTTTAGTGGAGAATAAATGGCAGCAAGAGCGGCAACTGGCTCGGAAGATGAAGTAAGCTGACTATGAGGAGTGCCTTGAGGAATTGTTGTTTGTTGTTTGTCAATAAAATATAAAACACCGGCGAAGAGGCAGAAGAAGATGAACAAAGCAACGGAGAAGAGGTAGAAGACTCTACGAAGAAATCGGTATATTGTTCTTCCTATAGACTCGATCCGAGAAATGACGAAATAAAATATATTAGTGATTACAACATGCAGTGATTGCTGTGCTATTCCCGCTTGATTTGTTGGTTGACTCGCTGGTTGACTTTGACTATACAGAGAAACTGAATTACTCTTCCGAAACATTTGAGTTAATTCGTTTACACTATTCTTTGCACTAGCTCCGTCTTGAATCATCTGAATTAATTCTTTTCTCGCTTTTCCTGTATCTGCTGTAGGTTGATTTTGAACAGGTGGTGTTTTACCTTGTTGAATTGGCCCTTGTTGTATAGCAGCGATTAGCTGATCAGTAGCAGCATCTTTAGGTGTTACAATAATTTTTTCGAGAGGTACAAGATCATAGATTGATTTTTTATTGCAAAAATCTGCAAGCCTTGCCGCAAGATATTGAATATTGCCTGATAACGTCATGAGAGTTTTGAAAATCCTTGAATGCTGAATTTTTTCAAAATCTTTCTGAGTAAAAAGCAACCCATCCGCATTCTTTACATCAAAATCCTTCCATAAACTTGGTTTTTCAGCAAAACTTAGAATTGATAGATAAATGACCAATTCCGAAAAATAATCCACATGTTCATTTGCTTTTGCCACCTGTCCTTTGATTCGACTTGCCTGTATTCTACTTGGGTGTTGATACGAAGGTAATCCAACAATTTGATCAGGAAAGCCGCGTAGGCTAGGAACAAACAGACTATCGTAATCAATAAGTTTTATGTCAACTGTATTTTTATTTGTAAGAAGAATAATATTTCCATCTTGTAAATCACCATGAGAAATATTTTTAGCATGAAGGTCTTCAACCATTATCTTAAATTTACTAGCCGATTCTAATAATATTTTTTGATTATTAATGTACTTTTCAATAAAGTCCTTTAATGATAATCCATTTACCCATTCCATTCGGATAATTGGAAAAATTTTTTTTCTTGCCGTAAACCCTTTTTCTACATAAGCGAATTCAACAAAATATTGCAATGGATTAACTGTTAAGTATTTTTCTATCTCTTGATAGCGCTGCCTTGCGTCTCCAACGTCAGCAACCCAACAACGCAGTGCTAAAGTTTTTGAACCGACTTCAACTGGAAAAACTCTGGAATATCCCCCTGAATATAATTCAAGTCTGTTTCCTCGCGTTCCTCCTTTCAACGTACGAGCAACACCTCCTTTAAAATATCGATCCAAGACGAGCTTATCTAAATGCTTAACTGCGGTTTCACATTCTTGACTTGATGGATACATTTTTTCACCTCCTGTTTTAGTTATTTTTTAAAACCCAGCCAGTAAGACGAATATTATACCAAGGTATGCCGTTGATTAAATGATTTTCTATTTTTTCAAATTTCTGATTTTTCATATATTCCCCTATGATAGGGGAATCATTTTCACCCATATTTTCTCGAATATGCAATTTCTCCGACATAATTTTTACTTGTGATCCGTCTATGATAGCGACAGATTCAACTCCTGAAACCTTTCCTGCAAGCCAAACATCTTTTTTAATCTGTATCCATTCTTGCGAACCAGTATCAGGAGTATCTTGGATCACAGAACCAATTACGGAAAATTCAGATTCTTTCATTATTTTTGCTACAGATATTCTTTTATCTTTTTTTGTATAAATAATAGTTTGAGGTGTCAAACTAATAATTTGACTAACACTTTGAGATTGATTTAACTTAGTCCCTGAAGCTGCCGATTGATCTGGCATATCTTTAAATGCTGCGACAGGCTTCTCTGAATCTTCCGTTTGAGCTGGTGTATTATCAAGAGAAGTTGGCACTGCAAATGTCATCATTAAGGCTTCTTTCTGATTAAAAGTATCCGGTACTGAAAAATGACTTTCCTGGCACTGCTGCTCTGAAAATGGTATTGCTGAAAATGGTATTGAAACTGACTTTTTTTGGGGCACTGCCTTTTTAGGGAGCACTACAGCTAGCATCCCTATATTACGCGAAAGGAATGCATTTATGCCGCAACTTAATATCAATAAAAAACATAATACGCCGATCAATATATTCTTGTGCTGACTTGCTTCCCTCTCAACTTTTTTTTTTCCAGCAACGATATTCAATTTTTTACTTTCTTCTTGATCATAAGCTTCTTTTTCCTTTAGAAGATCGTCATTCTGATTTTTTGGTTTTGAAGGTGGTTTTGCCTCCCCATGTTTACCTTCTGTTGGCACTTTGTTGGTAGAAGCGATGACAGATGATTTTTGTATCCATTTGTCAAAAGAAAATGATTTTGTTAAACTCTCACTTTTCTTTGATATTTTCTTTGAAAAATTTGGCATAACATCAAGAAAACTGCTGCTGTAATCGCTTGTTTTTTTTATGATTTTTTCTCCAACAGAGATGATCACAAGGGTGCTGTCATCATTATCTAAAGAGATTTGCTCGTCTTGGCGAATATTGCCTATAAAACGCTCAAAATCTTTTTCGTTCTGTATCGTGCTGATTGTATTCCATATTTTTTTTAGATTATCTTGACCTGCTTCTCGTTCTCTCAATATCCATTTCGCTAACGCATCTGTCGCTAAAAGAAAAACATCTCCTCTTTTAGTAGTTCCAAGAGAGGAAAAAAAAGGTTCATATTTGTTATCCTTCTCAAAACTTGCGAAATAATCAGGTTGATTGGTGAAATCTGAAGAATGCTTCAGGAGGTATGATTCAAAATCATGCTCATTAATTTTAAATAAGCAACTATCTCCAATAATCATTGCATTCCAAAAAAGCCTCTTCTTGTCTGAAGAGTCGTTCTTGAATTCTATTCCTGCAAATGTTGCAGCGGCTGATTCTTTTCCTATAAAACGATTTTTATTATAATAGGCTTGATGGTTTTCAACTTCTCGTTGTATTTCTTCGTACCAACGTCGTTGAACTAGTTCTAACCATCTACTCCATTCACCGCTTGATAGAATATCCGTATTAAGGGTATCTTTTTCTTTGCAAAAACGTTCTACTAATAGTTTTGCCCATTGTGCTGGGTAAAACGATTGAGTCGCACCATCTGCTACTGCATAACGCGCTTTCTCTGGGCCAAAGCAATAGGCATCTTGGCAGTCTTCTGGCGATTCTGCTTCTTTATGAGTGCAAAATCCTTTAACGTATAATTCTATTGATAGCATAATAAATTTTTAAAGTGGAAAAATTTTCCGGTAGCACTACAGAAATCTGTGGAATCAGTATTGGTAGCACTCACCCTTATCCGTTTTTAGCAACTTAACGGAGTTGTTTGAAAAACTTGCCTTGAGCCTGTAGATTATTGCAGGCTCAAGGCATCTTAATTATCGCAATGCTCCCATTGTGCCTAATGAACCAAAGTTTAGGAGCTTAATCATTGTTTCAGGCCCTGCATTAAACACAAAACCATGCGCACCCATCTGAGGGGAAAAACCGACTTTTTGGGCGGCAGCAATTAATGGATTAGGCAACATGCTAGAAATATCAAACAAAAATTTAGCATATTGGTCATGAAGTGCAGTGCTGCTGTTAGGCAATTTATTCTCTGCTATATTTGCATTAGAAATATGGGCATTAAGAATCAATGCATTCCCATCAGTTGTATTGAGGTCCATGATTTTTTTTGCAGCAGCCCGTGTTTTCTGCTCATCATTTGGTTCACCGTCCGTTATATTGATTATCACTGGAGGAAAATTATCTGGGTTCTTTTGAATCCATTCTTTAGCAACATCATAAGCGACCTCAAATGCTTCTGCCATTGGAGTCCCATTATTCGCTGTTGAATCTAACCAAATCGGCATGTCAATCTCAACCTCAACAAGCCCTCCTGCCCCGTCGGATTCCTTTTTCTTTATCTTCTTGATATGTTTTGGAGTATTTGCAATTTGCGAGATCATTCCTCCAAGCAAAACATCGACAGAGGCACCATAGCCAACAATACCAATAAAACAACGATCCTTAATCTTGCTTCCTTGTTGACATGCCATCCCAATTTCATCTATTACTCGATTCACTGCCATAGCGGCTAGGTCAGCTTTCGTTTGTCCATCATAGACATCAGCCATAGAAGATGATTGATCAACTAGAATAAGAATTAAACCTGGGTGTTTTGTGCCAATCTGCATACTATACGACATAATGCACTCTCCTGAGAAAATATTCCCTGTAATTTTTTTTGATGAGGACGATAAAATCGTTGGTGAATTCAAATTCCGAGGAAACCATTGAGTGAGTCTATCACGAATAACTCTTTTGGCGTTTTAAATCCAATAATTTTTCGAGGTTTTTCTCTTTTTGGGAAGTATTGCTGATAAGTATGTTAGTATATCTAACGCCTGAAATTCCTTGCCGTAATTGGTTCATTTGGCACTCATCCTGAGAAGATTATAAACAGGTTCTTACTATCCTACTTCCGCTGTTAATTGTAGTTGCCAAACGGGACAGACTGTTCTTTTCTTGTCGCCTTCAGCAATTTCAGATCATCCATATCTTCCCTTGACACAATTTCAAGTCCATCATGCTTGAAATGCTCAAGAAGCCAAGTAACTTTTTCTGCCAATTTGTCGTTGCTTATGTTGATCGTGATAGATTGGATGGCTATCTTGTTTTTGAAGTTCTGTTCTTCTTGCTTGGCTTTTTATTGGCCCGCGCCATAGCGCATTTTTATCGCCTGCGGCTACGCTTTCCCTGCCAAAAAACACATTTTCTTCACTCCGAAACCAAAATATATCCGTTCACTAAAAAAGTCACGCCTTTTTTCAGAAAGAGCCTTGGAACACATATTAACCGCCGCAAACGAAATGTTGTTTGCCAAAAAATTTCATCTGTCGAAAACAACATATTATCTACCAAAATAAAGTTTCGTTTGCCTGAGATAACATGTTGTTTGAGGCAACCACGAGTTATCTGCCAAGCTGATTCGGGAGCATCGGCGAAAATTTTTCCGCTTTGGCAAGCACTTACTGCCGGTCTTTGAGATCAGCCCGGCAAGGATATTTCTGGATAAAAAGCATCCGCGTTTGAGCCTCTCCTGATCAGAAAAACACCAGCGTCACAACAACGAAAACAGGCACCAAAATCCCGCCAGACCAAGCCATATAGCCGAAGAAGCTCGGCATGTTGACCCCGTTCTCCTCGGCGATGGCCTTGACCATGAAGTTTGGGCCATTGCCGATATAGGTATTGGCACCCATAAACACTGCACCGCAGGCTATCGCCACCAGCAGTTCAACCGCCTGTGTCCCTCCCTTGGCCAGAAATTCAGCCAGATATTTTTGGTCGGCAACGCTCACGCCCAGCTTGCCGCAGGCCGTGGCCGCAAAGGTCAAATAGGTGGGCGCATTATCAAGGAAACTCGACAAAAAACCGGTTGCCCAGAAGAATTGCAGCGGCGTGTTCAAGCCCAGCTCCTTGCCGTGCGTGTTCAGCACCATCAACGGCGCGATCATAGTGATGAATATCCCGAAAAACAGCACTGCCACCTCGATGATTGGGGCAAAGGAGAACTTGTTGGCCGCCCGGATGTTCTTTTTCGTGCTGAAATAAGCCGCCAGCGTGACCGCAGTCATCAATGCCTCCTGCACGCCGAGAGGCCATTCGCCGCCCCAGCCCTGCCCTTTGCCGAGGATCACCAGCACAATGCCAGCGAGAAAAAGGAAGTTGTGCCAGCCGACTATGCCCAGCGGCTCATGCTCCATCACCTGCTCCAGCTGCGAGCCTTTGCGCTCTTTTTCCTCGCGGTCGAGCATGTATTGATCCACGATGTTGCCGATGACGATCAGCAGGCCGTTGACCAAGAGCCATTCTTTCCAGAGCCGGAACGTCCAGCTAAAGGGCACGCCTTTGAGAAAGCCGAGGAAGAGCGGCGGGTCGCCGAGCGGGGTGAGCAGGCCGCCGCAGTTGGAGACGACAAAGATAAAGAAAACCACCAAGTGAACTTTTTTCTCCCGCGCCTGATTGGCCCGGAGCAGCGGACGAATCAGCACCATTGACGCGCCGGTTGTGCCGATCAGGCTGGCCAGCACCGCGCCGATGATCAGAAACATTGAGTTGGACAGCGGCGTTCCGGCCAGCGAGCCTTTGATATAAATCCCGCCGGAGATGACAAAGAGCGCGGCCAGCAGGACGATGAAGGGCAGATATTCGTGCAGCAGGGCGTGGAGCAGACTTTCCCAGCCTGCATGACCAAAGGAAACCAGCATGTAGGTCGAGAAAATCAGGGCGAAAAATCCGCTCACGAATGCCTTGCTGCGGTTGTGTTCCCACCAATGGCCTGCTGTGAGCGGCAGCACCGCAATGCAGAGCAGTAGCGCGGCAAAGGGAGCGATCCAACTTGGCGGAATGTCGAGACTGTGACTGCTACTTTCTGCGGCCCGCAGAAGTGCCGGGCAGAAAAGGGTCAGGGCAGAAAAAGCAAGGAAAATGCGCAGAAATTTCATGGACTGATGCTGCCTTATCGGTTGAGATTGAGCGATATTTTTTTTGTTCTCAACAATACGGGAAAAAGCGGCTGCAAGTCAATCTGAAACAGCGCGGCTGCATGATTTCTGACTTGACAACAGGGCCTGAAGACGAGTATTTTTCACCAGATTCTATCTGTTGGTTTTAACGGGCCAAAATTACATTAAAATGCAACGGAATGCATCCTGCTACCGCAGCGGTTGGCAGGAAAACAATTTCATCATCAGCGGGTTGATTCTGTGAAAAGCAGTCAGGTCACAATCGAGAATGTCTCTAAAAATTTTGGCGACTTTTTTGCATTAAAAAATACGTCGCTGACTATCAGCAAAGGCGGCTTCTATTCTTTATTGGGGCCTTCAGGATGCGGCAAGACCACGCTGCTCCGCATCATCGGCGGATTTGAAATGCCGACTGACGGATTTGTTTATTTTGACGGAATCAATGTGCTTCCTCTGCCGCCGAATAAACGACATGTCAATACCATATTTCAGAACTATGCTCTTTTCCCTCACTTGACTGTCTTTGAGAACGTTGCCTTTCCTCTCCGGCTGAAAAAAAATACCGAAGCAGAGATCAAAAGGGCCGTTCAGGAAAACCTTGAACTTGTCCGCATGGAAACAGAGAGCAAGAAATATCCGCGCCAGCTCTCTGGCGGCCAGAAACAGCGGGTGGCTATTGCCCGCGCCCTGATCAATAAGCCGCAGGTTTTGCTGTTAGACGAGCCGCTGTCAGCCTTAGATGCTAAATTGCGCCAGCACATGCTGCTGGAACTGGACGCAATTCATGATAAAGTCGGCATCACCTTTATTTATGTCACCCACGATCAGGCAGAAGCATTGAGCGTTTCGGATCAGGTTTGTGTACTCAATAAAGGTGAAATCCAGCAAATCGGTACGCCTTCAGAAATTTATGAAAGTCCTGCCAATGAGTTTGTTGCCCGCTTTATTGGCGAGGCGAATTACATCAGAGGGAAAATTACTGCTCTTGCTGACGCGGAACACGCAGTTTTTGAATCGCCTGATTATGGCAAATTCACCGTCTATCTTGACAAAAAAGCACCGATAGGCAGCGAAGTGGCGGTGACAGTGCGGCCTGAAAAAATCCGCATCGCCCTGGAAAAACCAAGCAATCTGCCGATAGATGTCAATGTCCTGCACGGCACGGTTGAAGATATGATTTACACCGGTTTCCAGACGAAATATTTTGTCAGAATCAGCGAGAAAAAAGACCCGTTGATTGTCTTTCGTCAGCATGTGCAATATTTTATGGATGAAAAACCAATCACGTGGAAGGATAAAGTTTGCATCTGGTGGAACACCAAAGACAGCTTTATGGTGGAGGTTGGCAAGTAAATGCGAAAAAATTACGGACCAATATATGTTGCGCCGATAGCCTTCTGGCTTTGCGCCTTCCTGTCGGTCCCGCTGCTCATCACCCTGAGCTACAGCTTTTTGACAAAAGGGCTGTACGGCGGCGTTGAGCTGAAATTCTCGCTGGCTGCTTACAAATCGCTGCTCAATACAGCAGTATTCAAGGTACTGCTGAATACCATCGTCATTGCCGTGGCATCAACGGCGATCATGGTCGCCTTAGCATTGCCAACCGCGTATTACATCGCCCGAAGTCAAGTAAAAAACATGCTGCTGATGCTGATAATTATCCCGTTCTGGACAAATTTTCTGATTCGTATTTACGCATGGATCGCCATTCTTGGCAGCAACGGCCTACTCAATAATTTTTTGTCAGCAGCAGGTATCACTGATGCGCCTGTCCAGTTTCTCTACAATCAGTATGCCATCATTCTGGTCATCATTTACACGACAATTCCTTTTGCCATCTTTCCGCTGTATTCAACGATTGAGAAATTTGATTTTTCACTCATTGAAGCGGCGATGGACTTAGGCGCATCAAAGACTGTCGCCTTATGGAAAATTATGATTCCCAATATCCGCACTGGCATCACCACAGCGGTGCTGTTCACCTTCATTCCGACATTTGGCAATTTTGCCGTGCCGAAGCTGGTTGGCGGGACATCCTCTTGGATGCTGGGCAATCTGATTGAGCGTGAGCTGAACATCACAAGAAACTGGCCGCTGGCCTCGTCATTCTCGGTTGTTCTAACCTCTGTCACCATGCTTGCGGTGCTGTTTTTCATGCGTTCGCAGAGCAAGAAGGAGCTGTAGATGAGCAAACCAGGCAAATTTTCGCTGGGTGTTTTCTTTTTTGTCACCCTTTTTCTGCATATCCCGCTTGCCATATTAGTCATCACCTCATTCAACAGCTCAAAATCCATGCAATGGGAAGGATTTTCCCTAAAATGGTATCACGAGCTTTTTTTTAATTCGCAGCCTCTTTGGCACAGCTTCTCCAACAGCGTCATTATTGCCCTTTCCTCCGCCATAGTGGCTACAGCAATCGGCTCGTTAGGTGCAATCGGACTCTGCTGGTACAATTTCAGGATGAAAAAAGCCCTTCAAACCTTGACATTTTTTCCGATCATCCTGCCGGAAATCATCATTGGCGTATCCATTCTCATTTTCTTCAACAAAATTGGCTTGGAGCTAAGTCTGCTCACCGTATTTCTCGCCCATGTCACCTTCAACATCCCCTTTGTTTTAATGACAGTTACCGCTCGTCTCGAAGAATTTGATTACTCCATTATCGAGGCAGCCTATGATCTTGGGGCCAGTGAATTCGATATGCTGTTTCGGGTGCTGCTGCCAATCTCCATGCCGGGAATCGTCGCCGGACTGTTGTTGGCCATCACCCTGTCGCTGGAGGATTTCGTTATCACCTTTTTTGTCGCTGGGCCTGGATCATCGACGTTGCCATTGCATATTTTCTCCATGATCCGCTTTGGTGTGTCGCCAACCATCAACGCACTGTCTGTCGTGATTATTGTTGGCACCGCGTTACTGGCCTTGTCAACCAAGAACTTGTACTCTTCTTTGCTGAAGAGGTAAAATTTTTCTCTAAGGAGTCACGTCATGAAGAAATTACCCTTGCTGCTGATGTCAATTTGCCTGTCAATCTGCGGCTGTTCCGAGCAAAAGAAAGAAACAGCGGCGCAAAGCAAACCAGCAGGTCAGTCTGAGGCGAAGAAAGCTGACGAAACGCAGAAACTGTACATCTACAACTGGACTTACTATATTCCAGAACCAGTGGTGAAAAGTTTCGAGAAAGAATACAATGTCAAAGTGGTGTATGACATGTATTCCTCCAATGAGGAAATGTTCACCAAATTGAAGGCTGGTGGCAGCGGTTATGATCTTGTCTTTCCTTCAGGCGATTATGTCTCCATCATGATCAAGGAGGGAATGCTGGAGGAAATTGACAGAACCAAAGTGCCGAACTTCAAGAACCTTGATCCTGCGGTGCTGGCCAAAATTCATTTTGATGAAGGGTCAAAATATTCTGTGCCGTACATGATGGGTGCGGCAGGTGTAGCCGTGAACAAGGCTAAAGTACCTAATTTTGAAAAAAGCTGGTCGCTGTTCAACCGGGAAGACTTAAAAGGCCGCATGACTATGCTTGATGACATGCGCGAGGTTCTGGGTGCAGCTCTTAAATCAGCGGGTCATTCCGTCAACACCAAGAACATCGAGGAACTGAAGCAGGCAAAAGAATTGGTCAAGCAGTGGAAAGCAAAAATCGTCAAATTTGACGCAGAATCTTTTGGCAAGGGTTTTGCTGCTGGGGAATTTTGGGTTGTACAGGGCTATCAGGAGAACATCTTCCTTGAACTGGATGAAAACGCCCGTAAGAATGTCGAGTTTTTCATCCCTCGAGAGGGAAGCGCAATGTACATGGACAACATGGTGCTGCTGAAGAACGCCAAAAACAAAGCATTGGCGTACACCTTCATGAATTATATTCATGAGCCGAAAGTCTATGCCCAGATTGCTGATTTTCTGATGCTGCCGTCTATCAACGTTCCTGCTCGCGATCTCCGTACCAAGAAGCCGAATTACGAGATAGCAGACTTAGACCGCTCGGAATTCAAAGAAGACCTCGGCGATTCGTTGAAGGACTACAATCAAATCTGGCAAGAGATCATTGTCGGTGAGTAGATAGGTACTCTCTTTAGTGACGCAGAACGAAGGGCGGGGCGGGGGGCTATCCTCCTGTCCCGCCCTTCGTATTGCAGCCAAGCTGTGGGAATCTGCGTGGTATT
>WSSedL2TaDRAFT_1000026_pt1 | contig 15377 bp, 34 predicted proteins | sample WetSurSiteL2Tule_FD_9463 | JGI IMG/M metagenome (IMG submission 9463)
TTTTTTGGTTACGTTAAAGCGCGCAGGCCTTGCAGTCTGCGCGCCAATGCGCTTTTTGAACACCCCGAGACGCCTCGGAACTGGCTTTCGAGTTCGCGCAGGTTATACGTCTGCGCCAGTCTGATCAGCTCCGCGTCGGTCGGCGGCCTCACGGCTCGAGCCTCGACGACGACTTCCGCCTCGCTGTCGTCGCGGTCCCACTCCATGCCCCGCCGCGCGGCCAAGGCGTCGCCTACGCCCTTGAACGCGCGACCGCCTAGAAGGCTGAACGTCATGTTCAGCATGACCATCAATAACGTGAACGTTACATGGTCGAACTTCACGACGCTCGCTTTGCTCCATCCCGCGAATCCCGCGACCAAGCCAGGAATGGCGGCCGTCTCCCGCACAGCCTGAGCCGCCAGAGGCTTGGCTTCGCCTACCTGGGCCAGGAGCCGGGCTTTCTCTTGCGCCAGCCCCAGGCGTTCTCTGAGCCTGTCCAGGACGTCTTTGGCGGCCTTCACGGCTTGGATGGTCTTGAGGCAGGACGTGCGCTGTTCGCACCTCACGCCTCGATCCGTCGCGTCTCGCCTCGCGGAGGCCGCCGCCTCCTCGGCGTTCTTGACATCATGGTCGGCCGCGCTCACCATCAGGCTTGCTTGCGTCTCCGAGAGCGGTTCGGTGATCGATTGCAGCCGTCGCCGGGCTTGGTCCAGGTCGCCCTGGGCGCCGTCTCTGGAGCTCAGGGCGACCGTCTCGGCTCCTGACAGCGTCGCCTGCGAGTCCGTCCACGCGTGCAGTTCGCACCACACCGACGTCACGCAACATAGCGACATTGCGGCGACTGTCGCCCTGCATCGCCCATGCATCTGCACGAAGGCCGACACGATGGGCGGACCGACGCTGGCGACCGCCATGACGACTCCGGCTTCGATGCATATGCTCAGACCGGATTTTACGTTCATGGCGCCGGTTGCTCCGACGCTCGCTATCGACAACGTCAACAGCAAGCTGCTCGATATTAGTTTCGCCCCGTAGGGCCGTGTCATGCGCGTCTCCTTTCGTTATTCCACATATCCGCCAGCATACCCGCGCTCGGGAACACCATAGATATGGACTAGTTTGCCGAGAGCCCACTTTTCCTTAAAGGCCAGGACGGCGGCTGGCGGGGCGTTGTAGAGGGTCCACTTCTCGGGGGCGTTTGTCGTGTCCTCGTGCTTGAGAAGTACAGGCGTCGCAGATATTAGACTGGCTGTCTGAGCAGCCAGTAGAGCAAGGGAGTACCCCGCCCCTAGGTGAAGCTCGCGAAGATCAGCAATTGCGGTCACTCCAATGAGCGTAACGGGAGCCTTGGCGATAGTCTTCGTGAAGAATTCGATCTTTTCCCTCACTTCATCTTCGGGCGAAGATGTTCCTTTTGCTATTTCCCTAACCCTGAGGGGGATAACGGACTCTGGAGTCACGTCGGGGCATTCCCCCCGGAACGCTGCTCCTGGACAGTGGTCCATGGCCGCCAAAGGCAGCCACTCCGCCATAGCGGCGGCGATGGCTTCGTCCGCGGTTCGACAACTGCTGCCGTGTGTGTAACAGCCAGGGTGAGTGGACCAGTCCGGCCCAATGACGTACTCATCGGACTCGATCATTCTAACGAATTGACCGAGCGACGATGCCTCCCAGAATTTGGAAGGAGGAAGCCCGTATCCAGGGTCTCCCGGCCGATGATGATCGATAACCACCACGTTGACGCCATCGGGGATTTCCCGTGGACGACACTCTATGCAAAACAAAGTGTCTCCTTGTTTAAGCTTTGGGTGAGAGTCCGCCGCGTAGGCGTTCCCGGCGTGCACTCGTACGCCGTTGACCGTAGCCGGTCGGGGATAAGACAGCCCTGGACAGCACTTGCCCGCGATGTATTCTATTTCGTTCATTTCTGGGTCTTTCGCCCCGAACATCACTATGAGTGGCATGCGCGTTTCCTTTCATTCCTTTATCCATATGAGCGCGAACAGCGTAGCTAAGCTAACAACAAGCATTGCGCCAGGATAGACTATGGCCAAGCTCAATAAGACAAGCGCTAGAGCGACGAATAAAGCAATGGCGATGTATGGATAAGCGTTCATTGCTTCTCCTTGCTGGCCAGGAGAGATAAGCCCGATTTAACGCCGATAAGGACGGCGAAGAGAAGGAGCGTGGATAACGGGAATATGACTGCCGCCGAGGCGAGAACAGCGCCGCTTAGAAAGCCAATCCAAACTGTCTGAAGTTTCGTCATTGTCGCCTCCGTTCACGTCTTTCGAGACCAAGAGACGACGGCTACGCATAGGCCGAAGACGGCGCCGATAATAATGGTCGCGATGACGACGCTCGCCATGCGAAGCAACAGCGACGCCAGCTCGTCATGACCGAGGAGAGCGGCCAGGCCGCTCAAGGCGACCAGGCCGCCGCTCACGATCGCTTCGAGGCCCAAGAAGACCACGGCGATCCGTACGCAATTTGAGGTTGGCTCCATGTCACGCCGCGTGAAGAAAGAGGAACATCGCCATGCCGCCCATAAAGCCAGCGAGCAAGTATGTCTCATAAGCGTTGAGACTGGCGGCGGAGAGAAACAGTAACGCCAGCATCGAGAACGCCGACACGCAAAAGCTGATGCATGACAGCATCGGTTTTAGTTTGATGGGGCCAGATATGTGAGGACTCATGGTTGAGCTCCATTGCCGTGTTCAATGAAGATCAACTATAGCACGTCTATAGCACGGTTGTCAAAGACAATAATCCGGCTATTGATCCTTGATCTTTTCATCAAGGCCGGGCCAAGGAGCGATGAGCTCGCCCTTCTCGATCAGGAGCTGGTAGGCTGATTCCACGAGCCAGCGAATGATGGCTGGCCGTCCGTGGGAGTTCCTGCTCACGTAGACGCCGCCCTCGATCATGCGCTTGGCCGCTTCGACGCCAAGCGCATCGACCTGCTCCACGAAGGACTTCGTGGTGTCCAGGCTCCAGCCGTCGATCTTCACCGTCTGACGAGGTTCGTCAGTGTACTGCGCCGTAACCAGTTTTGACTTAATCATGAGGTCATCTCCTTTCCCCTAGGGTCGAGGAAGGCTAACACGTTCATGGCACGATTGTCAATCGGGATTATCCGTGAGGGGAAGAGTGGAGGCGGGGCGTCGCCCCGCCAGTTCTTATGCAGACGGCGTATTGTCTAGTACAGCGTGGGCGAGCGTCTCTTTATTCGTCTCGACGGAAGCCACAATGGCGTCGAGTTGCGCCTGAGCGGCGGCTTGGGCAGCCGGATCGTTGGCGGCCAGGGCGGCGGCGAGATCGGCCAGCGCCTGCTTTAGAGCAGCGGACAGGGTTCCCAAAAGGGTGACGGCGCTGGCGATTACAGTCCCCTCTTCGGCGACATCGGAGATTAGCTTGTCGAAATTCAAAGCCATTTTGTCCAACTTTCTGTTAATGGTGATGAGCAGGCGGAGTATTTCTTGTTCGCGCATCACGTTCCTTGCTAAGTTACGCGGCCTGAGCTTTCATGGCGCGGGCAAGCGTCTCGATGATCCGGGTTTGGTAGCCCCGGCCTTCAGCCTTGAAGAAATTCAATATCTCCAACGGCATGGAGATTGTGATGGGCTGGCGAGGAACCGCGTTCGCTTTGACGCAAGATTTGCGCGGCCTTTCTTTCGAGGACGCCAAGCCCGCCTCGTCCGGTTCAGCGAGGATGAGCTTTCCCTGGCGGCGCTTATGAGCGGGGTAACCCGCCTTGGTCGCTGCGATGCGCGCCTGATGTCTGGAGCATTTTGTCATCTCCATCCATGCGTCAATGTATCGGCCACGGGCGGTCTTAGGACGGCCAAGGTCGCGTCTGGCTGGCTCGGCCTCTTCGACGACAGGCTTCTCGCGGCCGGGCTCGACGATCAGAGGCCGGGCGGTCTCCGGCTCGTCGTCCGCGTAGTCGTCTTCATCGTAATCGACAAACCCGAGCGACGTGCGGTCCATCGTATGCGCGAATGGCGATCTGTCTTGTCCGGGCACGGCTTGTTTTGTAATGCGCACAATCATTCCAGGCGCCCTTGAATCTATATTGATATGACGGCTATATACAGGCGCAGCCATGCGAACGCAAGGCGAATTCATTTTGACGCGAACGGCTTAAAAGGCTATTGCTCACGCGCTCTATTAACTCAATATGGATAAACGGCGGACATGACCGACGACTCCCCGCTCTTGAGCGACCTTATCTCCCAAAAATTAGATGGGGTGTGCGCCTCGGACAGGCGATCCTATACGGACGTGGCGAGAGAGGCGCGCGTCCATGCGCTGGCGCTGCGCCGCGCTCACTCAGGCGCCGCCGTGCGCAAGCGCGATTTAGATAATATCCTGACGTGGCTTGGGCCAGAGGCGGCGCATGCGACGTATCCGGAGCCGCTCGAAGACAAGGCTCGGCATCGGCCCAAACCGCCAACGCCCCCACGAGACCCCCACACGGCGCCGCAGCGCTACTATCGCGAAGAGCTGATCGCGACAAAGCTTCTGGCCCATATCGCCAGCGGAGGCGTATTGGAGGATTTCGACTTCTTCGCCAAGGAGGGGATAAAGGGCGACAGGCTTCATGTGCGCGTGGGGAAATGGCTCAAGGGCGACAAGAAATTCAGAGAGGATTTCGCCGCCGCGAAGCTGGCGGCGAGCTATCTTTTGATGGAGCAGATCATCCCCATCGCAGACGGGACCTTCACTGGCGTGATCGGCGCGGACATGAAGCGGACCCAACTGATGCTGGAGACCCGCTTCAGATTAGCGGCGCTGCTCAATCCGCAGTTCAACCCGTCTAGACAAGCCGCGTCGTCGCAGGGCGGCCCCTCTGCGCTGGGCTTCGGCGACACGCTGGAGAAGCTCGAGCGAAAGAAGCCCAGGAGCAGGGCGAAGCCGAAGCGGAGCAGCGAGGCCGCCCCCGCCGCTCCTTCTCCTGGCGATTATTCGATGGACCCGTCGGACCTATCCTGATCGTCTTTGCCGAAATGTTTGAGAAGAGACTGAATAACGAGGTGAGTCTGCGCTTCCAGCGCTTTCGCGTAGTCGAGTGCGCGCTTGGGATCGGCCGTAAAACAACACTGCACATCAGAGGCAATCATCGCAAGGCTGCGGCAGGCTATATCAACGTCTACTGAAGGTTTGTAGGTCATGGTTGTGTCTCCGTTTCGGACTTATTCTTGCTCTGGGCCTGAGCGTATTTCCAATACTCAAGCTCGGTCGCGATGACAGCCAATTTCTGCGCGGCCAGTCCATGATAGATATTGGCGTTCTCCAGCTGCAAAAGTCGTAGCGCGCCTTGCAGTTCTGTCGCAAGCTGAACCAGGCGTCGCGCGGCGACCTGTCCTGCTTCCGAGAGCTCGTATGGCGAATTAGTCTTTTTCATAGGCTGCTCCAATAAACTGAGCCAGAGCGCTCTCGACTGAGCTCGCTCCGAACCAGCGCACTCGTCGGACGCCACGCGGCGCGGTGGGCCAATGAACGCCAGCCTCCTTCGTGCGCGGCAGGAGAATGATATCCCACCATTGATCGCCGGCTGACGCCTCGAAAAGCTTTAATCCTGGCGACAGGACTGGAATTTCTTCGAGGAGCTCGGACGGGATCTCCGTGGGGTCAGCGTCGGCAAACAGGACGGGGAGAGCCTCGATCCCCTCCGCCATCGGCGCATGGCCCGTTCGGATGTTGACCGCGCCCACGAGTTCGTGAGGCGGAGCGGTTTCGCGTAACACATAGAGCATTGCTTCTCTCCTCTTAAAACCAGACAGGGCGGTCGAACAAGACCGCCACGCCGTAGATGCTGGGCAATGTTTCAGGATCCACGCTCTTGTCGTGAAGCGCTGCGTTATGGCGATAAATCGCCGTGGCGATTGCATTCACAGGTGAGCCGTCGATGGCGCTGTTCCTGCCGACGAACATATCGGTATAGGTATAGCTGCCTATGCAGAAGACGCGAACGCGTTCGGCGCGACCAGCGATATGTGAAGAGCAAAGCTCTCCAATAGATTCAGGTGAGGGTGCGTCGTCTAGCTCCGCTTCAAACACCAATACTTCCCCTTCTGGCGGGATTACGATATACTTGGTCAGCATGACTTCTCTCCTCTCAACCATGCCTGGAACGCCTCCAGGCATGGCGCAGGGGAGCGATGCGGCGGCGCCCAAGGATCGAAGCCTCGATCGCCGCCATCGGCTACTTACTGGCTGATGCTAAACGGACCACCCAGAACATCGTCAGCTCCCGGAGGAGGCTGATATGCAGGCTCATGGCTTGGTTCTCTTGCAGAGCGGGGTTCAGTAATGACTTGTTGATTGGCGCGTGCATCGATGGGCGTGGCTGCTTCAAAATGTTCTCCATATATAAAATGGTTGATGGAATATCGTTTCGCGCTATGAGCCCGTTTTCTTCGTTGTGAACACGCCAGCCTCCACGACTGGGCCGTTTTCGGGCGTCACCCAGATGTCGTGATGCGTTTCGATCCAAGGATGATGCACGGAGCCTCTGAGCTCCCGTACGACGCTATGCATGGCTGTTTTGGCGCTTTCCGCCTTGACTTCACGCGTCGCCATGACTGCGCCGTCCGTGTAAGTGACGACCCATGTCGCAAAGGTTGACGAGCGCTGTGCGAAGATTGCCTCGAGCGTGGCGAGTTTCGACAGCATTTCGTCGATTTCCTGCTTCGCGCATGCGGCGACCGCCCCGCTCATGGTCGCGATTTCGTTCACCTTTTCTTCGGCGTCGAGGTCTGCGTTTCGATACAGCGTCAACGCCGCGCATATCGTCGCCAGTTGGCGACGGCCAGCCGTTATCGTTCCTGTCTGGTTCATGGCGTTCTCCATACGTATAGATTGGTTGGCGTAGAGCTGAGCGTGGCTTAGTCGCGGAATGCAATGTCGTTAGCCAGCTTTACCAGCGTTGCGCTCAGATCGAGCGCTTGGACAAGCGTCAGCCAAATCTCACCCACCTTTTCATCTGTCTCAGCTCGGACTACGGTCAAGACCACGAGATAGGGCGGCTCATCGGAGGCGCGCACGGTGGTGTTCAGTTCTGCTTTTAGATCGGTCATTTCGGTTCTCCATAGGGGTTGCCTTCGCTGTCGTCCATGGAGACGCTCCGAACATGAGCCCGAAGCGCCGCCAGAGACGTCAGCTAGTAAGCAAGGCCTTCGCCTGGCGGTATCTCAACTTTCCTTCTTCTAATTCCAAGCTGCACGGACCGAACCTCGCGGCTATCTCTGTTAAAGCACCTCCGATGGGCCCGAAGCCACGTGTTCCGAAGCCCGTCTCCACGTCGTTTCGCGTGAGCCAGAAATCGAAGGCCGCATGTTGGATCGTATAGCGCTGCGAGGCTATTAACCCCGTTATCACTGCCCTTACAGAGTTCTCATCGTTCGCTTTTGTCGCCAGGAACGCGGCGCAGTCCGCTGCGAGGCGCTCAAGTGAAGTATCCTCAATATCGCTGACGTCGAATATATCCGTCATCGGCGCGGCGCGATCCTCACTGGACATGTACAGACCGTAACCCGCGAACGCGTTAGAGAAGGCGTCAAGCTCAACATCGCTGGCGGCGCACTGCGTATATCTGGCGAGGAATTGTATCGCGTTCGACCATTTGTTGAACATTCCTTTGCCGCCGTCAGGACAGACGACGTCAATACAGGTCATGCCGCCGTCTACCCTCTCGGCGATTATAAATGTGCGTTCCATATTCGCGTTCTCCAATGTGATTGTCGTTAGTCTTGTTGGGAGACGTCTTCGCCTGTAAAAGGAAAGACGTTCTCCCATATGCTAGCCAACACAGGCATGTAGCTCGCGAACTGGGTGTGTTCTGTCGGGCATAGGGGGCATTCCCTGGAAATAGTCTTGCACCCTATTTGGGCCTTGTTTGCATAAACAAACACCGTCCAAGGCAGCCAATGTATAACAACTGGCGCATTCTTAGCCCCGCTCAGGTTAGCCCCGCTCAGGTTGGCCTCGATTAAGTCGGCCCCGAATAAGTCAGCCCCGCTCAGGCTGGCCTCGCTCAGGTTGGCCTCGACTAAGTCGGCCCCGCTCAGGTTAGCCCCGCTCAGGTTAGCCCCGTTCAGGTCGGCCCCGCTCAGGTTGGCCCCGCTCAGGTCGGCCCCGCTCAGGTTGGCCCCGCTCAGGTTGGCCCCGTTCAGGTCGGCCCCGCTCAGGTTGGCCCCGCGTAAATCAGACCCGTTCGTTATAGCGGCGGCAACGGCCAGCCCAAGCACGACGTTATTCGCCGCGCCATCGGCGTTAGTTAGATTGGCTGTGTACAGCACAGTGCCGGTTGTCTTGTGCTTGATCTCGAATAGCATTATCTCTCCTTTATTGGATTAGTAGCCATAGGCCTACGATAAGTAAAGCGAGCAGTACAGCTGGCCCAACGAAGGTGATCATAGGTTAGCTCTCGATCGTCGCATTGGGATACAGTCTCATCACATGGGTGCGAGCGGCGGCGGGGGAATTGGCGCGAAAGAATAGAGAGCCTTGCTCGCCATCGACGGTGATAAGCGCTAGGTAAAGCGGTTGGCCGACGCCCCAATAGGCGCCGCCATCGTCGTAGCCGCCTTCGTCCAATTCAACGCGCTGGAGCTCAATCGACGCCGCTTCGTCTGCGTCGCCGGGATGAACTGTGTCGGAGCGGCCCATGGGCGCGCCATACTTGGACGATGCGTCAGAGAGTTTCGCGGGTTTCATCCTGCTGAATTCCTTGGTTTATGGTAGAGATTGGTGAATGATTGTGCTAATGTTAGGTTGTTCCCCACATTAGCGACACGTTGCGAGCTATAGCCGATCATCTGGCGCCCGAAAGTCGGGAGTTGGACTAGTCCTCGTCCACGTCTTCCTGCACGAATAGGACAAGCATCCACACTTCTCCTGACAAAGCGGAGCACGTTCCGACGAGCTCTTCTTCATGAATAGCCACCCAACGCAGCAAAGTCGCTTTCAGCTTACCCTGGTCAGCTACGTACAATTCTCCGGCCAGAGACTCGGTCAGACTGGCCATGATGCTGGCTGCTGAGCTCCGCCTGCTCACGAGCGCGCAGAGCTGGAATGAGCCCGCAGGCGTGAACCCGCTCGATGGGCGCCTGAATATATGCCGCGTAACACCATACATGGACGTTCTCCTTGGTTAGACCGTCAAACGGCGCTGGCGTAACCAACGCCGTTGAACTGTCCGCCAAGCGCTATGCGACTTACTGTACGTAGACGAACAAGGCTACGAACGTTTCGTCGTCTGGCCTATGGTCGGGTAAACTGGCGCACTCCCTCTCCAGAGCGTCGCCATGGGCCAAGACGAATTCAGCGACGCATTTGCGCGCAGCGTCATAATCGAACGCCGCGCCCCGGTCGCAAGCCTGGATGCCGACATTCAACGCGGCGCCGATTTCCGTGGCGCGCATTCCTTTCTCCACGGACGTCACGAGGATGAGCTCGTCATTCGAGCGTAGCCGCTCGAAGCCCTCCACACAGATCTCGAATGAATTGACTTCGTATTCAGTGACTATCGGAGCTTCCAACGCTTTAATTTCGCCAAGCGCTTCTTTCGCATAACCTAGCGCTTCGCGAAGCAACTCGTTCGCTACGACTAGCATATAGCTGTTATCACTACCAGGATAGTTGCACTCAACGCCGTACAGACGAGCTTCGCCGAGCGAAATTTCGTCATAACCATCTCGTTGTAAGCTTACGGCAACGCGCACGCCAACATAGAACCACTCGCCAGCGTCAAACGCCTTCATGACAGCTTCGGCTTTAGCCATGGCGTCGTTGTGGTCGGAAACGGTCTTTCCATCGCCGATATAGCCTGGATCGTTGGGGGCTAACGACGGCCAGAACCCATCACAGCGTTGGTCCGGCTTGTCGGGGCAGTCGTCGATGATGAGCGTCGCCCAGGCGACGAACGGCCCTTTTGAGCATCCGATGGACTCGCCGACATAGGCTGGCGCAGTAAAGGGCGTTGTGAATTTCATAGCAGTCTCCATGCTTGGTTAAGTCCATCGCTGCGTCGCTTGATCAGGGCGGCGCAGGAATTGGCTTAATCAGGCTGACTTTTCGGACTGGGCGTCCCTATGCTTGCGGTATATCGCGTAATCGTCTTTGGTCAGCCAGACACGGAAGTAGGTGGAGAATTGTTCCTGGCTTTCGATTTCGAAGATGAAATTGTAGCAACCAATATCGCGCAGCGTGCTGGCGATTTCGCTCGGATTATCCATCTGGCCAGGATGGAGTCCAGCAGCCCACGTCTTTTTTAGTCGGACATAGCCATGCTCTTTTAGATCAAAATCGAACGTTACCGCAGCGGCTTTATTGCCATTTAGGTAATCTACATAGTCGTCAGCGCATTCTTCGACGCATTCATGACACTGCGCTTCGCCATCGTCGCCGCACCAATACGACGGCTTCCAAGCGTAACTGTCTGGCTGCGTGCGCACGGCTTTGCCGCAGCAATCGCATACGGTCCATTCGTCGGACCATTCAATCTCCGCGCCGAAATACTCAAGGATAGCGCGCAGTCGCGGCATGGTCTGGCTGATTTTCCCGTCTGTATGAGCCATGATGCGCTCATTCCAATCAGCGAACGCAATAACGCCGCTTTCCGGATCGGAGTATCCAGGCTCGGCGTACATGGACGCCATGCGTAAATCGTGGTCGAAGCCGCGCATGAGACAGGCGATTTCGATGGATTTATTTATCCAAGACTGACGATTGTTCATAAAAGCCTCGCGTCGATGGGGATTGGTTGGTATAGTGGGGGCGCGACAGACTGGCGCGCTCCCCACATGTTTGCACGCGGAAAAAGCGGCGGGTTAAAAGCCTAGGGCCGATCAGCCGGCGCCCGAAGACCGGGAATGCGGCATGGCCTTCCTCAGCATTCCAGCTAGAACCAGCATAGCTCTAGACGAGCGGTAATCCCGCACTCTCCGATATCCCGCCGCTTCGGCGAGAAACACGGCGTGCTCGGCTGACGGGGCTACGGGGCCAGCGACATTCCGTAGCAGACGCGACTCCGCAATGGCGATGGCGCCAGGCGCATTGCGCAGCGTGTCGCGCGCGTCCTGGTCGGACATGGCTTCCGCAAGGCGCTGAAAGGCCAAAGCGGCGGGGCGCCGGACGCGGCGCGGCTTAGGCGCGGCGGCGAAGGGCGGGGAAAGACTGACTACGGATCTCATGGCGTGGGCTCTCCATTAGGCTGTGTAACTGTGTGACTGTGTAGCTGTGCGGCGCGGCGGGCACGACGCTGGGCGGCGGACTGATCAGGCTGGCAGTGGCGAAGGGGTGTGTATTGCAGTTTGCACTACATCGTGTGTACACGTTGTGCGTACAAACGTGCCCTGAGAAATCACGCCAGCCGTAAACTCTGCCTTCGTCCCGTCCTTTGCAAGGATGCGCATGCCCCATAGAAATCAACGGCTTAGGAAGGCTCTGCAGCGCCTTCCCCGCCATTTCCCCATTAAGCCGCCTTCTTCACTTTCGCCTTAGCCTTGACCTCTTCTCTGATATCCTCACGGACGCCAGCCACGGCTTCCTCTTTCGCCTGTTGAGCCGCATTGGCCGCCGCCAGAAGGTCAGCGCCGAGAAGGGCGGCGATCAGCTCAAGTTTATCCATCTTGCTCCGCCCCTTGATATTGGCGTCCTTCGCCAGTTCACGGATAGCAAGTACAGGGAGCGTGCTGATGAACTCCAGGGCTTTCGCCCCGTGTTTCGCTTTGATTGCAGCCTTCGCGCCGTTCATGGCTACACTATGCTTGGCCAAAGACTTGGCCTTAGCGATTGCGCTCTTGCTTTCACCCGCCTTCGGCTGAGCGGCCTTCTTCAGCGCCGCGACAGCTTGCTCGAGCAGGCGGAGTTGTTCTAGTCCAATCTCCGCCGCCTTGATCCCCTCGGCGAGAGCCAAAGTGGTCGCGTTCATAGTCGGGACTGTGCGGGCCTTCTTGGGCGCTGTGGCTGTCTTGGTCATTTTCGTCTCTCCAGTTGGTGTGTGTTCGTCGATGTCCCAACCCTAGCCCACCCCTAGCACGGTTGTCAAGTGGAAAGTTTCTAATGTAGCAAAAAAAGTGAGGCGGCTCTTAGGCCAAGCATGGCTCGTGATGCGCGCGAAGCTATGCTCCGGGCGCGCCGTGCAAGCGTGGGCGCCCCCGCCCTCGCGTCCGCCAGCACATGCGAGGCGGGGTGGGGAGGGGGAAACGCCTGGCGCGTGGGACTCCCGTTAAGTTCGAGGGACCCCCTCTCACAGCGCCAAGCCACGCCCCCACCTCTCGCCACGCCACGCCAAGCCACGCGCCATGAACCCTCCCTACAGGCCGCCCACCCGGAAGCTCAACCCCTGCCCCGCCCCGCCTCGCCAAAAAAATCCCAGCCGCGTTTCGGCCAGTCTTAAAGTAAATCCTCTCCGCTATTCTTCCTCTTTGCTGTGCTATTACTCTGCATGGCCAGGATAATGAGCCGCACCTCCTGGACGGAGCTGGTGCGCGCCGCCTCGAACATCTCATCGTCCGTAGGCCGGCGCAGCCGCAAATCTTCGCCGAAGACGTTCAGCGACCCACATCCTATGCACAATAAGCGGTCGCCCGGCCTGGGCTCGCGCGGCCCTGCTGCGCCATTCAGACGCCCGCCGCACTCGCAACAAAGCGAAGCTGGCGTCTTGACGTCCATGCTAAAGTCTAGGACATGCCTCGTTGTCATGGCCTGTTCCTCTCCTGTTTTGACATAGCCTCTAAAACGCCCAGAGGAGCCCGTACAGGCCAGGCGTCCGTCTGGGCTATCCTCGCCCCAAAAGTCTCTTTCCCTGGCGCCACGGGGCAACGTCGCCGGGTCACTCTGGCCAGGGCTCCTCCACGCCAGACTCGAAACGCTGACGCATGGCGAGCCGCACGCCTCTTTTTGGAGTGACCCGGCCAGTCTCCCATGACGAAATCGTCCGCTCCGTCACCCCGAAAAATGCCGCCGCGTCGTCCATGCGCAGGCCGACGGCGGCCCTCCACCGGGCGAATTGTGATGGCGGACAATCCAGGTTCGCCAGCCTCTTCCGCGACGCCCGCCGTGGCTTAACCTCTACTTGCACGCAGTTCATGCGCATCCTCGCCGAGTTAGATGAAAGTTGGCCGAAAAATACCCCCAATCGGGGGCCTCGACAACCTTATCCCCCTACTTATAAGAAAGAAGTTCAGAATCCTTCCGGGCTGGCATGAAGTTCACCCCTTTTTCCCCTTTTCCGCCCGTTTGGTTTTAGTCCGCCATTTTGACCCCCCTTCCCTACGGGAAGGGGGGTTGACCCTATTTATATGTATCGGAAAATCCTTGAGACAAAATTAAGGGCGGCCCGCCCCCTCGACGACCCGCCCTCTCTTCCTGGCCGGACGACAGTCCGTCTCCTGTCACAGCGCGCGCCAGCACAAGATCCGCAATCCCATGAACGGCAGCCCTGCGTGGAAGGCGACGCTCAGGGCGACGCCTAACGCGATCCAAGCGAGGCCGTTCATTGCGGGGTCTCCTCCTTGCTCGCCAGTAAACGCTCGAGGCGTTGGATCTCCTTGGCCAGCCTCTCCATCTCGTCGCCCCTCGAATCGAGCAGATAGGCGATGTCGCTCATGCCCTGGCTGCGCAAGGTCGCGGAGTAGAACGACGCGCCCTGCTCGACGAGCCGGCGCGCGACGATGCGGCGCGCCTGTCTCTCCTGGTCCCTGTGAAGCTCCGTCGCCAGCCATGTCGCCGCGGAGCTCGCGACGACAGCCAGAGCGACGAGCCAGGCGTCGTCAACCGTGCGCGGCTCCACGATGGCCATCCCAGCCGTGAGGCTGACGATCAGCGTCCCTACGCCATACAGGAAGTTTCGAAATTTTCTCAATCCGGTTTCTCCTCTTCGTCGCTGGCCCGGCTCAAATCCCACGGCTGTTCGAGCAGAGCCAGATGGGCGAGTCGACCCCGCTCCCTGGCCAGCGCCTTCTTCGCCTCTCCCCAAGTATAGCTACAGTAAAACGCCGACCACGCCACGGCGACGCCGGCCCAGTATCCGGACCAGAACGTCCACGGAGCGGCGCCCTCGCGCATTATCTCCGTGTACGCGACGAACGCCGTCGCCAAACACGCCGCGACCAGCAGCGCGACGGGAATGGCCATCGCCTTGAGCAGGGGGTAGCCGGCGACCATCGGGGGTCTATAGGGCATCGCCAGCCTCTTCCGCCTTGAGAGCCGCGCCTTGAGGCGACGCAAGCTCCGCCTGGCGGGCGCGGAGCCGCTCGATCTCCGCTACAGCGTCCCTGATTATGGAAAATTCCGCCGGGTCGAGCAGCGTGTCGCCCAGCCCGTTCAGCCTGTCGGTTATGTCTTGTTTCATGTCCAATCCTCCGTCATCCATGCAACGACCTTCGCGAGCAACGCTTCTCCCGCCTCGGTCGTCTCGTAGAGCTTCAGCGGGCGCCCCCGATCTTTCTTCATCGAGACGTCGACGACGCGCGCCCAGCCGTGCTCTACGAGCATGCCCAGGGTTGCGGCGGTCTGTATAGTGACCGGCTCGCGTCCTATGCGGCTGGCGAGAGCGGTCGACACCTCTCGTGAATAGCGGCGCTTGGGCGGCAACGCCTGTAACGCCCTCAGCGCGAGGAGCTGCAGCGTTCCGGGCAGGTGGTGTGGGTTGGCCTTAATCTCCGTCATCCTTATTACGCCCTTCCTTCGGCGATCAGCCGCTCGACCAACGCCAGCGCCTCGCGTCCGGCGGCGGTCAATTCGAAGTGGACCTCCTCTGTCCCGCGTTGGAGCCGCCCTGTCGGCGCAGGCCTGGGAACCGGCTTGATCCAACCGTGGGCGACCATGCGACGCATCGCCGTGTTGCACGACGCCCCGGAGATCGACCAGCCGGCCACGGCGTAAGCTTCCGTCAGCGCCAGGGCGATGGCGTAGCCATAGCGCTGGCCTGGAGGCGCGGCGGCGACCATCCTCAGGATCATGATCTGCGTCAGGCCAGGCAGCCGCGGCAGAACGCGTCTCGTCATTCGGAGCCCTCCTCGGCTTCCTCGGCCCACATCGCCGCATAATCGGCCAGAGCGTCCTCAGCCGCCGCCGTCCGCGCGTCCAGCTTCTGGAGCTCCCGCGAATGCTGGATCAGCGCCGTCCTCAACTGCGTGAACTCGTCGCGTATCAGCCTCAGCTCCTTGGCCCGCGCCTCTTCGCCATGCGTCGCCAGCACGGCGACGTAGGTTTCGAACTGAGCCCGATACCCTGGAGCCCAGTTCGCCACGGGGCCGCCTCCCGCGGCGATTCCCAGCAGGAGGAGGGCGTCGAGCGCGTCGCTGCACTCTTCTTCCGTAACCATCGCAATCTCCATGTATTCGCCACAGTGGCGAAGATGTCAGTGGCTTCGACCCTAGCCG
>WSSedL2TaDRAFT_1000027_pt1 | contig 15266 bp, 12 predicted proteins | sample WetSurSiteL2Tule_FD_9463 | JGI IMG/M metagenome (IMG submission 9463)
AGAGGAAATCCCTATAAATCGGTCGATTTTGCGATGACACACAATATTTTTACAAAAAAATTCATAACAGGCACTTTTCTCTTGTAGGCGGGTTTGTCAATAAAGAACGTTTCCCTGAAAAGCTGCATTTTTTCGCCTCGCGTCGGAAAAATGCAAATTTTTTAATAGGGATTTCATCTCGAAAAAAAAATGGTGCGTTAAACAGTGATTTGTTCTCCGAACTTTTAAATTAAATTCCTACTGCTTATCAAGAAAATTCCATTATGTGTTTTAATATTTGGTTTTTTCAATTATTGTTAATCTAAGACTATATAGCCATCAGCTTAACTAACTAGTAACACACAACTAAAATAAAATCTAGTTATACTAATATATATAACCTACTAACATTATCATTATCCAACAAACACACATCTCTTATAGCATATAACTCCACTATATGCTTGCTTTATTATCTATTATCACTAATATCAATTAAAAACAACAGTTTTATCTAATATTACTGATACTAAATTAAAAGACAACAGTTTTAACTAGTCAGATTAATCACATCTAAATAAAATAGCACTAATCATGAATAATTTAATTAACATTATGATTACTTGAGACCTGCTCTCTTCCTTGAACCAGAAATGCTATATTTAGCACACTATAGAAGGCCTTAGCCACGATACTATATATCAAACAGTAATGCTCCTGTGCTCATGATCTTAAACCACCTATCTATTAAACTTGTGACACCGTTAGTTCTAGGGGCTATATCTATCCTTATAGTAATTCTTGGTTTTGCTGTAATAAAATCTAATTCATTAATTCTGCTAGACTGAACACTAATAAACCTAATACATACTCAAGTTAAAGTCTCCTTTATTCTCGATTCAAGTGGAATTATATACAGTAGGGTAGTATTATTTATCTCAGCTAATGTAATAACCTTCTCTAAGTTTTACATAAAACATGACCCATTTATCTCTCGATTTACAGTCTTAGTAATTCTATTTATTATATCTATGAACCTTTTAATCTTCATACCTCATCTAATAACTTTATTAATTGGGTGAGACGGCTTAGGGATTTCATCATTTGTCCTAGTAATTTACTACATAAATCCTAAGTCCTTGGCAGCTGGCATAATCACGGCTCTAACCAATCGCATCGGTGATGTAATACTACTGATTGCTATTGGATTAACACTCAACCAGGGGCATTGAAATATTATATTAATAGACCCTGAAAGAAGTTTTCTATGGTATCAAGTAATTCTTATTACTGTTGCCGGAATGACTAAATCAGCTCAAATGCCTTTCTCAAGGTGGTTACCAGCCGCGATGGCAGCCCCAACTCCTGTATCTGCTTTAGTCCACTCATCTACTTTAGTCACGGCCGGAGTATTTCTTCTCACCCGTTTCTACCCGTTTTTAAGAAATTGCCCACTATTTTCAAAACTTATATTATTCATTGCCGTTTCTACAATATTAATAGCTGGGGTAGGTGCTAGCTGAGAGTGCGACATAAAAAAAATTATTGCTTTATCTACCTTGAGTCAACTAGGGATAATAATAATAAGACTAGGCTTAAATCTTCCAGACTTAGCTATATTCCATATAATATCTCACGCCCTATTTAAGGCCTTGTTATTTATCTGTGCCGGTGAGCTTATTGCCATACACTCACACGGACAAGAACTTCGATGAATAGGAAATCTAACTGCCGGGACGCCTGTTTCCAGGTCCTGTATTCTAATTGCTAATCTAGCACTATGTGGATTTCCTTTCATAGCTGGATTCTATTCTAAAGATTTAATTATCGAAATAGCGCTATATTCTTCATACAACTTTGTTGCGGTAGCACTGTCGCTAGTAGCTGTTGGACTTACGTCCTTCTACTCTGTTCGATTCTCCTTAGAAGTACTATGAAGAATAAATGCCCATAAACCACATCTAAACTTAAATGAATCAATCAATACCGTTGTACCAATAATTACTATATCTATCTCATCTATTATCGGTGGGTGTATAATAACATGACTTCTACCTGTAAACTTATCCTGCAGGTTTTTACCAGTACCTTTAAAAACAGCTCCATTACTTTTTATCTTACTTGGGGTTATTATTGCCAGAATTACAACATTAAACAAATCTATTCTTCTTTATAATCCTATAATCCTCATAATAAAAACCAATCACGCAGTATGCACTATATGATTTCTAACACCACTAAGATCTCAGATACCAATTACCCTACCTATAACTACGGGACAAAAATTATTAAAAACCATAGACCACGGATGACTTGAATTTATAGGGGGTATAAACCTAAATAAGATTATTATAAGCTCTAGAAATTTAATCATTATAAAATCCCCAAGTTTTATAACTTCCCCATCAATATTATCTATTGGCTCATTTGCTACAATTACAGCCATTTTATTAATAAAATGCTAAGATAGCTTATATAAAGCATATCTCTGAAGATGATAATAAGGATACATTCTCCTCCTAGCATTGATCATGGTGTAAAAAACACGTTAGCTTTTCATGCTAAAATTATAGATACCCTATTTATCACATACGATAATTTATTTAAAATAATGGCCTTGGGTGTCATAAATCGCTACTAAGCGTCGTTTGAGACTCAGAAGCTAACATGAAGCAGTGGTCTTGTAAACCGAAGACAGACTTTGTCCTGAGTCTATGACAAGCTCACTGATTATAATAATTAGTTTAACGCCTATAATTATACTTTTAACCTTCCTTTTACAACAAAACCACTTACTGATAGTGCTCCTCTCATTAGAGGGGCTAATACTGAGTCTAGTGTTAACTCTCCCTATATTAATAGCCTTAAACAACACCATACTAATTTCCTTGTACATAATTATTCTATGTATGGGGGCATGTGAGGCTAGCTTGGCCCTGGCTCTCATAGTGCTAATGTCTCGTTCAATTGGATCGGACACAGTAAAACAAATAAACCTAAGTACATGATAACAGTCATTACACTTCTGATAGCCTCGCTCTTACTAAGAAATTACAAATTATTTTGGCCACTAAGAACATCGGTACTTAGAATTACTACAATCCTGAGCCTACTAACAATCCAGTACCCATCATCTGTAATGGTGACACCATTACTTATAATAGACCCGCTATCATCTGCATTAGTAATTCTATCAATCTGAATCAGTATATTAATATTTATGGCAAGATCAAACATCCATTTAACACGAGCTATTCCTAAATGATTTATACTAATCACCATTACTCTACTTTTAACTTTAATTATATGCTTCTCACTATCAAATATATTAACATTTTATGCGATATTCGAAGCCTCACTTATCCCTACTTTACTTATTATTATATTATGGGGCTACCAGCCAGAACGGTTACAGGCCAGGATATATTTAATGATGTATACAGTTACAGCTAGCCTTCCACTATTAGCAATAATTATAAATGTTTTCAAATTCAATTGGTCAATAAACTTTATTATAGTTTCTAGAGCCTTACCAGATATATTAAATACAACATTAACTTGATTTCTCCTTCTCGTGGCTTTTATAGTTAAACTTCCTTTATTTGGGGTTCATTTATGGTTACCTAAGGCACATGTAGAAGCTCCGGTAGCAGGATCAATGGTATTAGCAGCTATTCTTCTAAAGCTAGGTGGATATGGACTCATTCGATTAACCTACACATTTTCTTACAATACATATCTTGCTTATTCATTAATCTCAATTATTGCCTTATATGGGGCAGTATTAATAACATTGATTTGCCTTCGGCAAACTGATATAAAATCTCTAATTGCCTACTCGTCGATTAGACACATGGGTCTATTAATTGCCGGGGTGCTGTCTAACTCCTATATAGGAATTTCAGGGGCACTGTTTATGATGGTGGCCCATGGACTAGTGTCTTCAGCCCTATTCTGCCTAAGTAATATTACTTATGAAAGAACAGCTACTCGTAGCATTGCCTTATCTAAGGGAATTTTAATAAAAGCTCCGATCTTATCTATATGATGATTCCTTTTTCTTGCGGCAAACATAGCTGCGCCGCCAACCTTAAATCTATTAAGAGAAATTCTTCTAATTATAGGTTCAATATCCCGCAACCTTATTCTCGCACCGTTATTAGGTATAACAAGATTTATAACTGTTGCCTATTCTCTGTCACTATACAGCTCTACCAATCATGGATGAACCCTTGTATCAACAAATACAATAACTCCACTAACCAATCGATACTTACTGACTATGATCCTTCATATAAGCCCAGTAATTATATTAATCCTAATTCCTAGTGCTCTCAGCATATAGTATTGTAGTTGATTTACAACAGATGACTGCAAATCTTCAAGAGTGACATTCACCAATACTTAGTAAGATAAGCTATATTAAGCTAACGGGTTCATACCCCGATTAAGAGACATCTCTCTTACTAACAGTTTGATTCCGGCTGAAATATTAACTATACCAGTTCAACTACATGTAAGATAATCACACCACAGTAGAGAAACCTAGTCATTTCTATCAGGAAGAACTGGAAACTGGTGTTAGGGCTGGCCAAATTCGTGCCAGCTGCCGCGGTTAGACCATGAGCCCATGTTAATATTTAAGGGTTCTGATAAATTACAATATGATAATATAAAAGACTCTAGGGTCCGCATCCAATCTGCCTGAGATCCAGACTTATCATAAATTATTATTCATGAAACTATAGACCAAAACAAGGATTAGATACCCTTTTATTCTATAGCTTAAATAGAAAACCGGACACTAAAAACAATTGTTTAAAATCCAAAGAACTTGGCGGTGTATCATATAATCGGGGGAACCTGTTCCTTAATTCGATAATCCACGAATGCACTACCGTCTCTAGAAATCAGCTTATGTACGGCCGTCTAGAGCTTGCCTCTAAAAGAAGCAAGCAGCAATATATCTATATAAGTCAGGTCAAAGTGTAGCCTATGGGACGGAGGAGATGGGTTACACCTTCAAATAAAATCTTAGCCCTTATTATAATAAAGTTTAAAGATGGACTCGACAGTAATAATTATTACCTAATAATTATGAACTAGAATCTGATACATGCACAAATCGCCCGTCACTCCCGTTGAAAAATGGGATAAGTCGTAACAAAGTTGGTTTAACGGAAGTTGAACCTTATTCAAGGTGTAGCATATACTAATGCCTCTTACTTACACTAAGCCCAAGACACTTGTCCCCCTTGCTCATCATGATATTATCATATTACCAAATGTTCAAATAAAATCAATCTCATATTAACTTAATTATTTAATTAACATAGAAGTACCGCAAGGGAAACCTAAAATTTTTTAAAGAAATGATAAATTCATGTACCTTGTGCATAATGGTTTTACAAGACTTATAATAATCTTATTAACCCGAATTCTTAAGAGCTGATAATAAATCGTTCAGAACTAATATGTTATTGTTTCAAAAATATATATAAATTTACTATCAGAGGCTACATACCTGTCGCGTAAGAATATAGCTGGTTTTCCTAAAATATTATTAATTAATACAAGTATTATTATACTTTGTCACGCCCCAAGGGACAAGCCTTGAGGCGTAAACCTATATAATTATATACTAATCTATATAGTAGGCCTAAAATCAGCCACCTCTAAATACGTTATAGTTTATTACAAGACAAAATTACTCAACTAAATGGTTCAACTAAAGAAAATTTATGAAAAACTATTCATCATTTTTTATTCTGTAAAAATAAGTATTCTTAAAAGATTCAATAAATAAATCTCAATTATAAAGTAAGGAACTCGGCAAATAATAATTCCGACTGTTTATCAAAAACATTGTCACATGAATTATATATGTGATACATCCTGCCCAGTGAAAACTTAAACGGCCGCGGTATCCTGACCGTGCAAAGGTAGCATAATCATTTGCCTATTAATTGTAGGCTAGTATGAAAGGACACACGTGAATAAAGCTGTCTTACTCTATCCAATAAAAATTTATATTTAAGTGAAGAAGCTTAAATTATACCACAGGACAAGAAGACCCTATAAAGCTTTACCTTATTACTGATCAACACAAAGACATAGGGTTCGGTTGGGGCGACCAAGGAATTTCAATCATCCTATAAAATATAAGGCTATCCAGCCTCAATTTAGATCCTTAATTTAAGATCATCGGATCAAGTTACTTTAGGGATAACAGGCTAATTCTCTTTGAGAGTTCATATCGATAAGGGAGTTTGGCACCTCGATGTTGGCTTAGGAACTCTCCGTGATGTAGCAGTCACGAACAGATGGATTGTTCATCCATTAATATCCTACATGAGCTGAGTTCAGACCGGCGAAAGCCAGGTTAGTTTCTATCCGTGTACAATATATATCTAGTACGAAAGGACCGAAATATATCAATAATTGAAACATATAAGATTTAATTTAATGATAATTAATAAAATAATTTATTAATAATAGTAGGTTGGCAGAATAGTGCATTTGATTTAGGATCAAAATATGATATTAATCACCTACTATTAATGTTACTTAGTTTAAATAGAACCACTAATTTGCACTTAGCAAGCGAGATATTCTCAGTAACGGGATGATGCTTCGGAAGCAGGGGACCTTGAACGTCTTTAATAATTGTTCGACTCAATTTCATCTCTAACATCGTGGCAGACCTAATGCAGCAGATTTAAACCCTGCCAATGGATTATCCCTTTGTTAATGTCAATTACAGCTTGTTCATCATTTATAATTAGGTATGTAATAGCCCTTATAGCAATAGCCTTTTACACACTAATAGAGCGAAAATTTTTAGGGTACTTTCAAAGACGTAAAGGCCCAAACAAACCAAGATTGATAGGTTTAGCAGTCCCATTTGCTGATGCTATTAAGTTATTTACTAAGGAACAACCTAAACCATTATTAGCTAATAAAATCCCCTTTAGATTGGCGCCAGTTACTAGTCTAGCAATTGCTCTAATACTTTGGTCCTTATACCCTCACTCCTTTCAGTCGTTAATTATATCATTTGGAATTTTATTCTTTTTATGTGTATCAAGAACAAACGTCTACACCACGTTCATAGCTGGATGATGCTCAAACTCAAAATATGCACTTCTTGGTGCTCTACGTGGAGTGGCTCAAACCATTTCATATGAAGTAAGCATATCCCTAATCCTAATTACTAGGTTAACTATATATATATCCTTGGATCTAATTAAAATCAAAGATTTATGTTATATATCATGACCTATTCTCATATTCCCTATACTATTTTTAATATGGTTTATTACTAATCTGGCCGAAACTAATCGAACACCATTCGACTTTGCCGAGGGCGAGTCAGAGCTAGTATCAGGCTTTAACGTAGAATACGGAAGAAGATTATTTGCCCTAATTTTTATGGCTGAATACACTAGAATCCTAGCCATAAGTATAATTACAAGAAGCATCTTTATAGGATTTCCAATAAATAATATATTATCAAGTTTATTACTGGCTCTAATAACCTTACTGTTATCATCTCTATTTATTTGGATTCGTGCCACACTACCACGGATACGATACGATAACTTAATATATCTTACATGAAAAAGATTCCTTCCATTAACTCTAGGAATTCTAACTCTTCTGTATCCTATTACTCTAATATAGATGTTGCGCCGGAAGAACGGATAACTCTGATGACGTTAAATATGGATTAATATCCCAACATCTGGCTGGAAAGCTTTTAAAAGCATCTAACTTTTAATTAGAAGATAATATTCACATATTTCTAGCTAATGACAATTTCATTGACTTTAGTAACAGTTGCCTTTACACTAAGAGTTATTACTGCAGGAACAGCATGATTCCTAAATATACGATCACAAAAAGATCGCGAAAAGTTATCCCCATTTGAATGTGGATTTGACCCAAAAAACTCAGCGCGAATCCCATTCTCGCTACGATTCTTCCTTCTTGGAATTATCTTTATTGTTTTTGATATTGAAATTGTACTAGCAATCCCAATTCCGCTACTATTTCACTTAACCTTATTTAATATGTCTTTCTGAGCAGTTACTGTCTTTATATTCATTCTTTTACTTGGTCTCATTCATGAGTGAAAAGAAGGCTCTCTTAATTGAACATAGGATAAGCGGCCATATTAAGGGCTTCTAACCTTTCAATAGGGGGTTCAACTCCTCCATATCCTTATGATCTATACGCCTCTACTATCATTAACTAGCCCCTTGTTGTTTCTAAGCTCTCTAATATGTATCTCAAGATCAAATTGAATTTTAGCATGAATTAGGTTAGAAGTAAACTTATTAAGATTTGTACCAATAATATCTAAAAATAAATCTAGCATAGAAACAGAAGCCTCTATTACATACTTTCTAGCCCAATCAATTGGCTCAATTATCCTTCTCCTTTCAGGAGTGGGCTTATTATCCATAAATAACCATGACCTTATAATTATATTATTATCTACCTCAATAATAATTAAAGTTGGTCTTGCTCCAGCTCACACCTGATTTACACAAATTATGCCTGCCCTATCATGAATGAATTGTCTAATCCTGGTAACATGACAAAAACTAGCTCCGCTCTGTATATTATTAATAACACTCAACTTAACCTCAAAACTTAACCACCTAATCATAATTGTCGCAGGGTTTAGAGCTTTAACAGGTGGATGTTTAGGCATAAATCAAACCCGTCTACGATCTATTATAGCATTCTCATCAATTACCCACCTTGGGTGAATTATAGCCGCATCCATTTCATCTATTGGTCTAAGTATTACCTACTTTGCGCTTTATTCTCTAATAGTAATTCCTATATTTATTTTCTTTAGTGAAACAAATATAAAATCATCAAATCAAATAAACACTAATCCTATATTTCACATTACATCATTTATAGTCTTCTCAGTAAATATGATATCTTTAGCCGGTCTGCCACCTCTTACAGGTTTCCTACCTAAGTGACTGGTAATTATAAATTTAGCACCAATTAACATATTTATACTGATTCTAATTCTTCTAGGCTCATTTATAAACTTATACTTTTATCTTAATATTGTTTTTAGCTGTATTATATCGTGATCAGCTAACCTAAATAAATACCCTAAATATAGCTATAACTGATCACTTCCTAGAATACTTGCTTTCTCGAGGGTGGGTCTAATTCCTATATTTATTTATGCGATGACTTTATTCAACTAATCATAAAGACATTGGAACTCTCTATATTTTATTTGGATTATGAGCTGGAATGGTAGGTACAGGAACAAGTCTCCTAATTCGTCTCGAGTTAACCCAACCTGGATCATTTCTGGGAAGTGACCAACTCTATAACACTCTTGTCACCGCACATGGATTTCTAATAATCTTCTTCATGGTGATACCAGTATTTATTGGTGGCTTTGGAAATTGACTTCTACCATTAATACTTGGGGCACCAGATATAGCATTTCCACGCATAAATAATCTGAGATTCTGATTGCTTCCACCCTCATTAATTCTTTTAGTATCTTCTGCAGCTGTAGAAAAAGGTGCTGGTACCGGATGAACAGTTTATCCTCCATTGGCTGGTAATCTTGCACACTCTGGCCCATCTGTTGACCTTGCAATCTTTTCACTTCACTTAGCAGGGGCATCATCTATTTTAGGGGCTATTAACTTTATTACTACTGTTATTAACATGCGCTGAAAAGGAATACGTCTAGAACGTATTCCATTATTCGTGTGAGCTGTAATATTTACTGTTATCCTGTTACTCCTGACACTCCCTGTTCTAGCCGGAGCAATCACCATGTTATTAACTGATCGAAACCTAAACACGTCATTTTTTGACCCTGCTGGGGGAGGGGATCCTGTGCTTTACCAACACTTATTTTGATTTTTTGGTCATCCAGAAGTTTATATTTTAATCTTACCTGGTTTTGGGGCCATCTCCCATATCGTAGCACATAACACTGCCAAACTTGAACCATTCGGTACACTGGGAATAATCTATGCCATAATAGGAATTGCTGTAGTTGGGTTCATTGTATGAGCTCATCACATGTTCACAGTAGGTTTAGATGTGGATACACGCGCATACTTTACTGCTGCAACAATAATTATTGCTGTTCCAACAGGTATTAAAGTCTTTAGGTGACTAGCAACAATTCACGGCTCAAAAATTAAATATAATGCATCTATTCTATGAACATTAGGATTTATTTTCCTATTCACTATAGGCGGACTTACAGGAATTTGCCTATCTAACTCTTCTCTAGATATTATGCTTCATGACACTTACTACGTAGTAGCTCATTTTCACTATGTTTTAAGAATAGGGGCTGTATTTGCGATTTTTGCAGCTATAAATCACTGATTTCCATTATTTACTGGGCTAACCCTTCATGCCCGATGAACAAAAGCCCAATTTTTTCTAATATTTATTGGGGTAAATTTAACCTTTTTTCCTCAGCACTTCTTAGGACTAAGTGGTATACCCCGTCGGTACTCAGACTACCCAGACACAATAACCACATGAAATACAATCTCATCCGTGGGGTCAATAATAGCCTTTGTGGCCTTACTAGCATTTATTGTAATCCTGTGAGAAGCATTGGCAGCACAACGAAGAGTAATTGCCAGGCCTCACCTTCCAACTGCCCTTGAATGAGCAGATATCTTACCATTAGATTTTCACAATCTAAGAGAAACAGGAGTAATTACGTACCCGTAATTTAGGACTATTAAGTGAATGCCAAAGGCACCTATCTGTTAATTAGGCCTGTGCTACTTAATTGTAGCTCACTTAGATGACTCAATGAAGTCAATTAATATTTCAAGATGCAGCATCACCTATCATACTTCAAATAATTGCATTCCATGACCACGCCCTTCTAATTTTAACTCTGGTAATTACATTAGTATCATACGCTCTAGTAGCTTTAATATTTAGTAAACTAACTTCTCGATTTGTTACTGAAGCCCAGCAAGTAGAAACAATTTGAACAATCCTTCCAGCAGTAACCCTTTTATTTCTAGCCCTGCCATCCTTACGCCTCCTTTACTTAACGGATGAAATAAATCGCCCAGCAATCAGAATCAAGGCTATTGGTCATCAATGATATTGAAGGTATGAGTACTCTGACTTTAACTCAGTAGAATACGACTCTTACATAATTCCAACAACTCAGTTAAACCCAGGTGATTTTCGCTTACTAGAAGTAGATAATCGAATAGTAGTACCTATACAATTAGAAATCCGACTTTTAGTAACGGCGGCCGATGTAATTCACAGATGAACCATCCCTGCGCTAGGAGTAAAAGTAGACGCAATTCCAGGACGATTAAATCAATTAGGATTTACTGTAAGACGTCCAGGAGTGTTTTATGGTCAATGCTCTGAAATTTGTGGTGCAAACCACACATTTATACCTATTGCCTTAGAAGCTGTTGATACACCATCATTTATTAACTGGACAGCCTCATTCCAAAAATAATATACTAGTTAACTAATAACATTAACTTGTCAAGTTAAAGTCACCGATGGTGTATATTAATGCCACACTTATCACCTATAAGATGACTTATTATACCTATTTTCCTCTGAACTTTCATAATATCGCTATTTAATCTGGTATACTTTACAAAACCAGCTCTATTCTTAAAACCTCATCCTCGTGACAATATTAATAAAAATTCGCAGTGATTATGAACTTTACAAGATGGCCGAAATTAAGCAATAAACTGTAAATTTATTTATGGGGTTCCCCTCTTGTACGTTTTTAGTATATAAAGTACGCTCACCTTCCAAGTAAGAAGTTTTAATCATAAAAAACGTAATGCCTCGGCAACCATTTCACTTAGTAGAATTCAGACCCTGACCCTTAACATCGGCTATGGGTGCATTTTTATTAACTCTAGGATTGGCAAGATGATTCCATAATCATGGCCCAACATGCCTAATATTAGCCTTAGCAGTCACTGTACTATCCATAATTCAATGATGACGTGACATTATTCGGGAAGCCACATTTCTCGGCGCTCATACATCCTATGTAACTTCTGGCTTACGATGAGGAATAATTTTATTCATTACATCTGAAGTATGCTTCTTCTTCGCATTTTTTTGGGCTTTCTTTCATAGAAGCTTAGCCCCTACACCTGAACTTGGGTGCTGTTGGCCGCCAATCGGCATTACACCAATTAATCCATTCAGAATTCCATTACTGAATACAGCTGTTCTACTAGCATCAGGCGTAACTGTTACATGAGCACATCATAGTCTAATGGAAGGCAACCGCATAAGAGCAATTCAGGCTCTGTGCCTAACAGTTAGACTTGGAATTTACTTTACCTTCCTGCAACTCGGGGAATATATAGCTGCATCCTTTACTATCGCAGACAGGGTATATGGATCCACTTTCTTCGTGGCCACTGGATTTCATGGAGCCCATGTACTAATTGGCTCCACATTTCTATTAGTGTGCTTAGTACGAACAATACTGTCACATTTCTCAACAGGCCATCACTTCGGGTTTGAAGCAGCTGCCTGATATTGACATTTTGTAGATGTAGTTTGAATCTGCTTATATCTAAGAATTTACTGATGAGGAGCATAATACAGTTTAGTGTAAGGTGCACAAAAGCCTTTGAAGCTAAAAGAATGAGTTCAATTCTCATATCTGTAATATGACACTTCTAATTTTATCAAGAATCATTATTTCAGTCTTTATAAGTACACTATTAACATTTAATCCCGTATCAATGGGCTTATTAATTCTTTTAATCGCTTTATTCAGAGCCTGTATACTTAGAATTATTTTATCTTCCTGAATTGCATTTATATTATTTATAATCTACATCAGTGGTATGTTAGTGATATTTTCATATTTCGTAGCTCTAACTCCCAATCAACCTTCTATAAAAATCACATATATTATAACTCCTAATATATGCTTATCATTAATACTACTCACATACTTATGACCGTCCTCGCAACCTATAACAGCCACTAGCGCTCAGGAAAACTTAGTACAATTTCTATTTTTAACACACAATCTGCCAATTCTAATTTTTCTAATTCTGCTTCTATTCATTACAATAGTGTTTGTTGTTAAATTATCAGATCTATCTAAAGGCCCATTACGTGGATTTATATCTTATGTTTAAACCAGTACGCTCTACTCATCCAATTCTAAAAATCATTAATAGTTCATTAATTGACTTGCCTGCCCCTGTAAATATTTCCGTATGATGAAACTACGGATCATTACTAGGCTTATGTTTAGTTATCCAAATTGCCACAGGCCTATTTCTCTCTATACATTATGTTCCAAATATTGATCTAGCATTTGCCTCAGTAACCCATATTAGACGAGACGTAAACTTTGGATGACTTATACGGGCGGCCCATGCTAATGGGGCATCTTTATTCTTTTTATTTTTATATTTGCATACTGGTCGAGGTCTGTATTATAACTCATTTATATTAAAAGAAACCTGAGTCCTAGGAGTAGTTATATTTATTTTAACTATGGCGACGGCCTTTACAGGTTATGTTCTCCCTTGAGGTCAAATAAGATTCTGAGGGGCTACAGTCATTACAAATATTTTCTCTGCTATTCCTTATATTGGCCAAGATCTAGTTCAATGAATTTGGGGCGGATTTGCAGTAGATAATGCAACTTTAAACCGCTTCTTTTCCTTTCACTTTTTAATTCCATTTATCCTAATTGGGGCAACAATTGGCCATATTATGTTTCTTCATCAATCGGGATCAAATAATCCAATCGGAGTTAACTCAGACTCTGATCGAATCCCATTTCATTTATACTTCTCAATTAAAGATGCCTTAGGCTACGTATTCGTAATAACCTTATTTTTATCTCTAATCCTCTTTATGCCAAATATATTTACTGATCCAGAAAACTTTTTAAATGCCAATCCATTAACAACACCAATCCATATTCAACCGGAGTGATACTTTCTTTGACTTTATGCTATCCTACGCTCTATTCCTAGAAAACTTGGAGGAGTAGTAGCCCTGATAATAGCACTAGTTATTCTAATCTTGCCGCCATTCTGCCACTGAAGAAATAAAACATCTTTATCCTGATACCCCTTTACACAAATTATATTTTGGACTCTTGTAGCATCGTGACTAATTTTAACATGAATTGGGGCACGTCCCGTAGAAGACCCATACATTACTGTAGGTCAAGTAAGCACCTTAATATTCTTTTTATATTTTATTATTAGACCTTTAAGCATGTATCTCTGAGACAAACTCATTAAACCTATTCACTAAGATTCTAAGTTAAAAAAACTAAAGACCTTCAAAGTCTTAATTAGGAACCACCTGAATCTTGAATGATACTAGACATCTTCTCGACCTTTGATCCACAAATATATAAATCGTTTATCCCCACAATAACAATAATAATATGTTGTAACTTAGTCCTTATTACAGGACTAAACCTATCATTCTTCCCATGAACTAATCGAACATCAGGAACAGTAGCACCATTAATCTCAGTTATATTTTCTCAATTAAGACGAACATCGTCCACTAATTTAAAAGGATTAACATTAATTATTACATCATTATTCTGTATAATTTCAGTAGTTAACCTTCTAGGGATAATCCCATACACGTTTAGTCTCTCAAGACATCTTCTAATAACCTTAGTTATTGGCCTTCCATTATGATTATCCATAATCATTTCATCTTTTATATGGAATATTAAAAAAACAACGGCTCATTTTCTGCCTGATGGGGCACCAGACTGATTAAATCCATTTCTGGTTTTAATTGAAAGAACTAGAATCATCGTACGACCAATTACTCTATCATTTCGATTAGCTGCCAATATGACAGCTGGACATATTGTTTTATCTTTAATTAGAATCTTTATAGCCTCTAGAATCCTACAAAGCCCAATTAGTGGCTCCATATTCTTAATTTTCAACTCCGGCTATATTTTATTTGAGTTGGCCATTTGTATAATTCAAGCCTACATTTTCTGTCTTCTACTGTCCCTGTACAGAGATGATCACTCTTCATAATCCAACCAACCTAAATAATTTACTCTGTGACTCGCTACTAAATTATTAAATGTAATAGGTTAAATAAACCGCTGAATTGTGGTTTCAGAGATGTGTAAACTTACATTCAAGCTAAAAACAAAACCGGGTGGCGGTCACCCGGGTTGGTTGCCGCTGCTAAAAATTCTTCGAGAGCCAAATTTAATAGGCGGCAACCAACCCGGG
>WSSedL2TaDRAFT_1000028_pt1 | contig 15224 bp, 21 predicted proteins | sample WetSurSiteL2Tule_FD_9463 | JGI IMG/M metagenome (IMG submission 9463)
GGGGGGGGGGGGGTACGGCGGCAGCCGCTTAAGAAGGACGGGATGCCGACCAAGCGACAGCGGTGGGAGATGTGCCTCTGCGCCGTGGACCTCCCGGTGCATCGGATGGGGAAGAGTCCCGGGCGACCTAGCGGCGGCAACGCGTGTGTGGTCTACGGGGCGGAGCTCTCAGATAAGGTGGATTGGCCCGCCGGGGTCACGCGGCCGCGGACGCGGGGGGAGTGCCGGGGTGGACCGCGGCCCTGCCCGTTCGTGGGATGCCGCTATCACCTCTTCCTCGAGGTCGTCAGCTCGGGTCACGCGCTGCGATTGCCGCGCGGGTTGGCCGTGCCTCCGGAGGCCCTGCCGCCAGAGGCGTCGTGTGCCCTGGACCTGGCGGAGGCCCGGGCCGATGAGGGGTACACGCTGGAGGAGATTGCCGAGCTGCTCGGGGTCACCCGGGAGCGCGTGCGCCAGGTCCAGGATATAGCCCTACGGAAGATGCTGAAGCGCCTCCCGCTGGGCCAGGCCGAGGTGTGGGACCTGCTCTGTGACCTCGCGGCCGCGCGGGATCGGGGTGAGGAGGGGCGGTCGTGAACGCCGTGACGCCGGACCCATTTCCATCGCCGAGAAGTTTTGGCAAGACGAATTTCGAAAGATGAAGGGGACCAAATGACCACCGAGACCAATCAGTCCGAAGATTCGGTTACCCTGGAGTGCGACCACTGCGGATGCGTGGCTATCGAAAGCGCAGACGGAATGTTCTACGATGGCCAGGGAGACGCTTGTATGTCGTGTGGATTCCCTGGGCATGTGAGCGTGGACGAGGCACCAGAGGATGAAACGGCAGAGGCCCACTGGTCACTCAGCGACTACTGCGAAATCGGCGAACCTATCCCGGTCTGCACCGATGCAAACTGTGAAGACTGCAAGGAATGGCGCGGGAAGATTCACACAAAAGGAGACGGATATGGGTTCTGACACCTGGACATGCGAATGCGGAAACGTCAACACCGGTTCGACGTGCGCGAAATGCGGGTCCGTGACGCCGGACCCATTTCACAATGTACAACACGCGCCGGCCGGGTGACAATTGGCCTTGTCTACACCGAGGAGAAAAAGACGATGACAAATCAAGAGTATGACCGAACGTATTGGGGGCAGCGTCTGCAGTTCAAGTTCTGCCCCACCCCGCGGCTGCGGGAGGAAGACCTGGAACTGATCATCTACGCGCGGGCGTCGCAGCTCCGTTGCCCCCGCCTCCCCCGCCCGGGGGAGGCGGTGCTCACGCGGGCGGTTGAAGACGCGTTGGCTCAGCGGCCGTGGTCCTTCAAGGCCTGGCACGCGGTCGTGGCGGTGGGGGAGCTGAACGGCGTCTCGGTCGAGGCGCTGCTCGACGATGGCACGGTGGTCCGCCCGGGCCTCTACGGGCAGACGTGGCGGTGGGTAGACGGCCAGGGGCCGGCGGAGGTGCTGTCGTGAGCGTCGAGGATGAGGACCTACGGCAGACCATAAGAAGGTTACTGGCCTTCAAGTCAGACCCCACGAAGGTCAAGGCCTGTCTGCTGGCGGTGGACCAGGCTATTACCGGGTTCACAAATGGGGAGGTCTGTGACGCCCTGGCCATGTGCTTTGAGCTCAAGGCCTGGGACACGCGGAAGGACCCGTACCTGTACGAGCTCATGCGGCAGTTTATCTACGAGTACCTCGTGACCCTGGCCAAGGCGATCCGGGTTCAGACGGCTGACCGCTTTCCGAAGGCGCTCGACGCGACCCAAGCGCCTACTTCCCCGCCACCCAAAGAAGGAGACCTGCCGTCATGAACAAGGACACCGTGCTTACCAACTCGTTCCGAGACCGGTGCGAGCGGGAGGTGGGCGACGCCGCGGAGGAGGTGAGGCGTCCCCCGCGGGGTGTCCTCGTCGCCCGGCGGTCGGGGAAGCTCCTCGGCTCGGACGGGGTGCAGCTGGTGACCCCCGCCCAGCGTGACGCCCCGGAGGTCCGCCTCCTCCGCCAGGGTGATAAGGTCCGGGCCCTGGGGCTCATCTACAAGGTACGGAAGGTGACGAATAAGGACATCGTGATGCGGCTGGTGCGGTCATGAGCGTATTTGCCAAGTACGGTGCGCCGTTCCCACCGCCTCTCCCGCTGCCGCCGGACGACTCCACGGTGCTTCTTCACCCGGGTGACAATATCTACGTGGCCGCACGCTTCGAACGCCAGGCGGAGGCGCTCGCGCTTCGGGCGGAGCTCGAGCGCGCGGGGTACGTCGTCACCAGCAGGTGGTTGGCGGCGGAGGGTCTCGCGTATGGTAACGTGGCGCTGAGCAAGCGGTGGGCCCAGACGGACCTCGTGGACCTCGATGCCGCGGACGTGTACCTACTTCTTTCGGATACCGTTCTCGGGCGCGGTGGGAAGGACTTCGAGGGCGGGTATGCCTTCGCCCGGGGTAAGCGCCTCGTGGTCGTCGGACCTCCCGCTCATATCTTCCACTTCCTCCCCGGAGTGAGACGAATTCCGACGTTGGAGGAGTTCCGCTTCTTGTACCTGAACGGGGAGAAGATTGACTCGATGGAGGACCTATGAAAATCGTCAAGCCGTCTGTGCGCCTCGTCCACGCGACGCCGTTCCCGGAGCACGTCATTGAGGCCATGGGGCGGGTCTGCTACCAGTCGCAACCACGAAAAGTGTGTCCGCACGGTTGCGGCGGCGGTGTACCTAGTTGCACGTGTGGTGGTTATGGGACCTCCCGAGAAGGCGCTCAGGACTTCGTTCGGATGATCCTCCAGCGCGGGCACGAGTCCGTCATCGAGCACGTCTCGGCCGGGTTTCTCATCACCTGCGACCGCGGGGTCACCCACGAGCTTGTGCGTCATCGGCTGGCGGCATTCTCCCAGGAGTCAACGCGGTACTGTGACTACACGGGTGACCGGTTCGGCGGGGAGCTGAGCTTCATCCAGCCGCCGGGGCTCGTTGACCCAGCGGGAACTAGGTTCGACCGTACCGCGGAGGGGTTGTGGATGGACGCGGTCGAGGAGGCTGAGACGGTTTACCTATATCTACGCTCGCGAGGCGTCCCACCTGAGATCGCCCGGTCGGTTCTTCCGAACTCGCTCAAGAGTCAGCTCGGGATGACCTGTAACGCGCGGGAGTGGCGCCACGTCCTGCGTCTCCGCACGGCGCCGGCGGCCCACCCACAGATGCGGGAGGTGGCGGCGATGCTAGCCGCGGAGCTCAAGCGCTGGTCCCCCGTCCTTTTTGAGGAGTTCTGATGGTGACTAAGCCGCGCCGCGCGCCGCCCTACGCCTGGCCCCACCTCCTCGTGCGGAAGCGGGTGGCGGGTCTGATTACCGCCGCCGGTCTCCGCCTCGCGGTGGTGAGTACCACGTTCCTGTCGAACGGCGGTTGGCTCGTCGTCACAAACGACCCGACTCACCCGAACCGCTTCGCTCGTATCGTGAATAACCAGGTCATCGTTCGAAAGGAACCGTGGTGAAATACCTCGACGCGCTTTGCCTGCTGGGCGTCTCCGCCGAGGCCACGGTGGCGCAGGTCCACGACGCCTACCGCGGGTTGGCACGGAGGGCCCACCCGGATCACAACGGCGGGCGGCGTGACGCGTGGGACCGACTCCAGGAGGCCTACCAACGCGTCCTCGAAGAGGCACGGCGGCCCAGACGCTGCCACGCGTGCGACGGGACCCGCCAGCGGGCTGTGATGCGGCGCGGACGGCTCGTGACGATTCTCTGTACCCAATGTAAGAAGGAATGACTACCCCATGGCCAAGAAGAAACTACCCGTCCTCATCATCAACTCGTACGCCGGTTCGTTAACCCTTGCCGCCAAGCAGGAAGGCCACCCCATTATCGGGTCCTATGAAGATGGCGGTTATGGCCTCGAAGTTCAGAAGGCCAACTTTCCTAATCTTGACTACCGGTCGACTGTAGCCGAGTGGCCAGCCAAGCAAGACCTCTCGGGCGCTCTCGTCATCGCGCACCCGCCTTGCGCGGCGTTCAGCCAACAGAACAATTCACCCGCCAAACGAGGGCTTGATGCACCGAAGTTCCAGCAGACCAAAGCGGTCATTGAATACGCGCTCCGGAACAAGGCGGCTGCGCTCGCGGTTGAGTCGGTTTGCGGAGCACTCGAGGGAGCTCGGGAGGTCCACGACGAGTTTGGAGTTCGGTTCAAGTATGACGTCTATCGTCTTATCCAGAATGCTGTTAGCTTTGGTGTCCCTCAATGGCGTGAACGATGTTGGTTTGTCTTCTTGCCAAAGGGTTCTACCAACCTCCGACTGCCGGATCTCCCGAGCGTGAATGGTTACACGACGGTGGGTGATGTCCTTGAAAAGGACCCTGACCTGACGGATGACGTCGAGCACTTTGCAAAACTTAACTATGCTTTCGAAGTCCAGAGAAAGAAGCTGATGGAGCTCTTGGGAAGACGAGATGCGATGCAGGTCTTACACGGGAACCGAGGAACGGGTACTCTTGCGTCGGTCATTCGACGCGCGTTGAACATACGTGACCGAGAGGTCTTCGACGTCGCCCACGAATATTGTGTGGCGCCCAACGGGTCTCTGACGGCGAAGTCCTTGATGACAAACTACTGCCGGCTCTTGGACGAGCGGGGTTTGGCTCCGGTTATACTTGCAAACTCGTGGTGGGTCGTCCGTGGGCGTAACCTCTCCCGAGTAGAGTGGCAGCGTCTGATGGGGTTCTCAGACGACTACGAGTTCCCGGAAGGCCGTTGCCGGAAGGAGCTCCGGGCGTATCTCTCGCGAGGCGTCTGCCCGCCGGTGGCTCGGTGGGTCCTCCGTACGCTCCAGAGCACGGTGACGGGGGCGAAGACCACGCGCTACGCCCGGCGGGAGGACGATACCGTGGTGGACCTCCGCCCGACGCGGCGGGAGGTGAAGGAGGCGCTACGCAAAAAGGTCATAGCAGCTTAGTGAGTAAGATCAAGGGTTTACACGGTAGTGACCCTTTTGGGCATGCGGAGGTGCCCAAAAGGGTCACTTCTTTGTGAGGAGGTGGCGTGATTCCGAGGCTTTGGGGTTGGCACAGAAATGGCATACTCCTTGGTTCATGAAAACAAGGTCACAAGGCTTCTACCAGATGAACGACGGCACTGAGTGGTATATGGACGCCGCCCCAAAAGGTTCCCCTGAGTCGTGCCGAGTCCTCCGAGTCGTCTGTGGAGGCAAGGTTATCTTCCGCCGCGTAGTAGATGAGCATGACGCTCAGCAGCTAGCCAACCTGTTCGAAGGCCGTATGTAGTACTAGGAGGACCCCATGACGCTCACCCTCGAACAGCTTACCGCCCTCCAGCTCGGCTTCCTGCGCGCCCAGGGACGTAACGTCCTCCGTCAGCGCTTAGAGGCCCTCGTCAACGCGGACCTCATCACCCTCGCCGGCGCCCAGCGCGTTTATCACGACGTCTTCGGCGGCACGCTCGTCGCCGTCGCCACCCGCTGACCCACCCCGTACCGCAACTACCCACCACCGAGGAGACCCATCATGTCTAAGAAGATCAGCTCGAAGAAACTCACCGCCAAGAAGACCGCCAAGAAGACCGCCAAGAAGACCGCCAAGAAGCCCTACGTGACGTCGATGGAGCGTGCCGCGGATGCCGCCGCACGGGCCGCGGAGGGGCTGACGAATGAGAACTACACCGGCCCGACCCGAGCGTTCCCCGGCGCCGCGCTGCCGGATAGGAAGCGACGGGCGGTAAACAAGGCCGTCCAACTCCCGGACCTGGCGGAGAAGGCGGAGAAGGCGGAGAAGGCGGAGAAGGCGGAGAAGGCGGAGAAGGCACCGACGGAGCGCCGTGAGACCGTCGCCTCGGTGGCCGAGGCCCTCATCCAGGCCGGGCGGACCAACGAGGAGGTCCTGGCCGAGCTCGTGAAGCGCTTCCCGGACTTCGATCCCGTCGCCAAGAAGCACTACCCGGGCTGGTACCGCGCCCGCCTCGTACGTCAGGGGACCATCACCCAGGAGTTCGCGTCGTCTCACCGCCACGCGGCAAACTAGGACCCGCCACCCGCGCGAAAGGACATGCCATGAACAAGGTCAACCTGCTGATCGCCCTCGGCTTCGGTCTGGTCCTGTGCCTCGGGTGGCCCGGCTGCGCCGGGATCCCCGACCGGTTCCCGGGGGAGGCGCCGCCTGACGCCGGGGACGTCACCCGCCCCGACGCGGTTTCCCCTCCCGCCGACGCCCGCCCGCCGGACACGCGCGTGGCTTCACCCGACGCGCGCCTTGCCCCGGACGCACAACCAATGGATGTTTATGTCTCCCCTCGTCTTGACGCATTGCCTTGGAGCCCGGAGGCGTTGCCCGCGGACGTACGGGCGGCAGGCCTTGACGCATTGCCGCCCGTGCCCGATGCGGGCTATGTGAACCAGTATGGGTGGACGCCGTACTTGGCCGACGGTTCGGAGGCTCCATGTTGCATCACATGTGGTGACTATGATGGCTGCCTGGTGCGCATCCATACCACCCCGTTCTGCACCATCACGATCGGGAGTGATTGCTTCCAGGGTGGGACGGGTGACAAGTCCGTGTGGCCGACCTGTCGTAAACCCCCTGCCACCGGGTGCCGACCGTGGACACCGTGATGCGTCAGCTCGCGGGTCCGAGCCCGGCCTTCCTCCGCCTCTGCTTTGAGTGGCGGCCCTGCCGGACCTGCGGGGCGCCTTACCTCCGGTCTAACGCTACGAAACAACATTTCTGGGACGGTCGTGAAGGCGGCGTCTGCCCCCGGTGCCAGGCCGTCGCGGTGCACGCGGGGAAGCTCGCTCGGAGCTTCGTGCGACGACATCTCACTATGTACAACCGACCAGTTACGGGTTATAGGTAGCCTCACCCCGTCAAGGAGACCGATCTCATGGACCTACTTGCCCAATGGAATCTGCGTGACCGTACCATTCACGCACAGAGACGCGTCGAACGAGGTCTCCGGGGCGCGCGTCCCCGGTCCCTCGCCAAACGCTTCCGACGGCTACTTCGCCCGGTGCCGGAGGCCTACGTGGAGTTGGTCCCGGCCATGAACAAGCGGGACCCGCCGACCCGCGTGTGCCGGACGGAGTCCTACCTGGCGCGGGCCGGGCGCTTGACCCTCGAGGCGCGGCAGGTGGAGCAGCTTTGGGAGTCCATGAATGAGGAGCAGCGTTGGGAGTACATGAATGAGGAGCAGCTGGTGGGGCGTGTACAGTGTACACGGGCGGTGACGCTGTGATCTTAGTCGTCGAGGGTATCGATGGCTGCGGGAAGACGCAGGTCTGCGCGGCGGTTGCCCGGGCCCTCGCGCACCGGTTGCCGCAGCTAGTGGTGGCCCAGATGGCGTTCCCGAACCGGACCACGCCAACCGGAGTCATCATAGACGCCCACCTGCGCTCGACGGTGGGGCGGCCGACTTGGCTCGACCCCTACGCCCACCAGGCCCTGCAGGTCGTCAACCGACTCGAGCGGTTACCCGAGCTCGTCGACCCCGGCCGGGTGAACGTGCTGAGTCGGTACACGACGAGTGCGTTCGTCTACGGTGCGCTCGACGGGTGCGAGCTGGCCTGGCTCGCCCGGGTGACCGCGGCGCTGCCGGACGCCGATCTCCACGTGCTGCTGGCCTGTGACCCGGCCGTGGCGCTCGCCCGGATGCGGGCCCGGGGCGTGACGTCGGACGCCTATGAGCGCCGGGGCGTCGATTGGTTCACGCGGGCGGCAGAGCGCTACGAGGCCCTCTGGCAGGCCGGTCGGACGCAGCAGGACCTCGAGGCCCGGGGCGGCCTGCCAAGCGATACGCGGTTGAGTCCCACGGTGTGGCTGCGGCTCGACGCGACCGCCGCGCCGGTCGAGGCCCTGGCGGCGAACGTGGTACGGACGTTTATGACGCTGTTCTCATGTGAGTGCGGGAAGGCGCACAACCGGCTCGCCACCACGTGTGAGGGAAGGAAGGTGCGCCATGGCTAAGGACAAACCCCTCCCCCGGACCCTCGGGGCCTGCGCCGACGAGATCGGCGCCATCGATGCGCGGCTCACGGAGATCGCGGCCGCGATCCGCGCGCTCGCCCTCTCGAAGGAGTGCGACGCGCTCGTGACCCGTCGGAAGCGACTCGAGGAGAAGCTCATCGAGGAACTCCCCGCCTCGGACGCGAATGGCATCTGCGGGAAGACGACCCGCGCGACCATCAAGACTAAGCGCGTTCCGACCATCAAGGACTGGGACGCCCTGACGAAGCACATCAAGAAGACGGGAGACTTTGACCTCATTCAGAAGCGTTTGAACCAGGAGGCAGTGGGTCTGCGGTGGGAGGAGAAGCAGCAGGTCCCGGGCGTCGAGGGGTTCACCGTGAAGAAGCTTTCAATCACTAAGGCGTAGAAAGGACAACAACACCATGGCAGCGAAGAAATCAGCATCGACCGAGATCGTCAAGTGGGACGAGGAACTGGCGGCGGCGGCCGAGGAGGCGAAGAACCTCGCCGCCCAGCAGGCCGGGGGCGGCGCGAAAGTCATCGGTATCCGCGGCGGGGTCATGACCGTGGACGGAAACCCGGTGCCGGGGAACGCTCTGGTCGGCGTCATCGCCGGCTTCACGTTATGCAACAAGTACTTCGAGAGTGACTTCGACCCCGACAACCCGGCGTCACCAGTTTGCTACGCCTACGGGCAGAGCAAGGACGAGATGGGACCGCACGACGAGGCGGAGAAGCCGCAGAACGAGCGCTGCACCGGCTGCCCCCATAACGAGTTCGGGAGCTCGGACAAGGGGAAGGGGAAGGCATGTAAGAACACGTACCAACTCATGCTCCTCCCGGCCGGGGACTACGACGCTAAGACCGACTCCTTCGAGCCACCGGCCTCGCCCGACGAACTCGACGGGGAGCTTTACGTGCTCAGCGTGCCGCCCACGAGCCTCCGGGCGTTCGCGGGATACGTGTCCCAGCTCGCCAGCAACCTGCGTCCCCCGTGGGCCTGCTTCACCCGGGTGTCGGTGACTCCGGACCCAAAGACCCAGCTCAAGCTTGGCTTCCAACTGGTGAAGAACGCCGACACGGACCTCCTGGCTGCGTTGAAGGCACGTCACGAGGAGGCAATGAAGGCCATCGAGGTGCCGTTCCCGAAGAATAGCGAACGGGAGGAGGCACAGCCGGCCAAGAAGGCGGCCCCGAAGCGGCGTGGGCGGTTCTAGTGGACTGGAAGGCGCTCAATGACCGGTTGCGGGTAGCGACTGAAGAGGAGTGCGCGTCGCTCCTGGCGGCCGAGCTCGCCGGGCCGCGCCGGTACTCCTGCTTGATCCGCATCCATGGCCGGCTTGACCGTCTTCGTCGAGAGCGGGAGCGTAAGGAGCTCGAGGCGCAGGCCATTGGCCGTTAGGAATCGGGTCACCCGGAGGTGACCGGCAATGCCCGCGGCTGTGAAGACGGGCCCGGGGTATGGCACACACCTCGTAACTTACACGGTGCCAAGGTGTAGGCAGTAGACGGTAACCCTGGTGCATACCTTTCCATCAGGGTGGTGAAAGCGGTAACGCTCTCAACGCAGCCAGGCTGCCAGAATGTGGTTCAAGACCGCCCTACACCCCGATGAGTAACATCCCCAGAGACGCCGCCATCGTGGACTTCGAGTCCTACCCCATCCAGGACCGGCCGGCCTACCCGCCGGAGCCTGTGGGTGTAGCCCTCGACGTGCCGGGTAAGAAGCCGCGCTACCTCGCGTGGGCGCACCCGGGCGGGGGGAATACCTGCACCTTCGGGGAGGCACGGGCGGCGCTCGCGGAGGTTTGGGCCTCGGGTCGGCCGGTGGGGTTTCATAACGCGAAGTTCGACCTTGTGGTCGCCTATGAGAAGATGGGTCTTCCCGCGTTACCATGGGAGCGCGTCCACGACACGATGCTCTTGCTATACCTCGATGACCCCCGGTCCGTGACCTTCTCCCTCAAGCCGTCGGCGGAACGCCTCCTGGGGGAGGCGCCGGATGAACGAGACGAGATGATCGACTGGTTGGTGGAGCATGTCCGCTTGAGCGGTCACCGGTTGTCAGAGTCACCCAAGTCGGACTGGTACGCCGGCGCCTTCGTGGCTTACGCCCCGGTCCCGTTGGCTGGTCGCTACGCCGTGGGGGACGTTACCCGGACGCGCGGGCTCTTGCGGTTGCTCCACAAGCGCGTGGTGGAGGAGCGTCGCATGGGCGCGGCGTACGATCGAGAGCGCCGGCTCATCCACGTGATGCACGAGCTCGAGGCCCAGGGCATCCGCATCGCGGCGGATCGGCTCGAGCGTGATCTGACTCGGTACACGGAGGTCTTCGGGCGGATCGATGAGTGGCTCTGCCGGCGGTTGCGCGTCGCGAGTGACACAAACCTCAACTCGACTGAGGCACTGGCAGCCGCGCTACTCCGGGGGAAGGCCATCGACCGGACCCGGCTCGAGCGGTCACGCAAGACCGGAAAGTACCTGACGAACAAAGAGGCTATCGAGGCCGCGTTAATCGACGAGCAGGTCGGCGCCATGCTGATCTATCGGTCAAAGCTCAAGACGGACCTCACGACGTTCATGGGGCCGTGGCTAGAGACCGCCCGAGGCTCAGGAGGTTATATCTTCACCTCATGGTTCAGCACGCGGTCGGACGACCACGGGACCCGCACGGGTCGCTTCTCAAGCTCACCCAACTTTCAGAACCTCCCCAAGGAGACCGAGCCGCTGTTCTACCATGAGAAGCGGAAGGGTCACCCCGAGGACGACAAGCTCCCCCGGTGTCCCCTCCCGCTGCCCGCATTGCCCTTAATCCGGGGGTACGTCATCCCCTACGAGGATGACGATGTGCTCATCGACCGGGACTATTCACAGCAGGAACTGCGCATCCTCGGCCACTTCGAGGACGGGCCGCTCCTGGCCGCGTACCGGGAGAACCCCTGGATGGACGTGCACGACCACACACTCCACCTGGTGAACGATCTCCTGAACGAGCACTTCCCCCGGAAGATCATCAAGAACACCAACTTTGGCATCGTCTACGGCCTGGGGCTCGAGAAGTTGGCCCGGAAGTCGAAATGCACCGTCACGATGGCAGATAAAGTTCGGAAGGCGGTGCGTCGGCTTTACCCCGGGGTCCAAGTAATCACCGCGGAGATGAAACGGAAGGAGGCGGCGCATGAACCCTTAAAGACATGGGGCGGGCGAGAATATTTCTGCGAAGAGCCACGGTTAGTAGAGCTCCCCAACGGGGCGAAGAAGCTCCAGACCTACGGTTACCGGATGCTGAACCTCCTCATCCAGGGCAGTGCCGCCGATTGCACGAAGGAGGCACTGCTCCAATATTGGGATGTTAAGCCGCGTGGCCACCGGGTCTTGACCATCCCTCATGACGAGTTACTGGTGAGCGTCCCGCGGCGGGATCGTGACCGGGGGATGCGCATTATGCGTGAGGCCATGGAGTCCGTCGAGTTTGATGTCCCGATGCTGAGCGAGGGGAAGTGGGGCACTGAGGATTGGGCACACCTAGAGGCCTATGATAAGGCCGGAAAACGCGTCGAGGAGAAGGCGGCCTCTTGACCTTTGGCGTCTACATAGTTCTAACAACGCCCGTTGGTGACGTGTCGGTTGGCTACCGAATGAGGTCACTTGTTGCGGGCGACTACGCTCGGATGGCGAGGCGATCTGAGCAGTCCTACTACGATATAGTTGACGCCGGATTTGGTAGACATACCAGAGGGCTACGGTCCAGACGGTCATGAGCTAGCCACGAATGACCACAAACTTTGAGACACCGCCATGGCTTGCGACGTGGCAGTGTCGTCCTAACTAATTTCAAAAGGAGTCTCCCGATGCCGATCCGCCGCGTAAAGCAGTTCAAGAGTTGGAGCTTCTCCCGTCTGAATGACTGGGAGGTGTGCCCGCTCCGGGCGAGGAAGAAGTACTTGGAAAAGTTCGAAGAGCCTGAGGGTCCGGCGTTTACGCGCGGAAAAAAGATCGAGGTAGAGATCAATAAGTACCTCTTCACTCAGAAGTCCAAAGTAATGAAGTGCCCAGACTCTGGTGCGCGCTTCATCGATGAGCTCAATGCCCTGCGGAGCATCTCAAAAAGCGTGATCTGTAACAAGGACTTGGCCTTCGACCGGGACTGGAAGCCCTGCCCGTGGGACGCATGGGACCGAGCCTGGGTGCGTATCCGGATGGACCTCCTCTGGGCGTCGTCCCCCGAGGACCCCTTCGTGCTGCCGAGGAAAGTCAAGCAGGCCGTCGCGCGCGTCGTGGACCTCAAGACCGGGAAGATCTATGAGGACAAGATCGACCAGGTAGACCTCTACAAGCTGTGCGCGCTGCTCATCGAGCCAGGCCTCCTACCCACCGTGGTCGCCGCGACGTCGCAGCTCTGGTATCTCGACGAGGGTGAGACGAGGCCCGACGGGTCGTGGTCATCTCTGCTGCCAGCGGACGTCGAGAAGGCAAAGAGGTATTGGGAGAAGCGAGTCCGCCCGATGTTGCTGGACGAGGCTTTCCTCCCCCGGCCAAGTAACAGGTGTAGGTGGTGCCCGCACGCGAAGGAAAAGGGCGGCCCGTGTCCGTACTGAGCCTGTCGAAGCGCCGGAAGCGTATCAGTGAGGGCCTCCGGCGGAACTGGAAGCGGCGAAAGAAACCACCTATCTATGGATGCCAATGCGGGGCATGGTCACTAGAACAAGAACGATGCGAAAGGCTTGAGTGTTCAAAGAGAGGTGAACTTATGCCATTACTCACGACGCAAGAATCGGTACTGAAAGAGAAAGAATCCGCCATCGAGAAGCGCTTCCTGCGGAAATGCCCGGTGCCGACCCTCAAGCTCAACGTCATGTACAACCGTGCCTGGCCGGACCGGCAGGTCTTCGTCCCCGGTGGCCGGCCGTTCTTCATCGAGTTTAAGCGACCGGGGGAAGACCTCACCCCGTTGCAGGAGGAGTGCCATGCCCATCTCAAGGCCCTGGGCTACGACGTCGAGACCCACTGGTCGAGTGACGCCGCCCTCGAAGCTGTCCAAAAACGTCTCCGAGAATGCCTCCACTCCAAATCAATGGGTTCCGCATCAGTATCAAAAGAAGGCGGTCAAGTGGCTCGTCCAGCACCCCGCGGCGGCGCTGTTCCTCGACCTAGGGCTAGGCAAGACGGCGATCGCCCTCGAAGCGTTTCAGGCCCTCCGTCGCGCCGGCGGCGCGCATAAGGCGCTCGTCCTCTCCCCCCGCCGGCCGGCCCAACTCGTTTGGACGGACCGGGACGGTGGGGAAGTCGGGAAGTGGGCCCAGTTCCAGGGCCTCCGTGTGGCGCTGCTCCACGGGGACGACAAGGACGAGGCCCTCGAGACGGACGCGGATCTCTACGTGCTTAACTACGACGGTCTACCGTGGTTTACCAAGGTAAAGGGGTGGCAGCGACTCTTTAAGCGCGGCGTCGACGTTTTTATCGCCGATGAACTCTCAAAGCTGAAGCACGCCAAGACCCAGCGGTTCAAGCTGGTGAAGCCGTGGCTGGGGAAGTTCCGCCGCCGTTGGGGCCTGACCGGCTCACCCGCATCCCGGTCGCTCGTGGACCTCTTCGGGCAGGTCTACACGCTGGACCTCGGGCAGCGGCTGGGGCAGTACATCACGCACTATCGGCAGAGGTGGTTCTACCAAACCGGCTTTGGGGGTTACGAGTGGCGACCGCTACCCGGGGCGGAGGCGGAGATCACGGCTAGGCTCAAGGACCTCGCGCTCGCCATGCGGTCAGAGGACTACCTCGAGCTGCCTGAGCTCCTCGAACAGAACGTCTGGGTGACGCTCCCCGTGCGGGCCCGGAAGGCCTACGACGAGCTGGAGGAGGACCTCCTCACGCGGCTTGAGGAGGGGACGGTCACCGCCAAGAACGCGGCGGTGGCGGCGGGAAAGTGCGGGCAGGTGGCAAGCGGCGGGGTCTACCACCACGAGGTCCAGACGGATTTCTTCGATGGAGGTAACGGGTTTGGCGTCGCCTCGGGCGTGAGAAAGACCATCCACCTTCACGATGAAAAGACCGAGGCGCTCCTGGACCTCGTGGACGAGCGCCAAGGCGCGCCGCTCATCGTGCTCTACGATTATCAGCACGACCTCGAGCGGATCCAACGATCGCTCCCCAAGGGTACCCCGGTCCTTGGGGGCGGGACGTCGGACCGGGCGGCCCTGGAGATCATAGGCGCCTGGAACCGGGGGGAGCTACCGGTCCTCCTGGGCCACCCGGGGTCCATGGGCCACGGTCTCAACATGCAGGGGGCAGGGTGCGAGCACGTCTGCTTCTACACGTTACCATGGGACCGAGAGGCCTACGACCAGGTGGTCGGGCGCGTGCGCCGCCAGGGCACGAAGGCGCGAAAGGTAGTTGTCCACCGTCTCCTCGCCCGGGACACCGTGGACGAGGCCAAGGTGAGGAGCCTGGCCAGCAAAGACCGGTCTCAGCGAGCGGTCTTCGACGCTCTCATCTCACTATGTACGCAACGGCGACGGCGTGGTACATAGGACCAACCCATCGAGGAGGACCCCATGAGCCTAATCATCCGACCCGGAGCTCTACCACCCTGCACCCCCACCCAAGAGCGGGCCCAAAAGACCGTCGAGCTTGTCATGGACGGGCAAGGGCGGACGGCTATCCGTCTACTGACGGACGGTAATGAAGTAAAATTCTTACCGATGATCAATGAAGGTATCTTCGTGACCTACGCCTCGGTGTCGAATTTCAAGATGCGCTTCCCGTTCTCCCAGAAGGACCCCCAGGGGCCCGAGGGACTGCGGAAGGCGACCGTCCGGGCCGCCGCCCGGTGTTACGTGACCCACGCGACCTTTGCCGGCGCTTCGGAAGAGGCCCTAGCGGAGCTCGAGAAGCTAGTCCCAATCACCAAAAAGGAAAAGGAGACCATCATGACAGTGAAGAAGAGCAGCATGAAGCCTGAGACGGAGAAGTCCGGAAAAAAGGTGCCGGAAAAGAAGGCGGCCGCGCCGAAGGCGGCCGCGCCGAAGGTGGCGGGTGACGGTACGAAGAAGCGGAGCGGCGCCGCCGCCACGTTCCGGGAGCTCATCATGCAGGGGAGGCTCACGGATGACCAGATCTTCACCGAGGTCCAGAAGCGTCACCCGGACATCTCGGCTGACAAGCGGTCCTACGTGGCGTGGTACCGCAACGACCTGAAGAAAAAGGGGGAGAACCCACCCGCCCCGAAGAAGGCCTAACCCTAGCCCGCGGCGTCGGCCCGCCGCGCGGCGGCCG